>Ga0187875_10001121_pt1 | contig 21058 bp, 16 predicted proteins | sample June2016WEW_17_1_2_FD_132978 | JGI IMG/M metagenome (GOLD analysis project Ga0187875, IMG submission 132978) | Peatland microbial communities from SPRUCE experiment site at the Marcell Experimental Forest, Minnesota, USA - June2016WEW_17_10 | ecosystem: Environmental > Terrestrial > Soil >... | reverse complement strand
GCGGAAACCCTGTACCAATAAATTGTAGTAAGCGTCTGCTGCATTCAGACGTGACCATTCCGCCCCGCCCAACCGGCCCATGTAGGCGTACCCCCCGACGACCGCCACGCACACTGCGGCCAGTGAGATCCATGCGTTCTTCATTGTGCCACACCGACCAGCCCCGTGTAACGTTGTCGCAAAAACATCATCTGTCTGATGACATCTTATACACTTCGCCAGTCGAACACACGCGCATTGTCCAACGAGGAACCGTAAGAGCTTGTCCGCCGTCCACACATGCGGGATGCGCGACACCGCCGGACTGACCACCTATTAGAAGGTCCGCGGGACTCGGCTGGGCTGCAGAATACCAAGCCAAGGTGCAAGCCCCCCCCGAGCCGACTTGAGATCGTGCCCCTGCGGTCATCCTGGAGCGATGTTTTCACACTCTGCGGGCTGCCAGTGCCATTTTCGGCTGAGGCGCGTGCATCGGCAGTTCCATCGTCGTCAGGCTGGCGCGTTGTCCTCCGGCCTTGCTTCCCCGCCCCCTCGCCCCGGCAGATCGCCTCGCGCATCAATTCCAATCTGTGCGAGGTGTGGCTGGAAATTCGTCGGACTCGATCGGCTGTTTATCGGACGTCGTAGTCGCCGCGATAGGTGCCACGGCTGATCCCCAGCATGCTCATGAAAAAGGATGAAAACACGATCTGTAGGCCAATGAAAAACAGCATCGACCAAAACAAAAGCCATCGCATTTCCGAAAACGCCCCGAATCGTCCCTCTTTCCACTTCCAAAAGATGGCCACGTCTCCCACGAAACCCACGATTGCCAGTGCCATCCCGGCCAGCAGTCCGCTTTCCAACGGCAGCCGTCGGAGGCAGAGGCTTAATCCAGGGTTCGAATGATCGAACCCCTCGGTGTACGAGAAGATCTTGGCGAACAATCCGATCATCAGGATCTGCGTGCCGAGCAGGGCAAAGAGAACTCCGAAGAACATCGTGTGAATGTCAAAACATACGCCGCCAATACAATGCGGTCCCGGCAATAACCAGATCACGAGCAGCAATCCCACGGCCATCAGCGCCGCGCCGGGGCCCAGAAACAGCCAGTTGGGCGCAAACAGTAACATGAACCGCAGGTTGAGCCAGCCATCACGGAAGGTATGCAAGTGCGGGGGTCGCCCCCGTTTGTCCGGCCACAGCACCACGGGCACTTCCGCCATCTTCAAGCCGGGCACTCGTGTAACCCGAATTCCGAACTCGCTGGCAAACTCCATTGCGCCGCACTTCAAGTCCAGCCGGTTCCAAGCGTCCTTCGTGAACGCCCGTAGCCCGCAGTGGGAGTCACCGAACGGGGTGCCGAATACAACCCGGAGCATTGTGGACAAAACCGGGTTGCCAATGTACCTGTGTGACCACGGCATCGCGCCGGGTTTGATGCCGCCGGCGTATCGGTTTCCCATTATCACCTCATACCCCTCTTGCCACTTGGTAACAAATTTTGGCACCTCCAGGAAATCGTAGCTATCATCGGCATCGCCCATGATGATAAGCTTGCCTCGAGCTTCCCTGATCCCTTCTCGTAATGCGTGAGTGTACCCCCTCAACGCTGCAGGCACGACGCGGGCCCCGTGTTGTGTCGCAATCTGCTGGGAACCGTCCGTGGAACCGTTGTCGGCGACGATCACCTCACCCGGTGTACCGCTCGCCTCTATCCCAGCCACGGCCTTGTCCACACACGCCGCAATGGATTGTACTTCGTTCAAACACGGGATCACCACAGAAACTTCCACGCTCATATTTGGCGTCATGTCATCCGATTCAGTTCCCCACGCGGGTAACAGCTAGAACCTCAAGAGGCGAAGCGCCGTTACCAACAGCAAGACCAACGAGGGAAAACGGGCAGTGGGCGGGTAACCTAATGCGCCGAAAAGTAAATCCAGCGAGAAAACTGTTGGAGTTCATGTGCGGTGACAGTTCCTATTCGTTTCCACAACCTCAATCATGCTGCATGGCTGATAGTCTGCCATACTCCGACTCGTAAAGAAAGTCCGCAGTTCACGCGGGCAGATTCTGTTTATGTCTGCTCTGCGGCGGGCGTAGCGGGTGGGGGCAATCGGCCATGCCGACCAACTGCGCCTTCCGCCGCGAACAACAACTCATAGCGAACCGTTCAGACCGCCTCCCGGCCTCGGACGGTTTGCGAACCTTGCGGTTTCAACTTCCGATGCATGCCGCCTTACATTAACGGTTGCTCGGATTCGCCAAAGGTTGCCTGGATTCGTCGTTGCCTACAGACTGAAAGTAGGCGTGTCCGCTGCGATACAATTCCAACCGAGCCTCGACCTCCGCAACCAACTTCGGCTGCGCAGCGGCGCGGGCCAGTTCGATGGCCTTCTGGGCGGTGGCGACGGCTTCATTAAAGCGACCGGCGGCGGCATATGCGGCGGCCAGGGTGTCGAGGTATCCCGCCTGACGATTGCCGGTAAGTTCGCACGCCTGCTGCGCCAGGTCTACGGCTCGGACTGCGTCGCCTCCTTCCGCCGGCGTGTGCGCGGCCAGCAGCCAGGCCAGATTGTTACAGGCGTCGACAAAATCGGGTTGGATGCGTAGCGCCTGCTCGTAGTTATCGATTGCCTCCTGCAACCGGCCCAGTTGCGCCAAGGCGTTCCCCAAGTTGTACTGTGCTTCGGCGTAATCCGGCTTGATGCCTAGCGCCTGCTGATACTGTTCAATTGCCTCTTGCATTCTGCCCAGTCGGACCAGGGCGATCCCCAAGTTATTGTGTGCCTCGGCGTAATCGGGTTCGATGCGCAGTGCCTGCTCGTAGTGGTTGATTGCCTCTTGCACCTTGCTCTGTCCTGCCAAGGCGATTCCCAAGTCGTAGTGCGCCACGGCCAAATCGGGCTTGAGACGCAGTGCCTGTTCGTAGTGGTCGATGGCCTCCGGCACCTTGTCCTGCCGGACCAACATGGCCCCCAGGTCAAGGTGCCACTCGGCACATCGCCCGACACACGCCAACAGGTTAAACGCCACCGAGAAACCCAGCAGGAGGCTCCAGAGCCAGCGCATCGCGCGCGGCCGGAGCGGCTGGCAAGCCAGCGCGCGCTCCACGCTCAAGATGCCGACCACGGCCAGCAGCACCAAGGCGGGCAGGAACTCCACCTCATAGCGACCTTGGGCAAATACGAGGAGGCCAAGCGTCAGTGCCGCGATCACGAAAAGCGCGGCCACTGCCGCCAAGAACCCGTATAAAACGTAACGCGCCTCTGCTGAGCGTCCTCGCCATCCCAGCGGCACGGCCAACGCCAACCACACCAGCGGAACGTTGGTCAGCACGCCGAAGGCGTGCCCAACGTCCGCCACGTGGCCCGCAGGCAGGGGCGGCATCATGATGTCATGCACAAATGGAAACTGACCGCTCCAGCGCGCCGGCTCAAAGAAGTAGACCCGAAAGTTGAACCAGAGATAGCGGAGATGGAAGGGTTGGCCCGTGTCCTGATGGATGCCGGCCAACTGGTAGCGCCAGCCGAACTCGAAGAGACTATTGAATCGCAATGCATTATAGAGCATCAGCCCCAGCCCAATAAGTGCGATGGGAACTGTCGCGGCCAGCAATGCAACCAGCACCTGCCGTCGTTCACGCCAAGCCTGAGCTACCGGCACCAGCAGGATGACCGCACCGAACAGCAACGAGGGCCGCGCTCCCACCGCCAACCCGTACGCCAGACTGGCCGCCGCCAGCCAGCGGCGCCGCCGTTCCGGCTCATGCAACGCCTTCCAAATCGCCGCCAAGGCCAGCATCGTCAGCGCATACCCACAACTGATCGACACCTCGTACACATCACACCGCGCCAGCATGACCGGCACACCCGTCGCCAGGCCGAGGGCGAGCACGCCGATGACCACCACCGCCACGTTGACTTCGGCAAAGTAGCGCCGCCAGAGCGCCCACAGCAGACCCGCGCTGACCAGGAAACCGACAAGGCAAAAAATCACCACGGCGTCTCGTTGAAGCAGATACTGGCCCGTCAACGCCACATACGGCCAGAACATCACCACGGCGGGTGTGACCCCGAAATACAGGTATAACTTCCCCCTGTAATAACTCATGTCGCCCACTTCCTGATAGGGAAGATGGGCATGCGGATCGTAGGGGTCGGCGAGGTGCGCGAGCGCGGGCGGCACCTCTATCTTCAGGTTGAGTTGGCCGACGCGAAAAGCCTGCACCAATAGATTGTAATAATTGTCAGCCGCACTCATCCTCCCCGATATGGGAATACCGGAGTGGGCCGCGCACACATAAATCCCGACGACCAGTGCGCACACAACCGCCAGTGATCTCCATGCGTTCTTCATTGTGCCGACGATCGTTTCGTCACAGTCCTAGCATCCCGTGGCGGGAATTACCCCTGACTGGCTGTGAAAGGTCAAGTCCCAAAGGGCCATTGAGCTTGACTCCCAGGTCGCACAATCTCCCGTAGACGACATTTTACAGGGTGACATGAAGCGATGAAATTCGTAGTCTAGCTCACCGTGGTTATCCTGATGCTGATATGAAGATCGCCGTCATTGCCGGAGCCGGTCCTGCCGGATTGACGGCGGCCTATGAACTCCTCAAGCGCAGCGACATCAAGCCGATCGTATTCGAGCAGAGCGGCGATCTGGGTGGTCTTGCGCAAACCCGCAATTACAAGGGGAACCGGATTGATCTCGGCGGCCACCGTTTCTTCTCCAAGAGTGACCGGGTGATGAACTGGTGGTTCAATATTCTGCCGCCACAAGGCGCGCCAGCAGCCGACCCGGCCGAAAACCCCTTGGAAGTCGCGTTCGCTCGGGAAGTCATCCAGGAGGTACTGACTGCCGAGCCGTCGTACCCGGGTCCCGGCCACAAGACACACACCGTGCGCCGCCCGGCGCCAGACCCCGGGCAGGAAGACGAAGTGATGCTCCTGCGACGGCGCCTGTCGCGGATTTTTTACCGCGGGAATTTTCTGCCGTATCCGCTGGGAATTACGTTGCTGGTTGCCTGGCGGCTTGGCCTCTGGAACACGTTCCTCATTTTCCTGAGTTACCTTCGCGCGCGCGCTTTCCCACTCAAGGACGAAACGTACCTCGACGCGTTCTTCATCAATCGCTTCGGTCGCCGGCTGTACCGGACATTTTTCCAGGACTATACGGAGAAAGTCTGGGGTCTGCCCTGCTCGAAGATCCGCGCCGACTGGGGCGCGCAGCGCGTAAAGGGGTTGTCACTGAAACGCGCCATCAGCCAGGCGGTGAGGGATCTGCTGGGCGGCGATTTTCAGAAGCAGCAGCGCGATCGCGAGATCAGCCTGATCTCGCAGTTCTTTTACCCCAAGCTCGGCCCCGGCCAAATGTGGGAAACCGTTGCCCGCCAGGTGCAACAATGCGGCGGGGATGTCGTCTTGCACCACCGAATCACCGGGGTGCACCTCGCCGATGGCAAGGTCCGCGCCGTCACGGTCGAGGACACGCAAACCAACGCCATCCGCCAGGTCGAATGCGACTACTTCTTTTCCACCATGCCCATCAAGCATCTCATGGACGGGATTACCCCGCCGCCACCGGCCGAGGTGCAGGAAGTGGCCCGCGGATTGATCTACCGGGACTTCCTCACGGTCGGTCTGTTGCTGCGCAAGTTGCACGTACGCGAACACGGCAAACCACCGGCTCGCGCCGTGCCAGACAATTGGATTTACATCCAGGCGCGTGAGGTGCTCGTCGGCCGCGTCCAGGTTTTCAACAACTGGAGTCCCTACCTCGTGGCCAACCCGAAGGACACGGTCTGGGTCGGCCTTGAATATTTTGTCAACGAGGGCGATGCCCTGTGGACAATGCCGGACAACGACCTGATTGCCTTTGGCACCCGTGAAATGCAGGCCATCGGGATGGTCGATCCGTCGGATGTGCTGGACGGTCACGTCGTGCGTATGCTCAAGGCATACCCGGCCTATTTCGGCAGTTATCCGCAGCTGGACGTTGTCCGCCGTTACGTGGACGCCATTCCCAACCTCTTCCTCATCGGTCGAAACGGCATGCATCGGTACAACAATCAGGATCACAGCATGCTCACAGCGATGATGGCGGTGGACAACATTCTGGAAGGGCGCACCGACAAGACCAACATCTGGGACGTCAATCTGGAGATGGAATACCACGAGCAACGGAAACAGGACTAGCCGGCAGCCGGGCATGCCTGACAAGATACGACGGGTCCGGAATTGAGGAAGTGGCAGAGTCCTGGCATTGTGTAACGTGCGCCTCGGCGAAATCGGGCGCCAGACGTAGCACGTCTAATTTCCTGCGCCACTGCCCAAGCCTGCCTTTCACTGAACAGCCCGGGCTCGCGCCAGGGCATTCTGGGCTTGGACGAAATCGGGTTTGATTCGCAGCGCCTGCTCGTAGTGTCCGATCGCCTCTTGAACCCTGCCGACTTTCTCCAAGGCAAGCCCCAGATTGAAGTGCGCCTCGGCGAAATCGGGCGTGATCCGTAGCGCCTGTTCGTAATGGCCGATCGCCTCCTGGGCGTTGCCTGTCCGCAGCAGGGCATTCCCCAAATTGCATTGGGCCTGGACATAATCCGGTTTGACCCGCAGTGCCTGCTCATAGTGGCCGATGGCCTCCGCCAGCCTACCCTGTCTCATCAAGGCGATTCCCAGGTTGTTGTGAGCATCGGGGTAATCGGGATCGATCCGCAACGCCTGTTCGTAATGGCCGATCGCCTCCTGTAGCCGGCCTGCTTGCTCCAAGGCGACCCCCAAACTGTTGTGCGCGTCGGCAAGATCGGGTTTGATCCACAGCGCCTGCTCGAACTGCACAATGGCGTCTCGAACATTCCCGGCGTTCCACAGGGCCCCTCCCAGAGCGTTGTGCGCATCGGCGAAATCGGGCTTGATGCGTACGGCCTGTTCGTAATGGCTGATCGCCTGCTGTACCCGGCCTGCTTGCGCCAAGGCGACCCCCAAGTCGTAGTGCGCCTCGGCGAAATCGGGCTTGAGACGCAGCGCCTGCCCGAACTGCGCAATGGCATCTGGAACATGGCCCGCTTTCAGCAGGATTTTTCCCAGATTGTTGTGCGGCTCGGCACATCGCTCGACGCTGGCCAACAGGTTAAACGCCACTGAGAAGCCCAAGAGCAAGCCCCAGCCCCAGCGCACCGCGCGCCGCCAGACCGGCTGGCCAGCCACTGCACGCTCCAAACTTAAGATGCCAATCACCGCCAGCAACACCAATGCGGGCAAGAAGTCCACTTCATAGCGATTTTCTGCGGCACAGAAAAGAACCAGGGTCAGCGCGCAACTCCCGAAAAGCAAGACTACCGCTGTCAAGAGCCCACGTAAGCTGGAACGCGCCTCCGCTGACCGACTGCGCCACGCCAGCGGCACGGCCAGCGCCAGCCACACCAGCGGAGTATTGGTCAACACGCCAAAGGGCGCGTCAACCCCGATAATGCCCGCCGGCCAGGGCGGCAGGGTGATGTCATGCACAAATGGAAATTGACCGCTCCAGCGCGCCGGCTCCAGAAAATAGACTCGGAAGTTGAACCAGAGATAGCGGAGATGGAAAATTTTGGCCGTGTCCTGACGGACGCCGGACAGCGCGTAGCGCCAGCCGAACTCGAACGGACTATCGAACCGCAAGAAATTGTATATCATCAGTCCCAGCCCGATAACCACCATCGGGCTGGTCGCCGCCAGCAACGGAGCCAACACCGCCCGGCGCTCACGCCAGGCTTGGGCCACCGGCACCAGCAGGATGACCGCACCGAACAACAAGGAAGGTCGCGCTCCCACAGCCAACCCGTAGGCCAGACTGGCTGCCGCCAGCCACCGGCACCTCCGTTGCGGTTCGTGCAACGTCTTCCAAATCGCCGCCAGGGCCAGCATCGTCAGCGCATACCCACAACTGATGGCTACCTCGGTCGCTTCACACCGCGCCAACAGAAACGGCGTGAACGTGGCCAAGCCCAGTGCCAGCGTGCCGGCGGCGACCGCCGCGACGCTGACTGCGGCAAAGTAGCGCCGCCAGAGCGCCCACAGCAGGCCCGTGCTCACCAGAAAACCTACCAGACAAAAGATCGCTGCCGCATTTTTTTGAAGCAGATAGTGGCCGGTCAACGCCACAGAGGGCCAGAAAAGCACCAAAGCGGGCACCACTCCGAAATAGAGGTAGAACTTCCCCTTGTAATAACTCGTGTCGAGCACCACGTAGCGGGCGTAGGCAGCAGGATCGTAGGGGTCGGCGAGGCTGGCGAACCCGGGCGGCACCTCTTTCTTCAAACTGAGTTGGCCGGCGCGAAAGCCCTGCACGAGCAAATTGTAGTAGTTGCGATCCGCGCTCAGACTGGACGATGTGAGAAAGCCGGAATGGGCCGTATATGCGTAAGTCCCGATGACCAACGCGCACACCGCGCCCAAGATTCCACGCTGTCTCCACGAGCACCTTCCACTGGGTGCCTCCGCCTCGCGGCCATCTGACTGCCTGTCGATCATCTCTGGAATGAGCCCAACCCCCCTGCGGTTCTCGCTGATCGGAAGGCAAGCGCGCCGATCAAATGGCCCAAGCGGCACCGCATGCTTCTGCGCGAGCCGACGCTGTCTTCCGGTTCTGTGACGAAATCGGATGATACGCCTCAGGCATTGCTTCTGCAATCCCTCGCCATTGTGGGCGATTTGCCGGCAGTGGCGGACCTACTATCGACATCATCGGCGGCATTCGGGGAAAGGGACAGACTTCCCGCCTTGCGGGTCAGGGGACGGTTTTCGGGAGTGGTCCCGTGACCCCGAGGCGGAGCACAACGAGCGAGCCTGATCCAAGCGCGTCTGGCGACCCATGCTGTTTCTCTACGGTGCCAAACCGCCGCCGTCAAACGGTGCGACAGCCGCCCCGATGCCGCATTAGATCTTCGTGATAATCACGGCAGGAACGTTTGGTATTGGGTCACGCCGTCCACGAACATCGGCTGGTAATAGACGCCGTTGAATTGATAGGCGAGGTTGCCGTTGACCGACACCTGGATGGCTCCGGGTGGCAGGTCCGGCACTGTGACGCCGATGGGCGTGGGCGCCACGACGAATCCGTTGTCTTGCTGCACGTAAAACGCGCCGCCGGCGTAATAATATGTCAGGCCGCCGGCATCGATTTCAATCGCGCCATCCGGAGGCTGTGGAATATCCGCCCCGACGGGCGCGTAGACCTCCTGGTAGGAACCATCCGACGGTTGGTAGTAGATGCCATCGCCGTAATAGTAGGGTGCGCCATTCACGAACACCGAGATGCACCCGATTGGCAGGACGCCCCATCGCCGCCCGAAGGTGAAATCGTGCCACGGCCAGTGGCGGTGGACGTCGGCATCCACATCATGGCCGACGATGACATGGGGAGGCGTGTGGTAAGCGGGACGCCCTCCTACGGGCTGCTGGACCACGTGCGTATCGACATGACGGACGGTGCCATGATTGAAGCGATCCACGACCGCAGGCCGCTGCTGCACCGGTGCTCGCTGAGGTTCCGACATTCGTTGCGGTTCGGATCCACGTGACGGTTCGGCTCCCCGCGACGGTTCGGATCGTTGGGCGTATGCCAGCGGCAAGGCGACCAGGAACGCCACCAAACCGACGCCGATGGCTTTCCACGAAGTGGAATGGGGGACATTCATGATTACTTGCCCTCCTTCGCGTGCGCGTCGTTTTGGGCTTTAATCTGCGCCACGGTTATCTTCGAGGCCCCCGCGGGCGGCTCGAAAGTGAACAGGAAGTCGGGCAATTTGGTTTCAAAGTCCCAGTTCGACAGGATCGCCGTGAATTCCGGCGAACCGTCCTCGTCCTTGTACGTAAACACGATCTTGCGCGGCACCGGTTTGGCGCCATCCTCGATCCAAATCTGCCAGTCCACCGCGCCCAACGAAAAGGCGAGGTGTTCGCAGGGCACGCCCAGCACCGTCACCGGACCAACATCGTAACCGGAAACGGCCTTCTGCATCACGTTCCGATACGGATCGCTGACGATCAGGTCCTCCAGCGGCATCGTGATGCCAAAACGGTCACAGGCCATGTCCAGCGCTTCGTCGAGTGAACCCGGGGCCGGAATGCTTCCGTAGAAATTCTGCACGCGGTTGAGCAGCGTGATCGATTTCCCGTCGTAGAACAGCCCGTGATTGCCGCGGGTGGAGCGCACCTCGGCATGAAATCGATCGGGACGTCGCACCTGTAACACAATCGTTCTGCCGGCCTGGACTCTCTGTCCCGAGGACAGTGCTACGTCCTGCCACACCTCGGCATTGACCGAGAACGATTGGGCTTGGCCCAGATAATCGCCCATACGCTTGAGAAGTTCATTTGCGCGAGGATCGATTGCCGGCTTTACCGCGACATCCGATGTCGGGGCCGCGGGCGCACCCGTTGCCGAAAGTACTGCCAGCCCCGCCAGGAACGGGGCCAGCGCGCAGGCGGCGATGGTCAGGCGCAGCCCGCTTGCGTGGCCGCAGCCACTTCGGCGAGGCGAAGGCCTGGGAAAAGCAAAGTTGATGATTCGCTCGATTCGGTTCATGAATACCTCCGTTTACCGCGTAAACGTAACAAGGGGCAGTATAGGTCAGGGGCCGATTTTTACAACCCGATTTGATGACCTGGCTGGGCCATGCGCAATCGAGGCCGACTCCCTTCCTCTGACGTCAGTCGCATCTTTTGCAAGATGCAACCTTGCCGGGCGATGAACATTCTGGCATTAATTGCGTCGGAGGATGTGGATGAAGAGCTGGGGAATCATGCTGGCGGTGTTGCTGACCTGCGGCGAGATGCTGCGCGTTAGCGCGGCGGCGACGGACGAGACCCGGCTGTATCGCGTCGCCGAAGCCGCATTCAAAGACGGACTCAACGATCTCGCCGAACGGCAATTCATCGAATACCTGGGGCAATTTCCCGATTCGGACCGCGCGGATGCTGTGGTGCTGGATCTGGCACAGGCGCAGTTGAATCAAGGCAAATGGGAAGCCGCGGTCAAGACGTTGCAGGGTGCGCTGGCCCGGTGGCCCACTGAGAAGCGTCCCGATGGTTTTCGGTTCTGGCTTGCGGAAGCGCTGTTGCGCGGCGAACGCTACATCGAGGCCGAACAGCGGTATTCGGAAGTCATCGAGAAATATCCCCATAGCGCGTATCGGCCCCAGGCGCTGTATGGCCTTGCATTTGCCCGATTCAAACTCGGGCATTTCAACCCGGCGATGCAGGCGCTGGATGAGTTCGACAAGCTCAACCCCCGGGCGGACCTGGCGCAGGAAGGGGAACTTCTCCGTGGCCAGCTTCATCTCGCCCTCCAGCAGTTTGACAAGGCGGAGACCGTTCTCGCCAGCGTGGTCAACAAGTATCCCAACACGCGGGCGGCGTTTCGCGCCGATATCTGGCTGGGCGAATCACTCTCACGCCGCAATCAGGCGGCCGACGCGTTGAAGCGCTACGGGGCGGTCATCGATTCCTACAAGTCCAGTCCCAACAAGCCCGTGACCGGCCAGTTGGCTGCGGAGGCCTGGCGCGGGGAGGGCTGGGTGTATTGGAACCAACAGAAGTATGGCGATGCCGCCCAGTCCTTCGCCCAGGCGCTGGCGCTTGCGCAAGATGCGGGACTGAAACGGGAAGCGATGCTCAAGCTGGGCGAGTCCTACGCCCGCGCCGGTCAGTTGGCTGACGGCGTGGCCAGACTCAAAACCTACCTGCGGTCCACGCCGAACGACCCGCTCGCCGATGAGATCCAGATGACCGTTGGCGATTTGTTGTTTGCCAGCAACGATTTCACCAACGCCCTGCCGGAATATGCCAACCTGGTCGACAAGTATCCGCAGAGCAGGCTGGTGGCCAAAGCCGATCTCAATGCCGGCTGGTGCGCGTGGAAGCTCGACAAGATGTCCGATGCGCTGCCGTATTTCCGGCAAGCCGCCGCGCTCGCCAACGATTCCGCCATCGCGGCCGAGGCGCTGTTCAAGATGGGCGATGCCGAATTCGCTCTCAGCCAGTACGCCGACGCAATTACGGATTACCAGCGGCTGATCAGTACCTATCCCGAGACCAGGCTCCTGGATCGTGCCATGTTCCAACTCGGCCAGTCATACCAGCGCACCCATAACGGGGAGGCCGCGGTCCATGTGTTCGAGTCGCTCGTGCAACAGTTCCCCAACAGTGCGCATGCGGCCGAATCGCAATTTGCCATCGGCGTGATTGACGGCGGGCTCGGGAAGGAATCGGACGCGCGGGCGGCGTTGGGAGTGGTCGTGGCGAATTATCCGCAGAGTGAATGGGCGGCAAAGGCTGGTCTGGCCATCGGCGAATCGTTCTATCGCGAGGGCAAATACGACGATGCGGCAGTGGAGTTCGAGAAACTGATGGCCTCGGCGCCCGACACCGAGCTTGGTCAGCGGGCGTTTTACGATCGCGGCTGGTGTTACGCGCGCCGGGGGCAGACGGAGAAGACGCTCGGGGAATTCAATGATTTCCTGAAGAAATTCCCTCAGTCCGTGCTCGCCCCGGATGTGCAGTTTTGGGTGGCGGACTACTACATGAAGCAAAAGGACTACATCAAGGCGCAGGAGCAATTCCAGTTGCTCGTCAAGAACTACGCCACCAGCGAGCAGGCCGATACCGCACAGTACATGGGTGGCCGCGCCGCCTACCTGCGTCAGGATTACACGACAGCCATCGAATTGTACGAGGCGCTGATGAAGAATTTCCCCAACTCCGGCTGGCGCTGCGATGCGCGGTTCGGAGAAGGCGATGCGCTGAGCGAACTGAACAAGTTTGGCGACGCGCTGCTCGTGTTCGATGCGCTGACCAAGGATTTTCCCGATTGCTATCTGTTGTCCGAGGCGTATGGACGCAAAGGGGACATGCAATTCACGCTGGGACGATTTGACGAGGCCATCCCGAGCTATCGACGGGCCCTGGACGCCGCCCGGGAGGGCGACGCGTCGCTACGCAACCAATTGTACTACAACATTGGGCGGTCGTTCGAGAAAGCGACCAAACTTGAGGATGCGTTCGAGTGGTACAGCAAGGCGGTGTATGAACAAGCGGCGGCGCCGGATCCGAACGCACCGCCCGAGCGGTTCTGGATGTGCAAAGCGGGACTGGCGGCCGGCGGAATCAAGGAGCAGCGGCAACAGTGGCGCGACGCCATCCTTCTGTATCAGAAGCTTGCGGACATGTGTCCGGATATGAAAACGATGCTCGAACAGCGCATTCGCAAGCTGCGCGTCGAGCATGTGATCCTGTTCTGAGCACGCAACTTGCTCGGATTATCGTTGAACAGGAGGCGTTTCTAAGGTAAGCAAGAGGTACGATATGCTGACGATCATGGCAAGAGGCGGTCCGTTGATGTGGTTTATCCTCATCAGCGCCATCGTGGCAATCGCTGTATTTTTTGAGCGGTTGTATCGGTATCATACTGCCCAGATTCACACTAATGATTTCGTAAGTGGCATCCTGAACTCTCTCAAGCGTGGCAACGTCAAGGAAGCAATCGATACGTGCCGCAACACCGCCGGTCCGGTGGCGCAGGTGGTCATGGCGGCGGTGCTCAACCACGATCGGTCCCGTGATGAGATTCGGGAAGCCGTTCAAGACACGGCGCGCACGGAAGTGACACGGTTGGAGCGCAATCTGCCCATCCTGGTGACCATTGCCCAGGTCGCGCCGTTGATCGGATTCCTCGGCACGGTGTGGGGCTTTATTCGGGTGTTCAAGGTGATTGAGATAACGCAGGCGACCACCGCCGGGCAACTCGCCGGCGGCGTCTGGCAGGCGTTGCTGACGACCGCCGGGGGTCTGGTCGTGGCCATCCCCAGTTACATCGCCTACAACTATCTTGTCAGTCGCGTACAGAATCTGGTGCTCGACATGGAGAAAGCCGCCAATGAAACGGTCCAGTATCTGGCCCGCAAGGAAGAAGGCGGCGAGCAGTCGGCGAAAGTGGTGGAGATGCGATGACGTTCAAAACGAACTGCCAGATGTCCAAAGGGCTGGTGGATCCCGCACCACTGGTCAACGTGGTGTTCTTGCTTCTGTTGTTTTTCGTCCTCAACTCGTCGTTTGTCATGCAGTCGGGCTTTGGTGTGTCACTGCCCGCGGGCGGCAATACACCGCTGAGGGACAACTTCCAAACGCTTGTCGTCACCGCGGCCCGGGACGACCTGCTGTTTTTCAACGATCAACCCGTGGCCATCGACAAGCTGGAGCAGACCTTGCGCGAGGCCGTTCAACAAACGCGGGTGCACGAATTGATCATCAAGGCCGACAAACAGGTCTCCCTCGGGACCGAGACCGAGATCATGAGCGCCGCAAATCGGGCCGGCATTACGACGATCAACATGGCCGCACGGCCCGAGGGGCCAGCGGCGATCCCGGCGAACTGAGTTGCCATGAGGCGCGTCCCCAAGCTGTCCTTCGCGCAAGGGCAACTGATGCTGTGGATTCTGGCCGGCTCCCTGGTGGCGTTTGGCTCGATGTTTCTTTTCTTCCGGGTTTCCGGCGTTTCACTCATGACAGCCCAACGAGAAGTTCCCCGCATCAATTTCATGCCAACACGCCGTCAGGACCCGTTGTTGGCGCCCGGCCCTGCCTACGTCGTTGCCGACGTATTCGACCCAAGCCTGATGTCGTTGCCCAGCGCGCACGGTTTTTCCAAGCGCGTGTGGGCGCGAAAAATCGAGGCCGGTCAGCGCGATTTGGGGTGGAACCAGACGCCGTCATTTCTGGGTGTCACGGCCCCTGGTTTGCCGGCGCCGCTGCTGCAGCCGGTGCCGGTAGATGCGGCGGTACTTGCCGCGGCCGAGAAAACCCCCGCGCTTTCCGAGGAGGTGAACGACCAGGAAGTGCTCGAGCCACCCCTGTCGATCAACCAATCGGTCTTTCGTGTCCTCAGCGCACTGGAGGATCGAAGCGTCGTGTACGCGCCGCCATTGCCCACCATCAAAGGTCTGGCGCCGCTCACGCCCACGCAGGTCCGCGTCGGCGTAGACGCTGATGGGCTGGTACCCTATGTCCTGCTCGATCGGTCCAGTGGAGACGACACCGTGGACGCGCAGGCGCTGGAGCTGGCGAGGCAGTTTCGCTTCGAAGCCGAGCACGACAGTGGTCCATCTTCGCTGACCTGGGGTGTGCTGCGATTCTTGTGGACGACACAATCGGTATTGGCAACCAATAGCGACAGTGCCGCCACGCCGCATTGAAGTCCCCCGGCCGCAACCAGTTCTTTTCTCCCATCCGCGACGCATTTGAGGATTCTCGCCAGTCTGTGCGCCGAGCACGATTGAATGGAAGTGGGTGCGGATTGTGGTCAAGCGGGGTGCTTGCCCTGCAACTCACCGTCGAGTAACATCCCCGCTGCATGAAAACCCTGCGGTACGATCAAGCGGATTTCGAGCGGACCGTTGCCGAGGCAAGCGCGGCATCGAGTTTGTTCGATCCACAAATCGAAGAGCGGGTGTGCGCCATCATCGATGACGTGCGCGCCCGCGGCGACATTGCGCTGGCAGAATTGACCGAGCGCCTTGATAAGGTGCGGCTGCAACCGTCAGAGCTTCGCGTGACCGTCAAGCCGCGGCGGCCGGAAACGAAACTGCTGCGGGCGATTGCGGCGGCGCACCGGAACGTCGCGGCGTTCGCCGAGCGGTCGTTGCGCAAGGATTGGTCGATGCGCAACGCCCAGAGCGGAATTGTGGGCGAGAAATTTGATCCGCTGCAACGCGTGGGAATTTACGTGCCGGGTGGGACGGCGCCGTTGGTTTCCACGGTGTTGATGACGGTCACGCTGGCGAAAGTTGCCGGCTGCGCGGAGATTATTGTCTGCTCTCCTCCACCGATTAATCCGGCGTTACTCTACGCAGCGCACGTTGCTGGGGCGACGGAGGTGTACCAGCTCGGCGGCGCACAAGCCATTGCTGCGATGGCACTGGGGACACAATCGATCAAGCGCGTCGTGAAGATCTTCGGTCCAGGGAACGCCTACGTGACGGCGGCCAAGAAACTTCTGTTTGGTCGCGTGGGGATTGATTTGCTCTCCGGACCGAGCGAATTGCTGGTGGTTGCGGATGATACCGCGAGGCCTGATTTCATCGCGGCGGACATGCTGGCGCAGGCGGAGCACGGGAGTGGCTACGAGCGCGTGTGGTTGGTGACCACCTCGGAGAGGATTCTGGCAGCGGCTGAGATTGAGCTTCGGAAACAAATCAGCAGCCTTCAGCGGCGCGAATTCACCCAACGGGCGCTGCAGAATGGGTGTGTGTTTGTGCTCGCCAAGGACATGAATCAGGCGATTGCGATCACCAATCAATTTGCGCCAGAACACTGCGAGATCATGACGAAGAATCCGCCGGTCGTCGTGAGGAAAATCAAGACAGCGGGCGCGATCTTTGTCGGCCCATGGACACCGACGGTGGTGGGGGACTACCTAGCAGGCCCCAGTCACGAGTTGCCAACGGGCGGCGCGGGAAGAAGCTTTGCCGGGCTGACGGTGGACCAGTTCCAGCGGCGCACGAGCCTCGTGGAGTTATCGCGCAGTTCGTTGGAGAAATCATTGCCGTCGCTGGAGGCGCTGGGAACCGTCGAAGGATTGGACGCGCACGTGGCCTCGGCGCGGATTCGGTTCTCATGAGCCTGGTCCGCCGTCAGGTCGAGCGGATGAGTGCATATACGCCGGGCGAACAGCCAAGGGTCGCGGGCCTCATCAAGCTCAACACCAACGAGAACCCGTATCCGCCGTCGGCAAAGGTGCTCGAGACGTTGCGCGGGGCAATCGACGGGAAGTTACGGCTGTATCCGGATCCGACGTCTTCTGGGTTGCGAACGAAGCTGGCTAAGATTCACGGCTTCGATCCGGATGAGATTGTCATCGGCAACGGCTGCGACGATATCTTGAACCTCTGCGTGCGCGCGTTTTGCGGCGAGTGCGAAAAGCTCGCGTACTTCTGGCCAAGCTACTCGCTGTATCCCGTGCTGGCAAACATTCAGGGCGCGACGCCGGTGGAATTGCCGTTGGACGAAAACTTCCAGATCACGGCGCGCCCGGCGTTGCTGGCAAAGCTGGCGGGCGTGAAACTGGTATTCATCACGCAGCCGAATGCGCCGAGTGGCGTGTGGTTGCGGCGGGTTGATCTGCAGCGCGTGATTGAGGAGGCACAAGGCGTTGTGGTGATCGATGAAGCGTACGTGGACTTTTCGTCGGAGAACTGTCTCGATTTCGCGCGTGAGTACGACAACGTGATCGTGGCGCGGACGTTCTCCAAGGCGTTTTCGTTTGCCGGGATGCGCGTCGGCTGGGCGGCGGGATCGCGCGAGTTGACCGGCGCATTGGCCAAGGTGAAGGACAGCTACAATGTGAGCCGGCTGAGCCAGCTCGGCGCGGAGGCGACGCTGGACGACTGGGACTATTTTCAGGGGAACGTGAAGAAGATTTGCGCCACGCGGGAGCGCACCGTCTCGGCGCTCGCCAAACTCGGTTTTTTTGTTTATCCTTCGCAAACGAATTTCGTGTTCGCGAGGCCGCCCGCGCCGGTGACCGCGAAACAGTGGTTCGATGGGCTACGCGCACGGAACATTCTCGTGCGCTGGTGGGATGCCGATCGGATCCGTGATTTTGCCCGGGTCAGCATCGGGACGGACGAGGAGATGGACAAGTTTCTAACAGCGACAAAGGTGATCTGTGAAGAAGCGAAGCGCTAGAGTTCAACGCGACACCGCGGAGACGAGGATCTCGCTGGCCCTGACCATTGACGGCCGCGGCAAGGCGAACGTGTCGACCGGCGTCCCATTCTTCGATCACATGCTGACGTTGCTGGCGAAGCATTCGTTGTGTGACTTGACCGTCAAGGCGACGGGAGACCTCGACGTGGACGCACATCATACGGTCGAGGACATCGGGATTGCGCTCGGGCAGGCATTCGTCCAGGCGCTGGGCGACAAGCGCGGGATTCGGCGCTACGGCTGGGCCCTGGTGCCGATGGACGAGGCGCTGGCGCAGGCGCGTATCGCGCTCGACTTTAGCAATCGGCCCTTCCTGGTGTTTGAAGCGAAGAATTGGAATCGCGTTGCCAACGTGTCGCTTGGTCGGAAGAAAGAGTTTCGCGTCGGGTTGGTGAAAGAATTTCTGCAGGGCTTTGCCAACGAAGCGCGGTGTAATCTGCATGTCGATCTGCTGCGGGGCGATGAACCGCATCACGTGGTAGAGGCGATCTTCAAAGCGTTGGCGAAAGCCCTTGATCTCGCCTGTCAGCGCGACGCCCGAGTCACCGGCGTGCCCAGCACGAAGGGGAAGTTGTAGTCAGCGAAACTTTGCGGTGCGGCTGGTGGAGCGGCCCCAGGTGCGGGGCAGGGGAAGCGGCTCGGCGGGTAAGCCTTTTTCCAGCGGCTGCCATTCCTCCTCGTAAACCAGATCGAGCATGGGCTCGGGGATACTGTCCATCTTGATTTCCATTTCGCGTTGGGGGATGAACGGACACTTGGCTTTCTCGGCGACGAGATGGGCAGCCTCCTGTTCCAGCAGCAGGCGCGTGCCGGTTTTGACGCTACGTTTGCCGTAACGCATCTCGATTTGTTCCAGCGCATGATGCAATTCGCGGCGCCTGTATTCCACGTCGTTGTTGAACATGTCGGGTTCGAGTTCCAACGGCTGCATGTTCCAGAAATTGATGCAGATCTGGCGGATGGGTTGGGTTTGGTTTGCGACGAGTTGCCGGAACAATCGCTCGACCTGCGGATTGATCAGGCGCGGCTCGAACTGCGCGGCGGGAAATTTTACGCTGGCGCCGTTGCCCTCTAGATTTTTGAAGCGCACGTACACGCCCATCTCGCGGGCCTTGAGGTTCTCGCGAAAGAACGTCGTCACGGTGCGCTCGGTCTGGTCGAGCAGGAACAGCAGGGCGGTTTCGTGGTCGGGCTCGTCATAGGGCAGGGTAGTGGCGCTGCCGATACAGGTGCGCGGCTTGTTGGCCAATGAAAGGCGTTCGCGAAATTGTCCCGTGGCCAGCAGCCAGAGTTCGAGGCCGAAAAATCCGTAGCGTTTCTCCAGCAATCCCAGCGGCAGTTGCGCCACATCGCCGAGAGTCCAGATGCCCAATGCTCGCAATGATAACGCGCGCCGTTTGGCGATGCCGGCGAGTTTTTGCACCGGTATGTCGTGGAGGAACTCACGCTCCTGATTCTCGGAGACTTCGTGAAAATTGTCCGGCTTGCAATGTTCGGTAGCCAACTTGGCCAGCCAGCGTGAGGAGCCCAGCCCCATCGACACCGGCACGCCGACTTCGTCGATCAATTCGCGTCGCATGCGGATGATCAATTCCGCCGGGGTGCGGCACCGGAACACGGCGGGCGAATCGGTAAAATCCATGAATCCTTCGTCGATGGAGGTGGGCACGAGCAGGGGAGTGTAATGGCGCGCACGGCGGAAAATCTCCAGCGAGAGACGGCGGTACTCGTCATAATGCGGACGCACGAGCACGCCGTCGGGGCATTTGTGTTTGGCCTCGAAACACGCCATGCCGGTGATGATGCCGTAGGCTTTCGCGCGGTAGTTGGCGGCGATCACGATGCCGTCGCCACGTCGTCCACCGCCGACGAAGACCGGCCGCTTCTTCAACTTCGGGTCGAGCGCGATCTCGCACGAGGCGAAGAACGAATCGCCGTCGATATGAAGGATTCGTTGGTGGCGCGCCTGCATACCACACAAATGTGTGGTATTGCGTGGGGATTGTCAAGACGTCAACTCAGAGGTTTCTTCACAATCTTTAGCAAGTCATTAGGCTCTGACTGCTCATAGACCTCTTTTGTGCCTTTGACCTCGATAATAACCCAGTTGGGAAAGGTTCCCGCAGGTGTTTTTTCGCGCTCCGAGTCGGAATGCCAATACCCGTAACCGATTTCTTCTTGGATCTTCTGAAAAAACCATCGGCGCTTATTCCGAACCTCAAATCGCACCTTCCACTTGGGTATGGTCGTCGCTTCGTATCGTGTTATGGTAACGCTCACTTGAGCCCGGCTGACCCCCTTTGGGATCACAACCCAAGACGGCAACGGAGAGTCGTCCCGCAAACGAAAGACCGCTCCAATCACCCCATACCGATCTGCGCAGGAAGTCATGAACCCCAAAATGACCAGTGCTACCAGAATGGGTGTCGATTTGGCGTACCACATCTTCAGTCACAGGATACTGCTGGCAGAAGGCGGAATGCAAGACGTCGCGCCTAGTCTGAGAGGCCGCGGTGCATCGTCTGCGAATGCGGTTTGGCGCCGGCGTTATCGACCATGAGATGGAAGGTGGTGCTGGCGTGGAAGGCAAGGCGCGTGGAGAGAAGCGATTCGATGCGCTCGGCAATCGAGCCGCTCAAGTTGTCAATCTCGTCGAAGCGGATGCGGACAGTTGGGTTGAGGCCGTGCTTGGGCGGAAGAAGATCGGCGAGCATGTCGGCTTGGGCGAGGGCAGCATCGCCGGGCATTTGGTCAGCGTAATACCGGCGCACGTCGAAGTTGAGCGGCGCGTCGGATGGATAATTCGCGAAGGTGTTCGCGCGTTCGCGCGTGCAATGGGTCTCATCGTCGAATTGGACGATGCAATGGAGCGGGGCGGGAAGATAGAGGTCGGCAAGCACTGTAACGCTTGAAGAGAGATCCTTCGCTTCGCTCAGGATGACACCCTTGGGAAGTGGCCAGACGAACGGCTTATTGCGTTCGCCGTCCACATTGAAACGCCGCCGCATCAGCGATGCGACGGCGTCGAGCACAGCGTTCTTTGAGAACTTCACAGCGACTTCAGGCAATCGTCGAGCATGACGTGCAGTTGCGCGATGGTGTCGGGCGTCTCGTCGCCCATGTGGGCGAGGCGGAACGTCTTGCCCTTGATCTGGCCGTAACCGCCATCGATGAGGACCTTGTACTTGTCCTTGAGCGCCTTTTGCAATTTGGCCACGTCGATGTTCCTAGTGTTTTTCACGCACGTGAGCGTGACGGATTCGTACCCTGCCTTCGGAAACAGCTCGAAGCCGCGCGACTTCGCCCAGTCGCGGGTCTTCTGCGCCATCTTG
>Ga0187875_10001118_pt1 | contig 21064 bp, 28 predicted proteins | sample June2016WEW_17_1_2_FD_132978 | JGI IMG/M metagenome (GOLD analysis project Ga0187875, IMG submission 132978) | Peatland microbial communities from SPRUCE experiment site at the Marcell Experimental Forest, Minnesota, USA - June2016WEW_17_10 | ecosystem: Environmental > Terrestrial > Soil >... | reverse complement strand
GACCGGGCGGCTCCCCCATCCCCCGACACCTCGCCGCCCGGCCTAGAAGCCTAAGTTGAAGGCAAAAACTCCCCCAGCCCCAAGCCCGTAGACTGCTTGGGGCTTTTCTTTGTGGCAAGCCGGGCTTTGGGGGGCGTCATTTATTCTCAGGATCTGTGATATTTTTGATACACCCCGCGACGGAACGACTGATCGGATCGCTACTGGCACGGTTCCAAGCAAAACGGGCCAACTCGCTCCGGCAAAATGGGCGAGTGATCTTTAACCGCCTATTAACCGACCGCATCCAATCTTTGGGGATGTTCCTTTGACTTCGAGGGGCTGATGGTGCCGAAACGATGGGATCGCTTTTGCATTGGGTATGATCCATGACTGATCATCGCAAGGTGTTCGTCAAGGTCAATGCGTGCGTCGATGAGGAGATCGCGGACCTTGTGTCGGCGCTGTCCGAAATCGAAGGGCTGATTACCTTGGAGAGTTGCCAGGGCGATACTGGCACGCGCGACGCGTTCGTGAGTTTCAGATATGGAGATTGGCAAAAGTGCGGTGAGCTTTTGTTTGGTCGAGTGCTGCCACGAATGTCGCCCGATCTGCGGGCTGACGTTTCTCTGAGATTGCAAGCCCACGACACCGACACTGCATTAGGCAGGATTACGTTGGAGCCGTCAGCAGTGCCGGTGTTTACACGGTGTGTGCGTGAACTGTTAGCTGCGACCGTAAGTGCGGAAATGTTAGCTACGACCGCAAGTGGGCGTGTTTCCGTGGCATTTGATGAACTTAGAAAGGCAGTTGCGTAGTTCGTCAACCACCACCGCCTAACCCCTTGAGAGCTTGACGCGCTGCCCGCGGCGGGGAACAGAATCGAATCCTCGTCGCGCCGGGCGTTCCTGCTTTTGCGGAGGACCGGCCCTCCCGAATCCCAGCAGGCGGAGTCGTCAAATTCTTTCTTATTTTGAACGATGGCTCGAGACAAGATGTGGACGAGGTCCCGTATTTCGATCCCTGCTCTTCTTCTTTTTGATCCAGGTCAGAACTTCCTTCAATTCGGCATCCACGTTATGGTTGTTTCCGGCCACCAAACCGGTATACTCATTGTTCATACAGTGAAAAGCATTTGTGATGAGCGCGACGACCTGTGCCCGCGTCATCGCGACCCGCGGAACAATGTATAGCTTGTGTAGGCCCTTACTCATGGCGGTCCCCGTCGATCGGGTGAAACGCCAGCGCGCCGCCATCGGGCGGTCTGGCTTGAGGTTAACATCTTAAGACCCTATTCGCCAAATCTCAATCCGATCGAACAGTCCTTCGCAAAACTCAAGGCCCATCTGCCGCAACCGGCTCTGGGAGCCGCTGACCGGCAACACGAAATATCCATCAGGTGACGAACGGCTCTCTCTTGGAGTGTTATCTTCGCCCCATGCCCTCACCGCGCCGCTCACCGCGGCCCTGGTCGATCCTGTGCCGTCACCGTAGGGCCTTGGCGGCATCCATAAGGCGATCCATTGCGGCGCGCACGTCATCCTTTAGCCGTTGTCGTATCCACGTTTTAGCTTCGGCCTCGGTCATACAGTGGGTGACTGTGACTGGCGGAGCATCGCCGTCAACTGCCACTATGCGATAGATCAAATTTTCAGCGGTACGATGCGATACGATTTGCGCGGCTTGGGCATCTTGCAAATATGCCACCAAAGCAGACCGAATTTATGGCACTCTAACCTGCCTTATTACGAGGTGCGCCAGGCACCGTCGGTGACCCGGTGAATCGGCGGACGACGGGTTTTCTTCTGCGTGCCACTGCGGTTATCATCGGCTGGTCGCACCGGAGCATGGCCACAATGATCAGGCATACCGTTTTTGCGTGGAGCGTTGTCGCGTGTACCGCCGGGTTTCTCGCCGGTGTCGGCACGCCTGCGACAGCGGGGCAGTATTGGCACAGCGGTCATGGCGGTCACTGGCGCGAAACTCACCGTGCCATTTACCAGTTGGAGAACTTGATCGCGCTATTGGAGGCAGACCCAGCGACCGATGACGGCTACAAAGCGCCAATCATCACCCGGGGGCGCGCCGACATCATGCGGTTGCGCGCGACACTGGATCGGCCGCGCTGGCGTTGGACGACGCCGTGCTGCTACAGCCACAGACCGATTTATATTCGCTGAGCCGTGCCAGCCGCCGCGCCTCGTCCTTGCTGAGCAGCTTGGCCGCTGATCGCCGTCCGGGTTCCTCCTCGAAATAGAAATACCCAAGTGCCTGCCCGGTGCTGTCGCGGACTATAAAGCAAGCGTTGTTGTTCTCTCAGCGATAGCTACGGCGAGGCAACAGGTCCTTATCCAACTGGGTTCGAGTCGGAGCACGATTCAGTTTCAGCCTAACGCTCGTAGCTCCCCAATCACTGCAGTCCAACGTCGTATATTTAATCCATTGTCTCAGTTGCTTGTCATGGCGGAGGGCATCACGAATTGCGAGCCCGAAAAAGCCGGTATTGGTGTTAACAAAGCCGGGCGAGAACCCCCGATGACGCCCGTGTCCGTGGATTAGTTTCAGATCCGCTTTGCCCATCTCCCATGCTTGCTGCAAAATTTTTGCGAGCAACCCATTCCATACGATTTCTTGTGGGTGATAACCGTGCAAGTCAAGCTCCATAAGCTCGTCCTCTATTTAGATGACGAATGCGGCGCCGAGATCGACGAGAGAACGAGAGTGGTGCTCGCATTGACCGACCAAATTATTGAGGCAAACCGCACCAAGCGGGAGTCAACGCAAAGCCCGAAGAGACAGCTTCTAGGATAGCACGGCGGGGAAGGGCGTCATTACCCGTCCCCGTCAGTTGAACGACTTCTGGTCGGTGACCAGGGGGCGGAGCAAGGGAAACCCCAAGCGCCGCGGGCGATGGGAGGAGCGCAACGCTTGGGGCCCGGAGGCAAGTGGGATTGATGCGCGACGAGGCGCTTGCCTCTGGTAAGAATCGGAGCACACCGATACCGAACATTCCACTACGCTTTGAGATCATGGTTACGGCGCAGTTGCAGCGCGGCAAATGCCGCCCGATGCAATTTCGCCGATCGAATCCTCGGATTCGTGTTGGCGATCACAGTCGGCATTGGCGTCGCCGAGCGAGTATGACAGCGCGAAAGGGGGTGCAGAGAGAATGCTGTGTCATGCCAGAGCAAGCTGAAAAGAATGGCAGTTTAACCACCCGCGAGCGGGAGATCGTGCTGCTCGCCGCCACCGGACTCTCGAACAAAGCGATCGCCTACGAGCTGAAATTGTCCGAGGGTACCGTGAAAGTGCACATGCACAACATCTTTCAAAAGTTGGGCATAAGAACACGATCTGGTCTAATCATCCAAGCTGACCTTTCGGTCCAAAGAACCGCCGACGGCTCCGCGCAGCTGGCGGACAGGCGCGAGTTGACGCTTCAAAGTTGGGCGCGCTAGCGCGCCCAACCCGTCCGATGATTGCGGTGCGGCAATCTGCGGTTCTGCGACCGCCCGGACTCCGCTGTTACAGAAAAGTCAAGAAATTTGCCGATATAGGCCATGTGTACATACCCTGGAGGCCGCGGGAACAAAGCACACTTTTCCGCTGTGGAATGATCGCGATCTTCTGAACGGCTGGATTTGCAGTGCAGCAATCGTAGGGGCGCCTACAGTTGACTAGGCGGGTGCTCATCAGCCCGCAGCAGCTCCGGCAGCTTGGCGAAGTTGGCCGCCAGCCGCCGAGCCCCGTCCCCCGTCGCGGGTCAGCAGCTTGGCCGCCGAGCGGCGCTGGGCAAATTGCAGGTCATGCACTAACCGTCGAGTCGAACCGGGTCGAGGATCTTGCCCTGATGTGAACCCTCTACTGCGGCGACGTAGGCCTTCGCGACGGTGGCCGCAGCAAGACCCGACGCCGGGTCCATGCCGAACTTCACCATCGTTTCTTTCACCCATGGTGGGCTGACGGCATTAATGCGGATCTTGCGCGGCATTTCGAGCGCAGCGGCGCGCACGAAACCTTCGAGCCCGGCGTTGACCATTGAGATCGACGCACTTCCCTGCATCGGATGCATTCCGAGCACCCCTGTGGTCAAGGTAATCGAGCCCCTATCACGGAGGTGATCCTTCGCCATACGGGCGAGGGAGACCTGTCCCATCAGCTTGCTGCGAAGTCCCAGCTCGTAGCCGGCATCAGTCAAGTCGGCGAAGGCTTGAAGGTAGCATTACCGGCACAAGAGATCACCGCGCCGACGTCGCGGACTTTCTCGAACATGGCACGGATGGTCGCCGGGTCGTCGAGATTGACCCTCACGTCGCCGTTGCGCGACGCGCGGACGACATCGTGCTTGTTCAGAGCGAGCGCCTTCACGACCTCGCCACCGATAGTGCCGGTGGCACCAATGACTATAATTCTCATGCTCTACACCTTTCCATGCTGCTCGAAACTTACGCTACGAGGATGCTTACCGGAACGGCCGCATCAAGTTAAGCGGATCGGGTTCGTCGCTCAAAGGCGCTAAATAAACCGCACGCCAATCAGGGGTTCCTTGCGCCACACGACGCGGCAGGAACGGCGGGATTTATCCAGATCAAAGATGAGTTCAAACGTGTTCTTCGCCACTAGGCCATGGACTTCCAATTTAGCGCCCTTTGTCGAAACATTGCGAACAGTGCATTTCACATGAGAACCATTGTCCCAGATAATTTGCCCGCTCTTTAGCGTCTTTTTGCGCGGCGATATTCGGCGGTCCGTGGCCGATTTCCTACGATCATCTATTGCGCCCTCGTCAATGGAGGCCCCAGCTGTTGGCGTGTCCATTTGCAATCCCTAACCGACGGAGTAAAAAGCACCCTCACGTAACGGTACATGGGTAGCCTTACCAAAAGTTGAAAAAGACCCTGCCTCGCTCAAATCTGGCCATTTCGGTTGGAAACGGGCCTCAGGGCCGATTTGGAACACGCCGCTGGACCAGCTGAAACCCGCTACAACGAACGCCGCCGCCAAAATACCAGCGATTGCAAGACGACCCATCAGCCTTTCCTCCACAGGATCATGTGAGTCGAAAGGCTCTCGATGCTCCACACCCCAAACAAAGCACGCTGCTCCAACCGGCGTCATCGGGCGGCCGCCGTCCGGGTGTGCAAGATTTCGCAGTCTGGAAGTTGTTGCGTCGACGGGATATGGAGAATGGTCGATAAAAGGAAGGAAAGGGACCGGCGCCGTGAATAAATTCCTTCGGTTGTTGCTGATCGCAAGCGCGATGTTGATTGCGGAAGGCGCGAGCGCGGCGCAAGTCGCGACACAAGGCGCGGCGATCGACCAGTGCCGGTTATACGGCTTGGCGCCTGGCAGCCGGGGTTATGCCGCGTGCCGCATGGATGTCAGACGTTATTGGACGACGGGTCCCTGCGGCGACGCCCGCTTCGCCGCACTACATCGCGGCTATTGTCACTTGAATTCGCCGCCCTTTATTTAATCCACGGCTTTGCTCAATAAAATTGCGGGCTGGTGCCCAGGAGAGGGGCGACCCAAATGAGCCCGATCAACAGCTTGTCGTGTCCCACCTTTGCCAAGCGTCCCGTTGAATCTCAATAAGTATTTTCGAGAATGTCCCACCATTGATTTGGCTGCTTCCGGTTTCATCCGCTCACCCCGAGTCACAACGGATATGGGGCGGGCGCTGCTGCGCCGAAAGGCTGATCGCCCGTAGAGCCGCGCCTGCGCTGCCTTCCCGCCTCCCTGGACGATCGAGGAGCACAACAACGCTGCTTCATCGTGACGGACGCCAGCGGGCAGCCGCTCGGTATTTCTACTTCGAGGAGGAGCCCGGTCGGCGCTCAGCGGCCAAGATGCTGACCAGGGGATCAAGCGCGGCGGGCGTCAAATGCTCCGCTGCTATGATGGCCTTCTGAGAGTTTCCTAGGGAATAATTTTCCACAGAGGATTTGCGGCCCGCCGAAATGCTGCCTAGTCGCCGCCATCATCACGGCCAAGACTATGAACCGGCGCGGGGGATTTCAGCGCAAATGAATACGGACGGCCGCGTGGACACCGCGACTGTTTGTGTCGTGGCCAAGGCACGCCCCCACATGGCCTGCGGGGGAGCCTCGGTCACGGGCCTCGGCGGGGCTGTGTGTGTGAGTCTCCGCCGAGGCCGTCACTTCTTCATGCACCTTCCTGCTTAAAATCACTGTGATGGGGATCACAGCATCATTCTTTAGTCTGCAAAGCTGGTTTATCCATCGGGAGGCGCGGCCGTTTTCCTGGCTGCACAGGAAAATATTTGATTACAAATTTCCCCCGGCGCCCGTGGAGCGGGACACCGCAGCTAAGGCATGTTGTTTGGCGGTTACGGACATCGGGGATTTGCACTCTGACAATTTTGTACGTGGCCCCGCAATTTGGGCAATTGAACGGTATGGGCTCTCGTTTGACCATGCCGGAGACGCTTTTCTGCGTCATCGCAGGAAATGCCGTGCTTGTCCTATAGTCTAATTCTGCCGCGTACCTATGCGGATGCTTCTCTCGGCAATCCACACTAGAAATTGTCGGCCGTCAGCAGATCTGCGCTTTGATCCACATCAAAGCCATTCAAAGAAACGGTGACATATCGTCGTCTAGCTCAGTGGTCGCAACGACTGAGAGTGAGCGACGACGACCGAACCGAAATAGCTCCTAGGCACCTATTCGGCTGCGGTCCTGGCCACTTCGCTATAATTGCAGGTCTCGTTGGTAGTTATTTGCTTTCTGGCGGTGGTCTACGAGTTGGGATGAGTGGGTCGGGTCGGCTGTCTATCTGACGATGACCCGTATCTCCGTTCGACGACCAAATTCGGCCGACCCAAGCAGGCCCGCCGCATGGCGGCGAATTTTGCCAAGCTGCCGGAGCCACTGAGGAAGCTCAGTGTTTAGCTCTTGAAAACCCGACCCGGCGTTTGACGCGAATCAAAGGTTGTCCTCCACTCAAACCTTGATTGTCTTGCTCGGCTCCCGATGTAAGGGGGTATGCGAGCGTGGGATGTTTACCTGGCCATTGACCTCCCAGTGTGGAGGCGCTGATGCGCTCTAACCGCGAGTTCCATCCCGAGTGGGGTTATCTCACCCCTACGCGCGCCACCGTGCGCATCGCGCTCGTTTCGGCCGCGATCGGCGCGACCGCGAGCGCTGCAGTTGTCTTCTCGCTTGTTGATGGTCCGGTGGCCGAGGAACAGTCCGTCGCGGCGCGCACCTTGGCGCCCGCCGAGGCTACTGCGACGCCTGCCAGCGCGCCGTCGCAGCGCGTGCAGCTGCAAGTTCCAGCGCAGGCTACCACGCCGGAGGCGAAACAAGCCGCCGCCACAACGCCGGCTACCCCGATACCGGCGAATGCGGCCCTGAGCGCGGCTTCGAGCGAGTCAGCCGCGAGTTCAACCGTACAACGGCCGTCGAACATGGGCGCGCTCGCCGAAGCACCGGCAGTGACCGACGCCCCGCCCGCGATTGAACCGACTCACGATGCCGCTCCTCCGCCAAAGAAAAAGGTGAAGAAGCACCTGACCGTTTCGCGCTGGGAGGAGCTGAGGCAGCCGCCTCCATTTCTGCGTTGGTAGAGTGTGCGTCGGTAGAGCGCGCAGCATCGCTGCCAACATCGCCACGCCCCTTTTGTCATCACGCTGCTGTGTTCACCGTGCGTTCATTTGAGCCACGATAATTTGAGGACGGGGTAAGTCGGGGGGGCCGCATTAGCGAGGTCGCCATGAAGACCCCCTTGTTGATTGTTCTCATGGCCGTTGTGTTCGGGGTCGGCAGCACCCTGGCGATTATGAACAACTCGTGCAAGAGCAGCCATCACGCATGGTGCGCTCCTACTTCCGACATCCGACACCACACAAAGACTGGACACAGCTAAACGTGTCGCCGGCGGCGGACTTCTGCCTACACGGTCATCTGTTGTTTGTCTAACTACGAGGAGGAACTCCATGAAGACGCTTGCTATTGCCTTGGCGGCCTTCGTTTCGCTTGGCCTCGCCATCCCTGCCTTTGCGATGGAAAAGAAGGACACGATGCCAGCCGAGAAGAAGATGGTCGTCCATCACCACCACCATCATCACCATCACATGATGAAACCAGAACCGAAACCGCAATAGCGGCAATTAGTCGAACGGCAGGGCCGGGTTTGACGGCGCGGGGCGAGCGTCGCAGCCTGCCCGCTCCGCTTCCCCCCTCCGTGGACGATTCGAGGAGCACGCCGAGAGCTTCATCATCCGCGACGGGAAGCCCGGCATAGCCGAGTGCGGTGACGCCCCCGGCGCACCTAACCCGCTGGATGGTAACATAGCGTCTTAGATGGGCGCAGTCGGAGCTTCTACAGCGGGCGTGTCCGGCCGACCGCTATGAGCTGCAACACATGCGCCGTCCGCATCAAACAACGTTATGAACCGATCCGGATATTGCGCGCAGAGCGCGTAGTGCAGGCGGCGGGCAACCTCCTCTCACGTAGATCGTCCCGCCAACGCGCAGCGTCGTGACGGTTCTGATTTCGACCATTGCCCCTTCGCGCTGTCGGACTAGACTGGCGGTGCCGTGAGCGGGGCCTGTGCCCCTTTTACCCCGCTCGCGGTATCCTGGACACCTAGCCCCGGAAAAGCCGGGGCTTTTCTTTCCCGTAAGCTAGGCAATCGCTTGCCGACGCTTGTGGCGGTTGCGCCGCAATACCCGGACAAAAGTGCCTGGGGTGGCAAATTCGCAGCTGACGGCGGCCGGCGCCGAACTTTTGCCACATGTTTGATTGATGCAAAGAAAAGCCGTTGTTAATTTTTTGGATGTTCGCCAATCCCCATTCTTGAAGAATACGTTGTCTCAGGAGAAATGAAATCGTGTCTTGTTGCAGGTCATATCGCTTTGGATTGATCTGTGCGGCCGCGCTGCTGCTTCCTGTTAATGGCATTGCACATGCCGAAGTTGCGAGCATCTATGGCGGACGTGATGGTCTTTGCGGTCATCGCACAGCGAATGGCGAGCGTCTGAATTGCTCGGCAATTACAGCGGCGCATCGCACGCTGCCGTTCGGCACGCGCGTTCGCGTTTGCCACAGCGGATGCGTGACGGTACGCATCAACGATCGTGGTCCCTGGGTTCGCAGTAGACATATTGATCTGTCACCGGCAGCTGCGCGCGCCATCGGGCTCGATCACACCGGCCACGTCACTTTGACTTCCGGCATGTGAAGAAAATAGGCCGCAATGAGGCAACCACTGGCCACGAATACGGGGATAGCAGATAACGGCGGACGCGCGTGCAACCGTTTTACCGCTCAAGCCCTCTTGCACGTAATGCCCGCCACTAATTCCTTCTGTCCGTCGACAGTTGCGCTTTGACCATATTCGCCATCAAGCCATGCTCGTCTCGCAAGAGCCGCATCATTTCGAGTGAGGCAGGGGTCACCTGCACCACAGGCGGTCCGGCCGCGTGTATCCATTCGAAGCTTAGCAGCGATCCTCCAATTACGCTGGCGAGCACCACCGTGCCGAGGAACCGACTTAGGAATGGCATATTCTGCAGCTTGCCCATCTCGAAGCCCATCTCCGCTGCCTTTTTCAAACGGTGGATCGAAATTCAAACGCTTGTTTAAGATAATTTGCGGCCGACAACAAGGTGGTTTGGCGAATTTTTCTCGGCTGCGGCACTTTGGCCACATGCCGTCGTAAGTGACTCGGTGTCAGCGGCTGACCGAAATGCGGTGGCCTATGGGCGATAGGGGATGCAGCGCAGCCGTGAGCCGCGATTTGCCCCTTATGGCGTCTGCCATGCGCCGCTGCGTTTTTCGTCACGGTTGATTTATGTCAATGCACGAATGAATAGTCTTCAGCGTGATTTAACCCAAGAACGCAGTAGAATTTCCATGCAAACGATGCCCGACGAGCACGACGAGCTACTCGACTGCCGGATGGCCATGCTGGGTCTCAATCTCGACACGACCAACGGCGACACGTTCAGCGAAGTCATGCGACGCTGCAAGAGTTGTGGCTATCGGGAAACTTGTGCGGTGGACTTGAAGCGCGATCCTAACAACCCGGTGTGGGAAACCTATTGTCCAAACACGGGCGCGTTTATTGCGCTTGCCGAGGCTCGGCGTAACCATGAGACTATCAAATCACTCTACAAAATTTCTGAGCGATTTTAAAAGCGTCTGCCCGCGCTCAGACCCCTGCGGTAGATAATGACTTTCGCCGCCGATTTATTGCGGGCTCGCTGGTACCTTTGGCGCCATTAATAAATTCCACTCCTAAACTGTTTTTTGAACGCCAGGCGACCCGGCATCTGTGGTCATGACCGTGAGGCGAAATGCGGAGAATAAATTCGTCCGGTACTGTACTAGGCTCCAGACCGACGATCTTGGCGCCGCCATTGGAAAAATTACTCACGATGCAATGTTGGGCGAAGCGGCCGCTGTGGTCATAGATTTTGCCTGCCGAGTTCCATTCGACCCGGAAGTTCTTTCGGCGCTCGCGCATGCTCGCGGTCTCCGAACAGACGGATTTTAGCACATTGAAGTCGGCAAATGTGAGGAGACATTTAATTCGAAATTGAAAATGCTACAGTTTTCAATGAAGCAGCGTTGCCAGGGAACGCGAAGAAGAACCGCCCGCAAGCAGGCTACCTTGCCACCGTGCAAGAGGCGCTATCCGGTTATCGCTGGGGGTCGCGTCCTCAGTCAGGCCAGCCAAGCCAGTGACGACAGGGTGGCACGGTATGCCGCGTTGTTACCGTGCGGGGCACCAATTTCAGGCAAATGCTAGAAAAATCCAAGCGCCAGCGTTAGCCCGCTCGCAATTGCCGTTCGCTACGCGTTTCCACTGAGAAGGGCTGTCGCCGAACGCTCGCGCGCGGTCGCCGCAGCTTGGGAGCCGCCAAATATGCACAATTTAGGGTTTGGCGCGGTGAACGTTCAGACGCAAATGGTCCTTGTCAGGATCGTCACGGCGGCGATCTGCGGGGTCCTGATCTACGCTTCCTTTTTCCATCTAACGAATTAGGCGGCCTCGGCGCTTCAACTTTCGTTTCACGGCCAATCAGTCGGGTCTGGTCGTCGGTTTTGTTTTGCTTCCGCCCCCTGGAACGCGATTTGCCAGCCAACGTAACTTGCATAAGCGTGTTTCAACCTTGGCCAACGCTGTCCAGCCTCGAACTAGTTGGTTGGACGCAAGAAGTCCATGATTTTACTGTGTCGGTCCAATTTGAAACGAAGAGCGGTCGACGCGAACGGTGAGCATTGGAGGATCGGCGAAATCACAAGGGCGGCCTTTGGGCCGCCCTTGTGATGCCGTACCGACACGGCGGATTCCTCCGCCATTGCGTTCGTGCAGGCGTCAGTGCTGAACTGATGCGCCTGCCGGGACACGTGCGCCAGAAGCGACCCATTGATCGTAGGTCTGGAACTGTAGGCCGAGTCTATCGTAGCTAACCCGCAGATAGCCGTCGCCGCCGCGCACCACTGCCTCGGGTACGGCCGTCTGGACTTCCTGAGCTATCACGCCGACATAGGCCTTATCGGTGCCATTGTAGCTGAAGCGGTAGAAGCCGAGGCCATTATCGAGGTGGCCGAGGAGCGCGATGTCGTGCTTGAGCATCATGTCGGATCGCCGGCGTGGTGACGGCGAGAGCGGCGAGTAGGGATAGGCGCATCATTTTCTGTCTCCCTCGTTCGATTATTAAGCGGAGATTTTAACACAGAAACATTGAAGAGCGATGAGAATGATTTTTCTCAAGTGTATTGAAATCTCGGCGTCCGAATGTTTGCGCGCCTATGGGCGGTCTTCACGAACATTTGTTCTTCTCGCGCCTGCGCGTCGCCGCGTTTTTACACAGCCAAGACCCAAAGCAGTCTTTGAGCGGCCACATTGTTTGACTGAGACCGCGGCTGTCTGTTTTTTACAAATCGCCGGTCGGCAAAGTGACCTGAAAGATCGTCCCGTAAGGCTTGTTGGCAGATACCCGAAGGCTCCCACCATGGGACTCGATGATCGACCGACAGATGGAAAGTCCTATTCCGGTTCCAGTGGACTTTGTTGTAAAGAACGGCTCGAAGATAAGGTCCTTGTCCTCACCCTTTATTCCCGTACCAGAGTCCTCAACGGCGACAGAAATCCCGGAAGGCTCCTGAATGATATCGGAGCTAACCCGCAACACCCGCGCACGATCGGTGACGGAGCCCATCGCTTCAATCGCGTTCATAATCAAATTCAAAAATACCTGCTGCAATTGGCCTCGATCGGCAAGCAATTGTGGGAGGCCATCGCGCAGCTCAGTTGTGACCGATACTCGGTGGTTCCGTAAGTCAAGCTCAACCATTGTAAGGACCTCTCGAACGAGGTCGTTAGTCTCGAACAACAGTCTCCCGTGGCGCCTTTCTTGAACATCGATCGAATGCCGCCAATAACTTCGCCCGCTCGGCGACCGTCGTCGACGACGTGCCCCAGAGCGGCACGCGCCTCATCCAGGTCTGGTGTCGCCCTCGTCAGCCAACGGACGGCTGCATTGGCGTTCGTTACCATAGCTGCCAAAGGCTGATTGATCTCATGAGCGATTGAAGCCGCCATGGCGTCCATAGCAATCTCCTGCTCGTGGCGGTTGGCACGCTGCCTCATGAATGACCGTGCGAGGTTTGCATAGAGTGTCGTCGTCTCGGAAAGCAGTACGAGCAAGACGACAATTGAGGCGGTGAGCGTATAGATCCGGCTTGCATACCAGCCAAGACTGAAACGGGTGTTGAGCAAGACGGCAGTCATTGTAAGTTCGATTAGCCAATTGCAACACATGACCATCAGCCACAGATCGAGCACGGAGCGCCGCCGAAGCCACAGCAGCACAAGCGCGCTGGCGGTCAATGACAAATCAACTGCACCGGATTGCCAAATGCGACTTGGGTCCGCGTGAACACTGTCAAGAAATATCCGTGGCAGAAGCCAATCCCCCGCGGTGGCGATCCACGTTAGACCGCACACCAACCCGATCACGGCGGCACCACTCAAGCCGATGACAGCTTCCAGCGAGTGGTCGGACATGCTTGTCGCGCTGTCTGCGTCTCTCAGCAGCACATAGCCAATCACGGCCAGTGGCAATCCTGCGTGCCAGAACGTGTAAAGCCAGGCGCTGCTCTGCAAGCCGGCGTGGAGGAGGCCCGTCGGCGTGAACGCTCCAGGAAAAATTAGCGCATGCGGAATGACAATCAGCGCTGTAAAGAGATAACCACTTGCGAGCACCAAAAGCGCCCATCGACGCGTAATTAAGAATTGAGAGAGCAGCAACGCCGAGGTAATAAGGTCATTGATTAAAATTGCGGTTTCAAGGGCAGGAATGGTAGCGTTCACACTCGGTAGCTGAGTGTTTATAAACGGTGCCGTCACGCCGAATGCGACGAGAAGGACCACAACGATGCCTAGCGCCAACCGAATTTGCCGCTGTGATGGCGGCAGATTTGCCAGCAGAAATTGCTGTCGCTCAGACGGTTCGCGCCCCACCAAAATGACGCCTCGTCTAATCGGGAAATAGGTGCCAGTTTACGAGGAAGAAGGGCGATCGGCAAGTCTTCCGGGCAGCCTTATGTCTCGAAAACGCGCTGCTTGTAGGAACGACGATATCCCACGCACGTCGGTTCATGGCCCGTCACGACACTTGCCGCGATGCAGCGATTCAGACGTTATTGGCCGATTCTGTTGAAGAAGCAGCAAGTCTATAGTCGTTGTAAATCTGCTAAAACACCAACGACATCTTCGATTGACGTTTATTACCGCCGCAGATCGATTTAGAACTCGCTCCGTTGAGTCTGAGGTGGATGATGAGGCCCCCCGCGTCCGAATCTGAAAACCGCACCCACGGCGCGAAAAAATTGGGCCGAGTCAACACTCCGACTTTTTCAACAGAATCGACCATTAGCGACATTTGCACCGCAAAAAAATACTGGAACCTTTGCGCCGTCTCGGACTAACCCCTCTGCCCGACGCCCACTGCGCCGCCCGCCCAGCGCGCGGGGAAAAGTAAGCTCGCTGGCTTGCCCGCCCACACATCCAATGGTCAAAAATCGTGAACCACGGCACGTACATGCATTTGCTCACTGCAAAAAGTGTCTGGACAGGTTATTTCGCCTCAACGATCATGTGCGTTGAGGGCGTTAAGGCATCAGCATGGATATCGTGGGCTGGTTGCGGAGCCTAGGCCTCGAACAGTATGAGGCGGTATTCCGCGACAACGCAATCAACGAGACGGTCCTGCCGAGTGTGACGGCGGAGGACTTAAAGGATTTGGGGATCGGCATCGTCGGCCATCGACGTATACTACTTAACGCCATCGCCGCCCTGCGCATCGATACCGACTCGAAAACGGCATCGCCGGCGGCCGCTGCAGCGGTCAACACGACTCGTCAAGACACTGCCGAACGGCGGCAGGTCACAGTGATGTTCTCGGACCTGGTCGGGTCGACGGCGCTTTCTGCGCGCATGGACCCTGAGGATCTGCGCGAGGTCCTCTCGATCTATCAAAAGTGTGTCGCCGAGACGGTCCGCCGCCAGGGCGGCTTCTTGGCGAAATATCTCGGCGACGGCGCGCTGATCTATTTCGGCTATCCCGAAGCCCACGAAGACGATGCCGAGCGTGCGGTGCGGGCGGGACTGGAGCTGGTAGTGGCGGTGACCGCCCTGAAGTCTCCCGTGGCGCTGCAAATCCGTGTCGGCGTTGCAACCGGTTTGGTCGTCGTTGGAGATTTGATTGGATCGGGTGAGTCGCAGGAACACGGCATTGTCGGCGAGACGCCGAACCTCGCGGCGCGATTGCAAGGAATCGCCGCGCCCAACAGCGTGGTTATCGCCGATGCCACACGAAAGCTTCTTGGCAATCTGTTCGAGCTGCAGGACCTCGGACCACAAAGCCTCAAGGGCATCGCCGGACCGGTCGGGGCTTTCGTTGCGCTGCGGCCAACCTCGGTGGGCAGCCGCTTCGAGGCGCTGCACGCCGGCGGGTTCACCGAGCTGGTCGGGCGAGAAGAGGAGCTTGACCTGCTGCTGCGGCGCTGGTCGCGCGCCAAGACCGGGGAAGGCCAAGTCGTCCTCGTGTCCGGCGAGGCTGGCATCGGCAAATCGCGGCTTACGGCGGCGTTGCTGGAACGCCTCGCCGGCGAACCCTATAGCCGTCTGCGTTATTTCTGCTCGCCGCAGCATACCGACAGCGCGCTTTATCCGGTCAGCGGCCAAATGGAGCGCGCTGCCAGATTCGCGCATGACGACACGCCGCAAGGCAAACTCGATAAGCTCGATGCCTTGCTGACGCGCAGTTCAACGCCTGCTCAGGACGCCGCACTGTTTGCCGAGATGCTGTCCGTGCCCAATGATGGGCGCTATCCGCTGCTTGAAATGACGCCGGAGCAGCGCCGGCAGAGGACGCTTCAAGCATTGATTGCGCAGACCGAAGCGCTGGCTCGTTCCAATCCGGTGCTGATGATCTTCGAGGATGCCCATTGGACCGATCCGACCAGCCTTGAACTGTTCGGTCGCGCCGTCGACCGTATCGCAAGCCTGAATGTGCTGCTGATCGCAACCTTCCGGCCGGAATTCGAGCCGCCGTGGATCGGACGGTCCCATGTCACCGCGCTCACCATCAATCGTTTGAGGCAACGCGACATCGATACCATGATCGATCGCGTCGTCGGCAACAAGCTGCTTCCGGCGAGCATCCGGCAGGACATCATCGAGCGCACTGACGGCATTCCACTATTTGTCGAGGAGATGACCAAAGCGGTGCTCGAGGCTGGTAGCGAGGGCGCGGCCCAGCATACCGCTGCCCTGGTTCAGTCATCCGCTCTCGCGGTGCCCGCAAGCCTGCATGCCTCGTTGATGGCGCGGCTTGACCGGCTAGGCCCCGCCAAGGAGGTGGCGCAGATTGGTTCGGTGATCGGCCGCGAATTCTCGCACGCCTTGCTGGACGCGGTAGTAGGCAAGCCCGAGGCGGAGCTCAATTCGGCGATGCAGCGTCTTATCGGTACTGGTTTGTTGTTTCGCCAGGGCGTCCCGCCGCATGCCATTTATCTGTTCAAGCACGCGCTGGTTCAAGACGCCGCCTATGGCACCCTGCTGCGCGAACCACGACGAGAGCTGCACGCCCGAATCGCCGAGGTTCTGGAGAGCCAATTCGCCGACATCGCCGAACGTCAGCCGGAGTTGCTGGCGCGCCATTTCACCGAGGCCGGGCTGATCGAGAAGGCTGCGGGCCTGTGGGGCAAAGCGGGACAGCGGTCGCTGGCGCGTTCGGCGCTGGCCGAGGCTGCCAAGCAGCTCCCCCGGGCTCTGGCCCAGATTGCGGTCTTGCCGCCGACTCCAGCGCGGCGTCGCGAGGAGATCAAGCTACAGATCGCGTTCCTAAACTCCCTCATGCATGTCAAAGGATATGCCTCGCCGGAAACCAAGGCAGCCGCGGAGAAGGCGCGGCTGCTGATCGAACAGGCTGAAGCGCTCGGCGAACCCCCTGACGATCCACTGATGTTGTTCTCGGTTCTCTACGGCCTTTGGGGCGCGAGCTACAATGCGTTCGACGGCGCTGCTGTGTGCGAACTCGCACGCCAGTTCCTTGCGCGGGCGCAGAAGCTGGGGGCAACGGTGCCGCTTATGATGGGGCATCGGCTCATGGGCAGCTCCTTGCTGCTCGCCGGAGACATCGCCGCAAGCCGAGCGCATTTCGATCAGGCCTTCGCATTTTATGATCCTGCTGTGCACCGCCCGCTGGCGACGCGTTTTGGTCAAGACATCGGAGTATCAATCTTGGTGTTTCGGTCATACGCCGTGTGGTTGCTTGGCTATCCTGAATCGGCACTGGCCGATGCCGAGCAGGCGATCAAGAATGCACGAGAGATCGGTCATGCTCCAACCTTGATGATTGCGGTCGCCAACATGACCAATATACTTTGCGGGAATTACGCGAAAGCAAGCATGTTGCTCAACGAGCTGGTCGCTTTAGCGGACGAGATAGGCGCCCATTGGTGGAAGGCGCTGGGAACGTCCTTGCAAGGCTATATTTTTGCCCTGACCGGCGAAGCCTCGAACGCTGTGCGTGCGATTAACGGCACGATCGACGCATGGCGGTCAATGGGCTCGACAGTTTTTGTTCCGTTGAGTTTGTTGCATTTGACGAAGGCCTATGCCGAACTCGGTCTACTCGATGATGCCGGGCGTTGCATCGACGAAGCGATGGCGGCAGTCGAAAAGACCAATGAACGGTGGTTCGAAGCCGAAATCCACCACATGGCCGGCAGTGTCGCGCTCATGTCTACCCGGGGTGACTTGGCGAAAGTCGAAGCGCATTTCGAGCGCGCGCTTGCTATTTCGCGTAAGCAGGGGACACGGTCCCTCGAATTGCGTGCTGCTATGAGCATGGCGAGATTATGGCGCGATCAGGGCCGGCGGAGTGAGGCCCACGATCTTCTTGCTTCTGTCTATGAAGGGTTCACCGAAGGCTTTGACACGATTGATCTAAAGAACGCGAAGGTCGTGCTCGATGCGCTGGCGTAGAGCGCGCGGTTTGTGATCCACTGCATCCGTCGGTTCAGCAATGCACGGCTGGAATGTCATGCCGAGGCGATGGTTCGGCGTCGTTTCGAACCGCGCAATCATGGCGGGACTGAACAGGCGTGAGCGTTACAGCGGCAATGACGTCGCCGCAGCACAATGCGAGGGGCGGCATGTTCGTCGGCATCATCGATCTTCTGTACGATAGAATCCCAAGCCGGCCTTACGACCCTTACGGATTTTACTTCCGTAAGCAGTTCATGGGAATTGCACCTCAGGCCGTGGCGGCGTGGTGCCGCCAGCTGGGTCATCGCGTCCATTACTGCACCTATTGGGGTCAGGCCGATCCGCTGAGCTTATTGCCCAATGACGTGGATGTGCTGTTTGTCAGTTCCTATACGCAATCCAGTGCGCTGGCCTACGCGCTCGCAATGATCTTCAGGCGGCGCGGAACCTTGACGGTGATAGGCGGGCCCCACGCCCGATCCTTTTCGACCGACTGCGCCCGGTTTTTCGACGTGGTCGTCAATGATTGCGACCGCCAACTCCTCAACGACATCCTGCGCCGACGCCTCGATCCTCCCGCCATCGTGTCCAGCGGCCGGCCGCTGAAAGACGTCCCCTCGGTGGAAGAACGCATGCCGGAAATCAAAATCGCCTCGTTTTATCGGGGACGACCCCGAGCGGCGAGCTTCGTACCGTTGTTGTCGAGCTTAGGATGCCCATATAGCTGCAATTTCTGCGTCGATTGGAATTCGACCTACGTCACGCTTCCGACCGACCGCCTGCACGCCGACCTCGATTTTATTTCGCGACATTATCCGAAATTGGTGGTCGCTTACCACGATCCCAATTTCGCCGTGCGTTTCGATAGTACGATGGACGTTATGATGCGCATCCCCGTTGGCCGACGCAACCCATACGTCATGGAAAGCTCGCTCTCCATCCTCAAGGCGGGACGCCTTTCTCGTCTCGCGGAGACCAATTGCGTCTATGTCGCGCCGGGTATCGAATCCTGGACCGACTACTCCAACAAAGCGGGCACCGGATTACATACCGGCCGCCGAAAGCTCGAAAGGGTCATCGGCCAACTTGAAATTCTCGGCAAATACGTGTCCGGCATCCAGGCGAACTTCATTTTCGGCGCCGATACCGACCAAGGAAGCGAGCCGGTCGGGCTGACGAAAGAATTTATCCGCCGCATGCCGGAAATCTGGCCGAGCATCAATATCCCGACGGCATATGGCGGGACGCCGTTATACGATCAGCTGCACCGTGAAGGCCGCATCCTGGCGAGTATGCCGTTCTCCTTCTACTACAGCCCTTATCTCGCGACCACGATCAAGCATTACGACCCGCTGACCTTCTACGATCGGTTAATCGAACTGAACCGGGCGCGGGCATCGGGCGCGATGCTTTTGAGACGACTGGCGACCCGGACATCGCCCGCCATTCGCTTTGTGAACGCGGTGCGCACATTTGACACTTGGTTCGAGCTTCAGGAACTCCGAAGGATCCGCCTCATGCTGGCATCCGATGCGCAATTTCGTGCCTTTCATGAGGGTCGCTCCAAAACACTTCCGACGTTCTACGCGAGCCTGTTCGAGCGGCGGCTCGGTCGGTTTGCAGAACTTCTGCCGCCTGACGCTCGCCGTCCTATTCTTGACCCGCCGGGTGCGCACAACCCCTCGGCCGAGCGTCGATTACGCGTAACGTGAGTCAAGATCGCGACGTGCTCTCACAACCTTCACACCAAGCGCCTTGCGATCTCGAGACCAACCGTCGGCGTTCTCTAAACGGCAAGTTTAGTGTATGGCAAGTGACCCTGCCGATTCCGGTGTTGCCGCTGCGTAGGTGTTATAGGGAGCGATGAGCGTCATCGAGACCGAAGAGGCCCCCGCTCTTGCCGCACCGCGCCGACCGGAGGGGCGGGTGACTTTTCGGCAGTTCCTGCGTGTGGTGCGGGACAATCTCCTTGCAATATACCCTCCGGAGGCCTGCACAGAAGACATCATTGCACGCCGGCTGTTGTGGCATCGGACGTTCGTCATCAACGAGCCGAGCGGCATCCGACGCGTGTTCCTGGACAATGCCCAAAACTACACTGTATCCGAACTCAGCCGTCGGGTGCTGGAGCCGGGACTTGGCCGCGGCCTTTTGACGACCGACGGAGAGATCTGGCGCAACCACCGCCGCATCATGGCTCCGGCCTTCGATCCGCGCAGCGTTGCCGGCTATGCGCCTGTTATGGCCGAGGTCATCGAAGAACTGCTCGCGAAATGGGATGCACTGCCTGACTTCAGCGAGGTCGACGCCGCGGCGGCGATGATGCACACGACCCTACATATCATCTCGCGTGCGATGTTCTCCTCGAATTCCGATGAGGTCGTCGATGTCGTCGAGCGCGGCGTCGGGCAATATCAGACTACCGTACGTCCGGGTCTTCTCGATCTTCTGCAGGCGCCGGAATGGCTCACACGTCTCGTTTCGCCGCGGCGCGGCAGCGGGAGCTTTGATGAGTTGGATCAGTTGGTCGATCGGCTGCTGCACGGCCGCGAGCCGGACATCAAGCCGAAGCAACTGCTGGCGTGCCTCATCGCCGCGCGCGACAGCGACACCGGCGGAGGTATGACGGCAAAGGAGGTGCGCGCCCACATCGTCACAATTTTCATGGCCGGGCACGAGACCACCGCCCAGGCGTTGGCCTGGACCTGGTATTTGCTCTCGCAACACCCGGCAGCGGAAGCCAAGCTTCATGACGAGCTGGCCAAGGTGCTTGCCGGCCGCATTCCGCGCCATGAAGATCTCGCTGAGCTTCGCTACACCCGAATGGTGATCGAGGAATCGATGCGACTCTATCCGCCAGCGCATACCTTAACGCATCAGTCCGTCGCCCCTGACGAAGTGTTGGGTCACCGCATCCCGGCCGGCGCTACCGTCCTGATCGTTCCTTGGCTGCTGCACCGCAAGCCGTCGCTCTGGGAGAATCCGGACCGCTTTGAGCCGGAGCGCTTTTCGCCGGAGCGCTCGGCCGCGCGGCCTCGCTTCGCCTATATTCCGTTCGGCGCCGGTCCGCGCGTCTGCATCGGTGCTGCGTTCGCTATGGAAGAAGCATTGTTAGCCCTCGCTATGATCGCGCAGCGCTACCGCCTGCACCTCAAACCTGGGCACCCGGTCGAGCCGCAAGGCCTGATTACGCTTCGGCCGCGCTACGGGCTGCGGATGCTGCTGGAGCGTCGGCCAAACTAATCGACGTCATTCTGCTATTGGATGTCTACTCGAGGGGCGACTGCGGGTTAAGTCGCCTTTTGGCCGATTTTGTTGAAGAAGTCGGTCAGTAATTCAAGATGGATCAGGCCGGGCATTGGAGGGGCGCCGGTGGCGGTCAGCTGCGGGTCTCAGGCTGGGTGAGGGCTTGGCATCGGTATCAGCTTCGCTAGCGTTCGGAGGTTTTGGGCGGTTGCTGCGAGAAGGAACTCATCGCGCGCACCATTCGGTCCTCTTAGTCTGAGCCGATCGAGCCTGAGAATGCGTTTGAGATGGGCGAACAGCATTTC
>Ga0187875_10001116_pt1 | contig 21081 bp, 19 predicted proteins | sample June2016WEW_17_1_2_FD_132978 | JGI IMG/M metagenome (GOLD analysis project Ga0187875, IMG submission 132978) | Peatland microbial communities from SPRUCE experiment site at the Marcell Experimental Forest, Minnesota, USA - June2016WEW_17_10 | ecosystem: Environmental > Terrestrial > Soil >... | reverse complement strand
CGGCAGCGACGCCTGGAAAGCCTACATGCGGCGCCAGACCGTCACCATCAACTGGTCGAACGAACTGCCGTTGGCCCAAGGGCTGCAATTCGATCTGTAGGGTTTGCCTGCCCTTTGAATGAGAAAAAAGCGCTGCCGGCGCGACTGACTTTTGGATCAACAGTCATGCGCGCTGCGGCCATCGTTCTCCTTGTTGTGACCCTAGTCAGCCCGGCCTCGAGCCAGCAGGAGCAGGCTCCTCCGGGGGAATTGGAACGGGTCGAAAAGACGCTGCAGTATGCGACGGACCTGAAAGCGAAGCTGGCGGCGATGTCGGCGGAGCTGGATCAATTCATCGCCGAACTCAGCGAGCAGAAGGGCGCGCTGCAGAACAAGAAACCGGCGCCGTTCGGAGGGATCGCCGACGCGGGGCCGGCGGACGCCGCCCGGCCGAAGGCCGCGCGCTGCGCCGCGATGACGGCCAAGGGAGAGCGCTGCACGCGGCCCGCCGTCACTGGCAGCCGCTATTGCAAGCAGCACCAGGTGGCCCATCAATAGGATCGGTCAGGCGCGCGGCTCGCGAGCGCCGTAGTTCTTCTCGTAATAACTCTGGTACGCGCCCGATTTCACGCGGCCGATCCAGCCGGGATTTTCGCGATACCACTGAATGGTTTGCGCGAGGCCTTGCTCGAATGGCACTTCGGCGTGCCAGCCCGTGGCCTGCTCGAGCCGGGCGGTCGTAATGGCGTAGCGGCGATCGTGGCCCGGCCGGTCGGCCACTCGCGTCACCAGGCTCTCCGGTTTGCCGAGTTGGGCCAGGATCAGCCGCACCACTTCGCGATTGGGCAGCGCCCGCGATCCGCCGATGTTGTAGATTGCGCCCTCGCGGCCGTGGTTCAAAGCGGCCCAGATGGCGCGGCAGTGATCCTCCACGAACAGCCAGTCGCGCACCTGCAGGCCGTCGCCGTAAATCGGCAGGGGCCGATCCTCCAGGGCGTTGGAAATCATCAGCGGAATCAGCTTCTCGGGGAACTGGAACGGGCCATAGTTGTTGGAGGCGCGGGTAATGACGACCGGCATTTTGAAGGTGGTGCAGTAGGAGAGCGCGAGCAGGTCCGAGCCCGCCTTGGAGGCCGAATAGGGGCTCGAGGGCTTCAACGGATAACTCTCGTCAGCGTCCGCTGGCTCGTCGATGGAGCCGTAGACTTCATCCGTCGAGACGTGCAGGAAACGCGGCGTCTGGGCGCCCCGGGCGGCCTCGAGCAGGGAACAGGTGCCGAGCACGTTGGTTTCGACGAATGCGCCCGGTCCGAGGATCGAGCGGTCGACGTGCGACTCGGCGGCGAAATGCACGATCGCATCCGGCCGCTCTTCGTCGAGCAGCAGCCGCACGCGGGCGGTATCGCAGATATCGGCGTGCACGAAGCGGTAGCGCGGGTCGTTTTCGACGGTTGAGAGATTCTCGAGGTTGCCGGCGTAGGTCAGCTTGTCCAGGTTGATCAGGCGCGCGGCCCAGTCATGCGTGAGAGCGAGGCGGATGAAAGCGCTGCCGATGAATCCGGCTCCGCCCGTGACGAGCAGTTTCATCGCTGTAAACGCTCCCGATTTTCATGCAGCGGCGGGCCGTGGTGCGCGGCGGAAGCGAATTCAGGCATCGCGGTGCGCCTGGCCGTCATGCGCCACCAGGTTGCTGGCGCGCAGCAGCGACTCGAATGTCCCGGCGTCGGTCCACCAGCCTTCCAGGAATGCGTAGGTCATCGTGCCTTCCTGGATGTAGGCGTTGTTGACGTCGGTAATCTCCAACTCGCCGCGCGCGGAGGGCTTCAACTCGCGCGCCTTTTCAAAGACCGTCTGGTCGAACATGTAGATGCCGGTGACGGCGTAGTTCGACTTCGGCTGCTGCGGCTTCTCGACGATATTGACGATCTTGCCGGCGGCGATCTCGGCCACGCCGAAGCGCTCGGGATCGGGGACTTCCTTGAGCAGGATCTTCGCGCCGCGCGGCTGCGCGCGGAACGCCTCCACGGCCGGACCGATGCCATTCTGCATGATGTTGTCGCCCAGAATGACGCAGATTTTTTCGCCTTCCGCGAAATCCTCGGCCAGCTTCAATGCGTCGGCGATGCCGCCCTCGCCTTCCTGATAGCTATAGCCGACGATGGAAAGCCCGAACTCGCGCCCATTGCCGAGCAACTGGAGAAAATCGCCGGCGTGATTGCCGCCCGTCACGACCAGGATGTCGCGAATGCCCGCGTCGACGAGTGTCTGCACCGGATAGTAAATCATGGGCCGGTCATAGACCGGCAAGAGGTGTTTGTTGGTGATCTTGGTCAGCGGATAGAGACGCGACCCCTTTCCGCCGGCAAGGACTACGCCCTTCATAGTGACTCCATTGAGAACCCTTTATGATACACTGCCGGCGTGAATCTATACCGCTGGCCGGACATTCCCGAAGAGGCCCTGAACCCTTTGTTTTCGCGGCGCGTCGTGCATACCGAGCGCTTGACCGTCGCGCGGCTGTGGCTGAAGAAGGGCTGCGTCGTGCCGCGGCATGCGCATGCGAACGAACAGTTCTCCACGGTCGAGAGCGGCAAGCTGAGATTCATCCTCGACGGCACCGTGATCGACGTCGGCGCGGACGAGTCGCTGGCGATTCCCCCGCATGCGTCGCACGAGGTGGAGGCGCTCGAGGACACGGTGGCCCTGGACATCTTCACCCCGGCGCGCGAGGACTGGATTCGCGGGGACGACGCCTATCTGCGGCGGTAAGGCGCCAGCCGGATCCGTCTGATTCCCTCAGGCGTCACAGCCAGAAGCGTGTCCTGGCCGGTGCGAAACAGCGCCAGTACGGGTGCGCCGCTCCACAGTTTGGACATCGTCCAGGCGCCGCCATCGTAGCGGTACAGTCGCACGCCGTCGTCCGCGCCCACCAATAGTTCGGGCCAACCGGCGCCGCGCGGCTCGGTCACCAGCAGCGCGCGCGGGTGGTCCGGAGCGGGCTCGATCAGGTGCGCCGGCCACTGCTGCTTTTCGTCCTCCGGCCGTTCGAGCCAGGCCAACCGCGCCGGAGCGCCCTCGCTCTCGGCCCAGATGAGGTCCGGGTGCTGGTGTCCGGGGCGGAGGAATAGCGCCTGCCGCGCCAGCGCCGAGTCCGGCTTGTCGAAAAACGTATTCATGTTGAACAGCCGCCACGGCAGATCCCAGCGGCCCGGATTGCGCATCCAGTAGTTGCCGATAAAGAGGTCGGTCAGACCGTCCCCGTCGACGTCCGAGGCCAACAGACCGCCCTGGCGGGACGCGGTGTAGATCGAGTACAACTCATTGTATTTCCATGCTTCGCCGATCCGTTTGGGGAATTCGTAGAACCGGACCTGGGCGTCGAAGTGGGCCAGGACCACGCCGCGGTGGCCGTCGAATTCGAAGCTCAGGCAGTCGCGAAACTCCGTCTGCCGCTCGATCACCCGCGACTCCCACTTGGGCGCCCGCAGCCACAGGAAGCGCCCGGGCTGGGGCGTCTCCTGGACCAGCAGGTCGTCGCGGCCGTCGCCATCCACATCGGCCACGCAGCCGCCCGGACCGAAGTTCACGCCCTTCAAGAGAGTCACCGGCGCGCCGCCACGCAAGGGCCAGAGTTGCAGCTCCGTGCCCCAGCTCAGGATCGCCGCGCGCGGATGATGGATCATCGCAGCGCCGCGGATTTCCGCCTCGGCGCTGCCGGAGCCGAGCGCCAGCAAAGCGCAAAGCAACAGCACCCGGCCGAGCCTGTGCATGGAGATTTGCATCCAGCTTCTGACGCTGAAAACCGCGGAGCCGCGGCGAGTCACGCTGAAAAGTGCTTCCATTTGATTGACTTTCCGGTGTATGCTGAGGCCCAGGGGGCTATCGACTGAGTCCTCAGTATCGTATTCACTTGCTCAGGCGGGAAACCGCTTCCGGCGATACGCTGGAAGTGTGCCCGCCTGTCCGATTCACTAAGGAGATCCGTTAGGCTATCTACCGCAGCTAAGCCACGACCCACCGCATGTTTCCTTCCAGGTTTTCCCGACCGCGCGTCAAAGTCAGAGATAACGTCAATGAAGGCATCCGGGCCCGCGAGGTCCGCGCCGTCTTCCCCGACGGAAGCGTTCAAATCATGGCGACCTACGATGCGATTCGCCGGGCCCAGGAATTGGGCCTCGACCTGATCGTCGTCTCGCCGACCGCCGAGCCGCCCGTTGCCAAGGCCATGGATTACGGCCAATGGCAATACGAGGTGAAGAAGAAGCAGCAGGAGGCCAAGAAGAAGCAGCACGTGATCCAGGTGAAGGAGCTGAAGTTCCGCCCCAACACCGACGATCACGACTACGACTTCAAGCTCAACCATGCCATACGCTTTCTGGGCGAGGGCAACCGCGTGAAAGCGGTGGTCCAGTTCCGCGGGCGCGAGATCGCGCATACGGAACTCGGCCGCAAGCTGCTGCTGCGGTTTGCCAACGACCTGGCGGCGCACGGGGCCATGGAAGGCCTGCCCAAGCTGGAGGGACGAAACGCTCACGTTCTGCTCAGCCCCGTGAAGAAAGATGCCGTCAAGGACAAAAAGAAGCCGGCCTCTCCCGGCGGCCCGCCCCAGCCGAAGCCCGCGAACCCGGTGATTCCGGCGGAAAAAGCCGGCCAGGTTTAACGTTCGCCGCGGCTCGACCGCCTCTCAATACCAGAGGTATTTTTTCCACTGCTCATCACTGCGCGCGAGCAGGCGCATCAGCTGCCTGCTGGTGTGGACGCTGAAGGGGCGCGGAACGCGTTGCAGCTTCATGCCCGCCTCATCCGGCGTGCGGTTGCCCTTGCGGTTATTGCATGGATTGCAGCAGGCGACCAGATTTTCCCAGGTGGTCTCGCCGCCGCGGGAGCGCGGAATCACGTGGTCCAGGGTCAGCTCGCCCGAATTCAGCGCCTGCTGGCAATACTGGCAGGTATAGCGGTCCCGCATGAGGATGTTCTTGCGCGACAAAGCCCGTGTCTGGTGCGGGATCCGACGGTATTCCAGCAGCCGGATCACGCTCGGCAAGGGGATGGTCTGGCGCTGGGAATGGAACTGGCCAGGGGCGTGGGCCTCGGCCGAGGCGACTCCTTTCAGGACAAGCACGAGCGCGCGGCGGGCGGCACAGATATTGATCGGCTCGTAGCTCGCGTTCAGCACGAGCACGGGTCTGTGCAACCTCTCTGGCGTTAAATTCATGCGGTCGCTCCTCTGGCCAAAGCGTGGGCCGGGGTGGATAGAATTCGGGCATCCGACTGCCGGCCGGCTCGCGCCAGCGTCAGCGCCGAGACATGCGCGGCGCCGGCCTTCTTGAGCGCGGCAGCGCACACATTCACCGTGGAGCCCGTGGTCAGCACATCGTCGATCAGCAGCAAGGAAAGCCCGCGCACCGAAGCCGGGCGCGGAACGTCGAAAGCGCCGCGCACGTTATCGAGCCGCTGCGCGTGGGTGAGTCCCGTCTGGGCCGCCGTGCGACGCCGGCGGCGCGCCGCCGCGAGCACCGGAACGCCGGTTCGGCGCGACAACTCGCGAGCCAGCAGTTCGCTCTGGTTGAATCCGCGTTGCATGCGTTTCCACCAGTGCAAAGGCATCGGTACCAGCGCGTCGAAGCGCTCCATGCGCGGATACGCCAGGGCCAGCCACTGGCCGAACACCGTCGCCAGGGGGCGCATGTACGAATACTTGAACAGGTGGATCAGCTCGCGCAGCCGGCCATCGTGCAGGCCGTAGTTCCAGCACTGGTCATACGCGGTCGTGCCCAGGCGGCACAAGGCGCACAGGCCGTGCTCGTCCAGCGGCAGCGCGTTCAGAAAAGGAGCCCGGCAGCGCGCGCAGCAGAATTCGGGTGAAAACGGTTCGGGAGGCTCCAGACACGCGTCGCAGATCGGGATGGATCCTACTGTGTGGAGCTCGACGCCACACACGGCGCAATCGGCGGGGAACAGCAGCGCAAGGAGGCGTGACCCGGCGACTTTGGGCCAGGAAAGCGGAAACACGGTTTTCGCAGGGCGAAAACTCGAGAAGGCGCACCTCCCTCATTAAATTGTACTCCACCCCCCGGCCTCCGGAATCCCGCCATGCTTGTGTTCCACTGGGAAATGACGATGGCCGTACTGCTCACATGCCGCGAAATTGCCAAAATACATGGATCCAGAATTTTGTTTGAAGGCATTTCGCTGGCCATCAACGACGGCGAGGTGCACGGCCTGATCGGACCGAACGGCGCCGGCAAGTCCACGCTGATGCGGATCATGACCGGGCTCGAATCGGCGGACGCGGGGGAGGTTGCTCTGCGCAAGGGCGTCCGCATGGTCTACGTGCCGCAGGAGCCCGCGTTTCCGGCGGGCTCGACCGCCGGCGGCGTCGTGGAGGCCGCGGCGCGCGAGCCGGCGCAGGTGCCGGTGGTGCTGGGACAGACGGGGTTCACCGACCCGGCCCAGAGCGTGGCCAGCCTTTCGGGCGGATGGCTCAAGCGCCTGGCCATCGCCGAGGCGCTGGTGCGCCAGCCCGATCTTTTGCTGCTCGACGAGCCGACCAACCATCTCGACCTCGAGGGCATCGAATGGCTGGAGGATCTGCTCGCCGCCGCGCCGTTTGCCACCGTTGTGGTCAGCCACGACCGCTATTTCCTGGAGAATACCGCGACTCACATGATGGAGCTGAACCGCCAGTATCCCGGCGGGTTGCTGAGAGTCGCGGGCAGCTACAGCACATTTGTGGAGAAGCGCGGCGAGTTCCTGCAGGCCCAGGCCAAGGAGCGCGAGGCGCTGGCCACGCTCGTGCGCCGCGAGGTGGAATGGCTGCGGCGCGGCGCCAAGGCACGCACGCGCAAGTCGAAGGCCCGGGTCGGCGAAGCGCTGCGCCTGATCGGCAATCTGACCGATCTCGACGAGCGCCGCAGCAGCTCGACGGCGCTGATCGAATTCACTTCCAGCGACCGCCGCACGAAGAAGCTGGTCGAAGCGGAGCGCGTGTCGTTCGGATACGACGAGCGGCTGTTGATCCGCGATCTTGGATTCGTCCTCGGCCCCGGGCAGAGGCTGGGACTGGCCGGGCCGAACGGCAGCGGCAAGACGACGCTGCTGAAGCTGCTGAAAGGCGAACTGGCTCCGTGCTCCGGCGAGATCCGCCGCGCGCCCGCGTTGAAGGCGTTGTATTTCGAGCAGGCCCGGCAGCAAATCGATCCAGGGCTTCCGCTGAAACGTGCGCTCGCGCCAGAGGGCGATTCCGTGCTTTACCGCGGCCGCCCGATTCACGTGAACGGCTGGGCGCGGCGATTTCTATTTCGGGAGGAGCAACTGGGACAACCGGTGGGCAGCCTTTCCGGCGGCGAACGCGCGCGGGTGCACATCGCCAGGTTGATGCTCCAGGAGGCCGACTTACTATTGCTCGACGAGCCGACCAACGACCTCGATATCCCGACCCTTGAGGTGCTCGAGGAAACGCTGCTCGAGTTTCCCGGCGCGCTGGTTCTGGTCACGCACGACCGCGCCCTGATGGACCGCGTCTCCAATGCCGTGCTCGGACTGGACGGCGAGGGCGGCGCGGCGCTCTACGCGGACCTGGCGCAGTGGGAGGCCGATCTCGACCGCAAACGCCGCTCGGCGGAGCCGGCTCGCGAGACCAGACCGCAAGCGCGAAACTCCGCTCCGGCCGCTGTGAAGAAAAAACTCTCCTACATCGAGCAGCGGGAATACGACGCCATCGAGGGCAAGATCGTCGAAGCCGACGAGCGGCTGGCAGCGGCCGAGCGGCGGCTGCAAGCTTCCGACGTGGTCAGTGATCCGCAGAAGATCGCAGAAGCCTACGCGGAGCTGAACTCCGCGCAACACGAAGTGGACGTTTTGTACGCGCGCTGGTTGGAACTGGAAGCCGGATTCCAGACCAACTGAAGATTCAGCCGCGCGATCGCCGCGGCCCGGCTCTCCGGCCAACAACGCCATCCCGTCGCCGTTATCGGCTACAGCAGCGCCGACCGCAGTTCGTCCAGGTCCTTGCGCATCGTCTCGAGTTGCTCGCGCAGCGTTGTAACTTCGCTCTCCAATTCGTCGACGCGCTCTCGCAGGCCGGGGCCGGCGGCGGCTGCAACTAAAACAGGAACTGTCTCCGGCGTTTCGGGCGGCGGCGCGAAGAGATGGCACCAGCGCGGCTCCTTCGTTCCGGGCGTGCGGCTCATTCGCGCGGCCAGTGGCTCCGGCTCGCGCGAGGCGAGCTTGTTGAGCGCGAATTGCACGGCCTCGAGATCGGCGAAGCTGTGCAGGTTGGAGGTGCGCGCGCGCAGTTCGGCCGTCGTCTGGGGCCCTCTGAGCAGCAGCACTGCGAGAACGGCCAGTTCTCCACCGGAAAGGTTGAGCGCGTCCGACAGGCGGTGCCGGAACTTCAACACGCGGCTGCCCGTTTCTGAGACGAAAACCGCCAACCCGCCATCGCGCAACGATTCCAACGCTGCGCGCACGCTGGCCTCGTCGCAGACCATCACCGGGTCGCGATTCGACTTCTGATTGCAGGCGTTGGTCAGCGCGTTCAGCGACAGCGGATAGTATTCGGGCGTCGCCAGATCCTTCTCAATCAAAGCGCCCAGGACTCGCTGTTCGACGGGACCAAGATCGTACGGCACATTCCCGAGCATGGCACTCCCCGGGACGGCGATCAACCGGGCGCGGGCTCGCCCTGGCACGCCTGGTCACACAGGAAGCGGATGGGCCGGCTCACTTCCACCGCTGCCGGCCACACGCTATGCTCCATACGGGGAGTTGTACCATGCAGACAAGGACAAGCGGCATCCGGGATCCGCGGGAACCCGCTTGGGGAGGCCCCAGTAACGGTCGGGCTGAGCCATCTACGTGCGTGGATTGAAGCGGCCGCCGGAGTTGGAACCGGGTTCGTCCTGGGGCGCTCGCTGCGGCCGCCCCGCCGGCGCGCTTGAGGCCGCGTGTGAATCCGATCAGCATCTGCTGACGGGATGCGACGAAACAATGAGCTTTCGAACGAAGCGCGACGAGGGCAAGCTGCAACGGACCTTGCCGGGGGTGTGGCAGGCCGCCCCGGCCGCGCTCGCGCTGCTCGACGCCGAGGGCCGCATCGTCGCCATCAACGCCGCGTTCCAGACTCTGTTCCATCAATCCGAAGAGCAGGTTCATGGCCGCTCGCTGTTCTCCCTCTTGCAGCGGGAGGATGGCACGGCAGAGCTGGACCAGGCGCGCTTTCGCGAACAATATCAGCGCCGGAGATTTGAACAACAGACGCCGGTTGAAATCGAGATCGCAGGCGCGCCGCAGTGGCTCGAGTTGGATTGGGGGTTCACCGACAATCCGCCGGAGCCTCCACGGGTAGTCGCCGTGGTGCGCAACAATACTGAGCGAATGCAGGTGGAGCGCGAGCTCCGCTCGGCCAACGCATTCCTTTCCAACGCCACCCAATGGGCCAAGGAACTCGCCGCCGGCGCCGAGCTCGCCAGCGCCGCCAAGAGCCAGTTCCTGGCCAGCGTCAGCCACGAAATCCGGACTCCCATGAACGGCATCCTGGGGATGACGGATCTAGCGCTGCTGACCGACCTCACGTCCGACCAGCGCGAGTACCTGCAGACCATTCGCAGCTCCGCCGAATCGCTGCTCGGTCTGCTCAACGATATTCTGGATTTCGCCAAGGCCGAAGCCGACCGCATGGAACTCCGCCCAGCGCCATTCCGGTTGCGCAAACATCTCGACAAACTCCTACGGCCCCTAAAACACCGCGCTCTGGAGAAACAGATCAGCCTGGAGTGGGAGGTGGACGGCGACGTGCCGGACTCGCTCGTCGGCGACGCCGGGCGGCTGCGTCAGATTCTGATCAACCTGGTGGGCAACGCCGAGAAATTCACCGACGCCGGGTCGGTCGACCTGCGCGTCTCGCTGCGCGGCGAACACGACGGGCGCTTGCGCTTGTTGTTTGTGGTCTCCGACACCGGTGTCGGCATCGATCCCGCCCGCTGGTCCGAGGTCTTCGAGCCGTTCAAACAGCTCGACGCGAGTTCAAAAGGCCGCCGGGGCGGCACTGGCCTGGGCGTCTCCATTTCGGAGAAGCTGGCCGAATTGATGGGTGGGCGGCTGTACTTCTCCAGCCTGCCGGGCGAGGGCAGCACGTTCGCCTTTTGCGTGGAAGTCGAACACGGCCCCGAGGTGATCATATCGGAGGAGGAGTTGTCGGCTGAACAATCCCGGCTCGAGGCCTTGCCGCGGCCCTCGCGAAGCTACCGCTGCCTCGTCGTCGAGGATAACCCCGTGAACCAGACAATGGTTCTCAAAATGCTCGCGATCGGGGGCCACGAAGTGGAACTCTCCGCCAACGGGCGGGATGCGCTGGCTCTGGCCCAGGCGCAGAACTTCGATCTGATTCTGATGGACATCCAGATGCCGGAAATGGATGGTCTCGAAGCCACGCTCGCGCTGCGCAAGTGGGAGCGCCAGAGCTCCCGGCACGTCCCGATCCTGGCCATGACGGCCCACGCCATGCCCGGCGATCGGGAACGCTGTCTGAAGGCGGGGATGGATGGCTACCTCAGCAAACCGGTCCGGATTGGCGACCTTCTGCGCGCGGTGGAGCATTTCGCCTCCAACCGGACGTCGGCCTTCGAGCAGGATGCGGAACAACCGCAAGTGAGCGACACTGTAAGGAGAAAGTGGATGGGCGAGATTGACTACAGCGCGGCGCTGGCCCGGGTCGGTGGAGACGCCGACCTGCTCAAGGAATTGGTCGGCATGTTCATGGAGGAATACCCCAAGCTTCTGGCGCAGATCCGCGAGGGGCTGGACGGGCATGACGCTGCCGCGGCTAGCAGCGCGGCGCATCAGTTGAAGGGGTTACTGGCCCAGTTCGGCGCCGAGGCGGCCCGCCAGGCCGCTTACGCTGTCGAGCAGCCGGCCCGCCAGGGGGATTTATCCGCTACGGGCGCTAACTTGCAGGTGCTGGAAGCGACCATGCGCCGCATTCACCCGGAACTGGCCAGAATGGCAGGTTCGGAGTCCTGACGGGCGCTGTCCCGGGCGGGCTGATCCAGACGGTGCGAGATCGCGAGGCTTATTGCTTATGATTCCTGTCGGGCCAACGGAGGTCGTTTGTGCTCATAGCCCCGACTCCGACGACGCCTACATGTTCTATGCCCTGGCGACGCGGAAGATCCGCAGCCAGTTGATTCAGTTCCGGCACGTCCTGGAAGATATCGAGAGCTTGAACCGGAAAGCCATGGACGGAGTCTACGGACTGACGGCCATCTCCTACCATGCTTACCCGTACGTGGCTGACAAGTACGTGCTGATGGCCAGCGGATCGAGCATCGGCGACAATTATGGCCCGATGCTCGTTTCGGCCGCCCCGATGAGCGTGGCGGAACTGGCCGGCAAACGCGTTGCCATCCCCGGCAAGTTGACCACCGCCTATCTGGCCTTACGTATCCTGCAGCCGGACTTTGAGCCGGTCGTGGTCGAATTCGATCATGTTCTCGAAGCAGTGCGCGAGAAGGCCGCCGACGCCGCCCTGGTCATCCACGAAGCCCAGCTGACCTACTCCAAAGGTGGGTTCCACCTCATCGCCGACCTCGGCAAATGGTTCCGCAAGGAGTTCGATCTGCCGCTTCCGCTGGGAGCTAACGCCCTGCGCCGCGACCTTTCGTCCGATATCAAGAGCGAGTGTTGCCGGCTGATGCGCGAGAGCATTACTTACGCTCTCGAGAATCACGAAGAGGCGCTGAACTACGCCTTGCAGTTTGCGCGCGACCTCGAGCACCCGTTGGCCGAGAAATTCGTCGGCATGTACGTCAACCACTACACCGTTGACGCCGGCGAGCTCATTCCCCGCGCCGCCCAGAAGCTGCTCGATCTGGGCTTCGAGGCGGGCGTGATTCCGCGCCGCGTCGAAGTCGAATTCGTGCACTGAGAAGGCTGGCTCGATTCCCCGCCTTCCCTACAATGGGAGATGTAATATGCGGCTTCTGACCATCCTCATGGCTGTTTCGCTGTGCGCCGTGGCGCACTCCGATTTCGACGACAAACTCAAGCTCAAGGCCATCAAGGACACCGCCCGGCAGGGTTCCACCGGCATCCCCGCCATCAGCGGCTACCTCCAGGACCAGAGCGCGGAGGTGCGCCGCGAGGCCGTCAAGGCGCTCGTCGGGATCGGCGGTCTTTCCAGCCTCGACCCGCTGGTCGCGGCTTGCCGCGACAACGACCCCGAGGTTCAGCAGCGCGCCACCGACGGTCTGGTCAACTTCTACCTCCCGGGCTACGTGGGCAAGGGCTGGGCGGAACCGGTCAGGCACGTCGGCTCGGCCATCACCAGCATCTTCAGCCAGCCCAACGACCAGATGGTCGATCCCGACACCCCGCTGCGCCCCGAAATCGCCGCTGCGATCAGCCGGCTCGTTCGTGACGCTTCCTCGGTGGAGGCGCGAGCCAATGCGGCCCGCGCGGCCGGCATCCTGCGCCTCCGCTCCGCCGTGCCCGCGCTTTCCGAAGCGCTGAAATCCAAAGACGATGTGCTGATGCTCGAATCGCTCATTGCCCTGCAGAAGATCCGCGATGCCTCCGCCGGCACGGCGGCAATCTTCCTGGTTCGCGATCTCAACGAGAAGCTGCAGTTGGCGGCTATCGAAACCGTGGGCGTTCTGCGCACCACGGACGCCGTGCCGGACCTCAAACGGGTGCTCGAAAGCGGCGGTAAGAAGGCGCGCCCGGCGGCCCTGTCCGCGCTCGGTCAGATCGCGGATCCGTCCACGCGGCCGATCTTCGCCCAGTTTCTCAACGACAAGGACGACCACATGCGCTCCTCGGCCGCCGAGGGCCTGGCTCGAGTCGGCCTTGCGGAGGACCGGCCACCCGTCGAGAAGCTCTTCCAGGCCGAGAAGAGAACCTCGCTCCGGCTCTCCCTGGCTTTCGCGCTGGTCGGGCTGGGCGATGTAGATCTGGCCACCGACGGACCGCTGCGCTACCTTTCTTCGAACCTCTCGTCCCGCTCCTGGAGAGGCGTGGCGGAGCCCTTCCTGGCCGAACAAGCGCGCCGGCCGCAGGTGCGCCAGGCGATCTATCAGATGCTGAAAGATCTCGGAGACAAGGATGAGCTCATGGGCCTGGCCCGCGTGCTCGCCACCTCCGGTGGCCAGGACTCCATCCAGCCGCTCGAGGAACTCTCCCGCCACCCCGATCCCGAGGTCAGCAAGGAAGCCCTGCGCGCCCTCCGCCTGGTCAAGTCGAGATCCTGAACGAGACCTGGCTCAGGTTCGCTGGCTATCGTGGCGCCACCAGGCTGCACCCGACGGGCGGAAACCTGCCCAAATGCAACGCCTGTGGCGCGGCCGGTCGAAACTGCTTCTACTGCTTAGCGCTGTCCAGGTAACCCATCAGCGGGCTCGCCTTGGGACTGCCCAGGCCGGTCACGAAGTCCCAGTTTGGCCCCGAGCTGAACGGAGACCCACCCGACTTGACGTCATTGAAGTACATCCCGTAGTTAGCGTCGGCGGCGGCGTAGAGATCCGCCAGCGCCGTGTTCAGCGGAGCGCTCACCGTCGACTTGCTCCAGGTGGATGCGCGATACGAGTTCACATTGACGATGATCCCCGCGAACATCGGGCAGGCCAGGCTGGTCCCGCCGTAAGTCCACCATCCGCCCTGCCTGGAAAGGTAGACCAGAACGCCGCTGGCCGGGTCGGCGTCCATGGCCACGTCGGGAATGCCGCGCATCGTGCAGGTAGTGGAGGGGACCCAACTCCCATTCGGCCCTTTCTTCTGGAACGGCGGTTGGGGGGTGTAAGCGCTGCATCCGCCGCCCGATCCGCCATATTGGTCCGTCCACCCGGTCTCGGTCGCCGGCAGGACGACATACCCCTGAGAGTTGATGGCGAATTTCGTGCCGCCGACTGCAATTACGTTGGCCGAGGCAGCCGGATATCCCACCGCCGCGTCGCTGTCGCCGGAGGCGGCCACGAACGTCACACCCGTCTGTTTGAAAACCGAATTGTCGTAGTAGCTCTGCCCCTGCCACTCCGGGCCGCTCCAGCTCATTGAAACGACGCTGGCGTGCTGCTTGGCGTAGTTGACCGCGGCAAACAGGTCGGCGTCGGAAGTCGAATTTGCTTCCACCAGCAGGATGTTGGCATACGGCGCTATGGCGTGCGCCCACTGCGTGTCCAGGTTAATCTCAGATTCCCACCCCGCGTTGCGCCGCGGAACGCTCTTGCCGCCATTCTGGTTCACCTTGCTGAAGCAGCCATTAGCGGTCGTGCATGACGGCAGACCATACTTCATGCAAAAAACCCCCAGGTCGGTTTCCGCGTTCGGCGAGTCATAGGCGTCCACAATCGCGAGCGTAGGCGTGGCCGAGATCGGCCACGCCGAGGACGCCTCGATCCCATAGATTGACGCCATCTGGCTCGGGGTCACGTACGGCTCACCTGTTGTGGTCGTCGGGGGCGCGGCCAGGTAACGGCCCCGCGTCCACAGCGGCGGGCGCGCGTGCCAGACTCCAATGCTATCGTCGGTGGATCCCCTCGGGAAAACCCGCCGTGAAGGTGATTCCGCCGGCTGCGCCAGCAGCGCGGAAGCGCCCAGAATCAGCCAGATCAAACGTGAGAATCTCATGAAGCCATCCTCCCTGAAGTACTCCATGAAAGGAGCGCGCTTACGGTTCTTGCACACACACCTAACTCCTCCGCTGGAGCGCATGCCAGTCCAGGCAAACTGAATGTAGTATCCACGATTGTGCTCTCCTCGTCAACGACTGCCAGCTGCGAGGGCGCCGAGGGGCCGGTGAACAGTGGAACAAAGGGCCTTCAGGGGAGCCGCGGAGCGGGGTCGCAGGAGCGTTGCAAGACAAAACCGAAGGATCAAAGCCAATTGTCTAGTTTTGTTAATAGAATGAATGGTTTGAAATGACTATCTTTCGGGTTTTCTGCGCACAATACTCGTCCTTGTCAAAGAGCGGGGCAGGTCGGGTGACTATGGCTCTGTCACCTCCAGCATAGGCCCGGGGGGCAAGCTGCGGCGGGATTCTCCGTTCTCCGGTCCCGGAGTCTCCTCAAGGCGCTTTGAACCGCAACCCCTCCCGGATCGGAACATCAATGAGTACCCAAGTGGTACTGGCGATCAGATCGAACGACAAACAGATCATCTGGCCGTTGCGGAGCAAATCGAATGCCAAACCGGCGCAGCGGTCAGCGGACGACCGCGACAGGCCTTCGCTCCGCTTCCGGCCGCAAGCCATCGTTACGCCACTGTCGCCGGTCCGGACCGCCGGTTGCGCACGGCTCCTCGAAAACGCGCCGGCCTCAACCGCCCGTCAAGGCTTCCGATGCGCGACGCCAGCCGGCAAGGGCGGATCCAGCCCCAGCGCGTTGTCCGGCGCCGCCTGCTCCGCCGCCGCCAGTTTCCGATGCAATGCGCGCTCGCGGGCCGCATCTTCCGCTCGGCCCAGTTGCTCGTACACCTCCGCCAGGCGCAGGTGCGCCACTGCCCCCTGCGGATTCAGCGCGATGCTCTTCTCCAACTCCTCCGCCGCCGCCTTGTACTGGCGCTTGCCCTCCAGCACGCACCCCATCAGGTACCGCGCCTCGGCCCCGTCCGCCTTCAGCGCCAGCGACTTCCTGAGCAGCCCGAGCGCCTGGTCGGCCTCCGCCTCCGGCGCCCGCTCCGCCCCGCCGAACCGCGCCAGCAGCGCCTTGGCGTGCAGCATGTATCCCAGGGCATTGTTGGGGTTGCTCTCGTTGAACTCGACGAACCTCTGCGTCGCCTCCGGAAGCCGGTCGCCCGCGTGCTCAAGAATCCGCCCCAGCAGGACGTACGCCTGCGCCGCGTCCGGCGCGAGCGCGATGGCCTTCAGGATTTCGTCCACTGCGTCCGCATAGCGCTGCAGGCCGTAGTAGCAGACCCCCAGCGCCAACCCCACCTGCGGACTCTTCCCGAACATCTGCCGCGCATTCGCGAGCACCTCCACGGCGTGCGGATAATCGCGCCGCAGCATGTACATCTGGGCCAGCCGGAAATGCGCCTCCTCGTCGGAGTGCCCCGGCCTCAGCGCCGCCCGCAACTGCGCCGCTGCGTTGTCCCAGTCCCCGACCGCGGTGTAAGCCTGTCCGAGTATCGTGCGCAGCTCCGGGCTCGCATCGTTGGCCAGTCCGTGCCGGCCTGCTGCGATCGCCTGCTCGGGCAACCCCGCGTCCAGATACAGTGCGGCCACCCGGCGCCACGCCGTCCGGTCCTCCGGCGTCTTCTCGGCGTAACGCTCCTCCAGCGCCGCGGCCTTTTTCAGGTCCGGCTGAAGCTCGATGAACAGGTTGGCCAGCTCGTGCAGCACGCCCGGGTCGTCCCCGCCCAGGGCCTCGGCTTTGGCGGCCGCGGCCAGCGCCTGTTCCGCCTTCTTGCGCTGGCTGTAAACCTGCGCCAATTGCACCCACGTCCGCGCGTTCGTCGGCTCCCGCCTGGTCAACTGCTCCAGGTGCGCCTGCGTCTTGGCCAGTTCGCTTCCCTCCAGCGCGGCCACCATCGCAGGCTGCGGGTTGGGCGGCTGCAGAGGAGGCAGAAGCAGAATCGGGAACCACAGCCAGCTCATCGCGCCGGCCCCCTACGCGTCAGTCAGGATTGCGCCCACACACTATGATCCCATCTCTGATGCCGCGTTTCGACGCCCCACTCTGTGCCGATGCAGGTCTGGTGCCCGCCAGCGGCTGGTCAGAACAGGATCGGGCAGCGATGATCTTCTGTTCCGCAAGTCTCCACCGGCCCGGCGAACCTTGTATGTTACGAGAGAGGCGGATGGTCAAAGCGAGTGGGCCGCCGCGGCCCGGCGCGATCCCTTCAGCGCAGCCGCCAACGGCTTCACTGATCGGCGTTGCCGCCAGCGCAGAGCGCGGCGCGGCTTCGCGCGAGAAAAGGGTTTCATATGCGATTGGCTGATTTCGCGATGGTTTCTGCATTGTTGGCCGCGTTGGGCGTCGCGGCCCTGGCCCAGCCCGCGGCCGTGCCCAGAAAGCACGTGCTGATGTTGGGCGAAGAGAAAGGCTATCGCCACGAGGCTGTCTCTCACGCCATGGCGACCATTGAGCGCCTGGGTCGCGAGAGCGGGTTGTGGGACACCACCATTCGCACCGATACGGAAGTGCTCACCAAGAAAAAGCTGGAATACAACGCCAAGAATCTGAATGATTTCGATGCCGTCGTGTTTTATACCGGCGGAACGCTCGAAATAACGCCCGAACAGAAGGCCGACTTCCTGTCGTTCATCCACGACGACGGCAAAGGCTTCGTCGGCATACACAGCGCGACCATCACGTTCACCGATTGGCCAGAATATGGCGAGATGATCGGCGGCTACTTCGATGAGCATCCCTGGGGCACATTCGACGCGCCCGTGATCGTGGAAGACCCCGCGTTTCCGGGCATGGCGCAGTGGCCCGCGGCATTTACGCTGCGCGACGAGATTTACCAAATGCGCCAGTACTCGCGCGAGAAGCTGCGCGTGCTGCTGCGGCTGGACCCTGCCAAGCTCGATCTAAGCAGGAAAACCGTCCATCGGACCGACGGCGACTTTGCCGTGGCCTGGGCCAAGAGTTACGGCAAGGGCCGCGTATTCTATTCCACGCTCGGCCATCCCGTGGAAAACTGGGACCGGCCGGATATGCAGAAGATGTATTTCGAGGCCATTCGCTGGGCGCTGCGTTTGGTAGACGCTGATATTACTCCGCGGCCGCTGCCGGCTCGATAAAGAGGGAGAAAAGAGGAAATGATGCGGCTCAGCCGGAGGCGGTTCACGCAGGCGCTGGGGTTCGGGCTCGCCGGCGCGGGCCTGGCGGCCGGCGCGAGAGTGCCCTTGCGCATCGGCATTGGCACGTATAGCTATCACGCCCTTTCGATGGAGGCGATGGTCGCGGAGCTGACCAGCTTGGGGATCAAAGAGATCGAAATGTCGCGCGGCGAGTTCATGCTGTTGTCGCATCCCGGTGACGCGCTCTTCCGCGCGGCGCGGTCTCTGCTCGACCAGGCCGGTATCCGCTGCGTTTCCTATTACTCGGCGACGATCCATGATGACGCCGAAATCGAGATGGCCATTCGCTTCGCCGGGTTGCTCGGCGCTGACAACATCACCGGCGACGCGACGCCGCAGGTGTTGAAACGCATCGATGAACGCTGCACTGCCGCGAAGCTGACCTTCGGTTTGCACAACCATTACTTCCCGCAGAAGTTCGCCTACGAGAGTCCGGAGGACGTATTGCAGGCAGTTCAGGGCCTGTCGAAGACCGTCGGCGCAACGCTCGATCTGGGTCATATCGCCTCCTGCGGCTACGACACCCTCGACGCGGTCCGCAAGCTGGGGCCATATTTGAAATTGGTGCACCTGAAGGATGTCAAAGCCGCGCACGGGGAAGACAATGTGATCATCGGCCAGGGTATCGCGCAAATACCGGCCGTGATGCGCGAGCTGCGCCGGCTGCGCTTCGCCGGCCTGGTGGCGATTGAGTACGAAAAGGAAGGTCCGGTCGAGGAAGACATGCGGCGCGCGGTCGCCTACGCCCGCCAGTTGGCATGATCGCGACGACGCGCCATGGCTACAAAGAGGAGAGACCAATACATGCTGCGATTGATCGTCTGCTTGATTTTGTCGCTGCTCGCGCGGGCTGCCGCCGACCATCCGGTCCTGCCGCTCGGTTCCGCCGCGCCCGATTTCACGCTGCCCGGCGTCGACGGCAAAATGCATTCGCTGGCCGACTACGCGTCGAGCCCGCTGCTGGTGGTCGTGTTCACCTGCAACCATTGCCCGATCGCGCAGATGTACGAACAGCGCATCGCCCGGCTCGCCGCGGATTACGGCCCGCGCGGCGTCGCAGTTGTCGCCATTCAGCCTAATGCGCCGGAAGCGATCCGCGTCGACGAGCTCGATTGCTCCGATGTCAGCGACACTCTCGATGAGATGAAAATTCGGGCCGGCTACAAACATCTCGATTATCCATATCTTTACGACGGCGCAACGCAGCAAACGGCGCGCGCCTACGGCCCGCAGGCCACGCCGCACGTCTTCATCTTCGACCGGCAGCGCCATCTGCGCTACGAAGGCCGCGTCGACAACAGCTATCGCACGGCGCTCGTGAAAACCCAGGATGCGCGCGACGCCATCGATGCGCTGCTCGCCGGCCGCGATGTCGCCGTTCCGCACACCGGCGTTTTCGGCTGTTCCACGAAGTGGAAAGAAAAAGAGGCCGGCCGCCTGGAGGCTCTGCGCAAGATCGAAAGCCAGCCCGTGAAGCTGGAGCCCATCACTCGCGCCGGGCTGAACGAACTGCGCGCCAACTCGGGCGGCCGGCTGACGCTGGTGAGCTTCTGGTCCACTTCGTGCGATGCCTGCGTCCGGAAGTTCGCCGACCTGGAAACCACGTACCGCATGTACAAGCCACGCGATCTCGATTTCGTCACCGTGGCGACGAACTCTGCGCAAGAGCGCGACGCGGTGCTGCGCCTGCTGAACACTCAGCACGCCAGCGGGCGCAATCTGTTGTTCGATTCCGGCGGCACGCCCGCGCTCAATTCCGCCTTCGACCCGGAGTGCGGCTCAACGCTGCCCTGCACGGAAGTCCTCGGACCCGGCGGCAAGCTGCTCTATCGCCGGCTCGGCCCGGTCGATATGCTGGAGCTGCGGCGCAGGATCCTGGAGGTTCTGCCCGCCGAGTACGAAGGTTTCAATCGCTACTGGACCGTCGATCGCTAGTTCGATAAAGAGGAATCATCATGTCTACCGATAAAACAACATGGACCCGCCGCGATTTCGCGCGCACGGCCGCGCTGGCCGGCGCAGCCGTTTCGGCCGCCCAGGCCGCGCCGGCGAAAACGGACGCGCAGTTGAAGCTGGGACTGTACAGCATCACCTATCTTGGCGTCTGGTACAACGGCCCCGCCTTGACCATTGAAGAGGTCATCGACCGCGCCAAAAAGTTCGGTTACGACGGCGTCGAGATCGACGGCAAACGCCCCCACGGCGACCCTCTGGACTCGTCGAAATACCAATGCCGCAACATCCTCCGCCACGCCGAATCGCAAGGCATTCAGGTCTACGCCGTCGCCGGCAACAACGACTTCAGCAGCCCCATCCCCGAATACCGCGAGGCGCAGTTGCTCTACATGCGCGAGCTGATCCGCATGGCCGCCGACCTCGAAGTGAAGCTCGTGCGTGTCTTCCTCGCCTGGCCCGGTGTGACCACGCTCCCCGAAGGTGGCGCGCGTTACGACATCGCGGGGCGCATCTGGAACGAATCGCATCGCGACTTCTCCGAAGAGCGCACCTGGGATTGGTGCCGCGACGCGCTCAAGGAAGCCGCCACCTTCGCCAACGATCACGGCATTACGCTGGCCCTGCAGAACCACCGGCCCGTCATCCGCAACTACCGCGACGTGCTGCGCATGATCAAGGAAATCGGAATGCCGAGCCTGAAGGCGTGTTTCGACGCGCGGCTGGAGCACGAAATGTCGCCCGAGGATCTCATCCGTGCCACGCGCGAGGTTGGCGCCTTGCAGGTGCTCTCGCACTACGGCAACGAGTACGACGAAGTGGACGGCAAGATCGTGCCGAAGGACGACGAGAAGCTGCCGGCGCAGGTCCAGGGGTTGCTCGACATCGGCTACCAGGGCTACCTCGGCTTTGAGCTGTGCCATCCGCTGCCGCGCGTAGACGGCAAGCTCGTGGGCCTCGAGTTCGCCGACAAGAACACGCGCCTGGCGGCACAATATGCGCGCCAGTTGATCGCCGCGGCCCGGAAAGCGTAACGGCGGGAGGCGCTATGTCGATTCATCGTCTGCGCTGTTCGGCCACGCTGGTCGCACTCGCCGCCACGGCGGCCACGGGCTGGGCCCAGTTGCCGGAGTATTACAAGGAAATCAGTGGCGCCGTGTGGGTCGTGAAGGACCTGCCGCGCTCGCTGGCCGCATGGCACAGCCTGGACTTGGAGCAGATCCAGGGTCGCGGCCGGATCGTTCTGGGCGGTCCGGGGCGCATCGGCGCGAGCTTCGTCTCGGGCCGGCTCGGCCGCTTTGCCGTGGAGATGCTCCAGCCCGACGCTGGCGATCCTTTGTTTGACGGTT
>Ga0187875_10001113_pt1 | contig 21095 bp, 19 predicted proteins | sample June2016WEW_17_1_2_FD_132978 | JGI IMG/M metagenome (GOLD analysis project Ga0187875, IMG submission 132978) | Peatland microbial communities from SPRUCE experiment site at the Marcell Experimental Forest, Minnesota, USA - June2016WEW_17_10 | ecosystem: Environmental > Terrestrial > Soil >... | reverse complement strand
TGTCGACACAATACCGGTGGATCTGCGGCAACTGCTTCAGCAGACGGGACTTTTCACGGATACACAGATTTCCGAGGCGCTCTCGGCCCCGCAAACGGCGGCCCAGCCGCTGATCACGACGCTGATAAAGACGGGGGTCGCCTCCGAGGAGAAACTCCTGCAAAGCCTCGCGCACGCACTGCATTTGCCATTCACGCGAATCACGGAGAAGGAAATTGATGCGGTCGTGCGCCAGAAAGTCCCGACCAAAGTTGTTTTTCAACACAATGTCATGCCGATGCGTGCGGAAAATGGCGCGTTGCTGGTCGCGGCCAGCGATCCGTTCGATCTCACGATGCTCGAAGCTGTCCGCCTGGTAACGAAGTCCCGCGTCCAACTGGCGCTGTGCACGCAGGCCGACATCGCCAAGGCCTTGAAACGCTATTACGGTGTCGGCGCGGAGACGCTGGACGAGTTATTGCAGAAGAACGTGCTGGACATCGACGACATCGCCGAAGTGACGAAGGACGATTTGGAGAGCGGCGACCAGGAGGCGAGCGTCGTCAAGTTCGTGAATCAGATCATCGGGGAAGCCTATAAGGAGCGGGCGACGGACATTCACATGGAACCGATGGAGAACGACCTGCGCATCCGTTACCGGGTGGACGGCGTGCTGCATCAGACGCCGGTGCCGCCGCACTTGAAGCGGTTTCAGGCGGCGATCATCTCCCGCATCAAGGTTATGGCGAATATGGACATTGCCGAACGCCGCCTGCCGCAGGACGGGCGCATCAACGTGCGCAGTAGCGGCGAAGAGATCGACGTGCGTGTTTCGACCATTCCAACCGCCTACGGCGAAAGCGTCAGCTTGCGGCTGCTGACGCGCAGCAGCATTTTTCTCGGGCTCGATAGTTTGGGCCTGAACAAGGAAGAGGAAAAGATTGTCCGGAAGTTGATTGATATGCCGCACGGAATCATCCTCGTCACAGGACCAACGGGTTCGGGCAAATCCACGTCGTTGTACGCGTTTCTCAGCACGATCAACTCGATTGACCAACGAATTATCACCATCGAAGAGCCCGTCGAATACGAACTGCCCGGCGTCAACCAGATTTCGGTGAAGTCGGAAATTGGGCTGACGTTTGCGAGTGGACTGCGCCACATTTTGCGGCAGGACCCGGATGTGATCATGGTCGGTGAAGTGCGCGACCTGGAGACGGCGGAGATTGCCATTCGGGCGGCGTTGACGGGGCACCTGGTATTCTCCACGCTGCACACGAACGACGCGCCCGGCGCGATCACGCGGTTGATCGATATGGGTATCGAACCGTTTCTGGTGAGTTCTTCGGTCGAGGCATTGATTGCCCAGCGCCTGATCCGCACGAATTGCCAGGCGTGCAAGGAGGAGTACAAACCCGGGCTCGAGTTTCTTCGCGAAGTCGGGTTCCCCGCCCAGGACATCGGCAAGGTGAAGTTCTACCGCGGACGCGGCTGTGAAGAATGCCGGTTTACCGGGTTCAAGGGGCGGTCGGCCATCTACGAAATCCTGGTCATGTCGGAGGCGTTGCGGCCGTTGATCATTGAACGCGCTTCGTCCAGCGCCATCAAGCAAATGGCGATCAGCCACGGCATGAAGACCCTGCGCGATGACGGCTGGGACAAGGTCCGTCAGGGCATGACGACGGTGGAAGAAATCGCGCGGGTCACTCAGGAAGACGAAGAGCTGGCCGGCACGTGAGTCAGCCGGCATCACCCGACGCGGGGCGGAATAGGATGCAACCCGTGCTTTTGGGATTGAGCACCGCGTGGAACAAAGTATCCTGTTCGGTGTCGAACTAACGGCCATCACAATGCCGATGTTTCAATATAAAGCCAAGACCCGCGCTGGCGAACTGGTGAGCGGCTCTCTTGCCGCCGGGGATCGTCGCGCGGCCTTGGCCGAGTTGACCAAGCTGGGGTTTTTTCCGCTGGCGGTTGACACTGCCGAAGCAGATCAGCGGGCCCAGCAGAAGGCCAGCAGCTTCCGCAACCGGGTCAAATCCCGCGACGTGCTCATGTTCACCCAGCAATTGTCCAGCCTGCTGAAGTCCGGGATGTCGCTGAGCCAGGCGCTGGGCACGCTGGAACGGCGGTCGCAACGGAGGGCGCTGGGCGCCGTGCTGGGGGAGTTGCGCAACGGCATTGTGCAGGGCGAGACGTTGTCGGATTCGCTGGCGAAACATCCGAGGATTTTCTCCCGCTTCTTCATAAATCTGATCAAGGCGGGAGAGGCCAGTGGCTCCCTCGATGACGTGTTGCTGCGTCTGGGCAAGCATCAGGAGCAAATGGCCGAGGTCCGCGAGAAGGTTGTTGGCGCACTGATTTACCCGCTGATTATCGTCGCGGTCGGCATCTGCACGATCACTTTCTTCATGCTGGTGATGGTGCCGCGGTTCTCGGCCATGTTCAAGGAAATGGGCGCTACCATGCCGTTGCCCACCCGCGCTCTGATCTGGGTGAGCGACAAATTTGTGGCCTACTGGTGGATCGGAGTCCTGCTGGTTATCGTGGCGGTGACAGTTTATCGGATTCGCGCCCGAACCCCGGAGGGAAAGCTGGCGATCGATGTCCTGAAATTGCGGCTGCCGGTTTTCGGGAGCATCCTCATGGCCAATGCGCTGGCCCAGTTCGCCCGTACCCTGGCGACGCTCCTGGAAAACGGCGTGCCCGTGCTCACGGCGCTACAGATTGTCGAAGACACCATGACCAACCGCGTCATCGCGAACGAGATTCGCGAGGCCCGCACCCGGGTGACCGACGGCACGAGCATCAGCCAGCCGCTCAGCAAGGGCAAGGTGTTCCCGCCATTGCTGATCGATATGCTGGCCATCGGGGAGGAAAGCGGCGAGGTGGTGGCCGCGCTCAAGAACATCGCCGATGCCTACGAACAGGAACTCTCGCGGATGCTGAAGATATTCACGACGTTGCTCGAACCTATAATTATCATTATCATGGCCGTCGTTGTCGGCGGTATCGTGATGAGTATATTGATGGCGGTATTTTCCATCACATCGGGAATTGGAAAGTGAGATTGAGGAGACGGCGATGAACAACAGACCCCAACACAACCGCAGCGCGGAAGCGGGCTTCACGCTCCTGGAAATCCTCCTGGTGGTGATCATCATCAGCATGCTCGTCGGCGTGGCCGTGGTGAACCTGGCGCCCAAAGTCGCGGAATCCAAGAAGACGGCAGCTCAGGATCAAATCCACAACTATTCAGCGGCGCTCGACCTGTATTATTTGGACAACGGCATACTGCCCACGACCGAGCAAGGGTTGCAGGCGTTGATCACGGCGCCCACCAGCACGCCGGTGCCGGGCAATTGGAAGGGGCCGTATCTGAGTCCAGCCGTATTGCGCAAGGACCCGTGGAACCACGATTACATTTACCAGAATCCGGGCACCCATAACACGACCAGCTACGACCTGTCCTCGCCCGGTCCCGATGGCATCGCGGGGAACGAAGATGACGTTGGCAACTGGCAATGACGGGCGATCTGGCGATCGCGGTTTCACGCTGATCGAGCTGAGCATCGCGGTGTTTATCATCGCCATCATCATCGCGGTGACGGTCCCCAATTTTGTGCGCTCCTACAACGCCGAGATCCTGAATGCGATGGGGCGCACGATTGTGACGAGTTGCGAGTTCGCCAAGCTCAACGCCGTGCTCCACCAGCAAAAGGTGGGCTATTTTATCGACATGGATCGACAGACGATCTGGTTGATGCAGGCCACCACGAATGATACCGCCGATGGTTCGTCGAGCGACGCGGAGGTTCTCAAATCAATCCCGATGCCCTCCCGCATCGGGCTATCCTCGGCGCAATTGGGAGAACTTGTGCCCGAGGGCAAAGGGCAGGTCGAGGCCACCTTTTACCCGAACGGCACCTGCGACGCCTTTGCCGTGACGCTCCGTGGCGTTGAAAAGGGCAGTGGCTTGGAAGTCATTGTTGATCCCGTGACGTGTCGGGGCATGTTGTGGCCCGTCAAACTATGAGAGTCAACTGCCAACGCAATCTTGCCACGGGCCGGCGAAGCGAAGACGGCTTCCTCCTGCTGGAGGTGCTGGTCGCCGTGTTCCTGTTGGGCATCAGCGTGTTTGTGCTCATCGAGGGGTTGAGCCGCTGCGTGGCCGCGGCGCGCTCCGTCCAGAACTACACCGTGTCCGATATACTTCTGGCCAATAAGAGCTACGAGTTCCGCACGGAACGTCCCGCGGACATCGACGATCAACGAGGCGCGTTTGATGATTACCCGGGCTACTCGTGGACACGGAAATTTGAAGCGACGGACATCGAGGGCCTGTGGCGGCAGACGATCACGGTGTATTGGAACGAGCACGGCAAAGAGGTCGGCGACTCGGTCGTGGAGTACCGCTATCTACTGGATAAACAACGATGAGTACGCCATCACGCCATTCCCGCAGAACCCCGACCGGCTTCACGCTGTTGGAAGTATTGCTGGCCGTCAGTATTCTCGGAATCCTCGTCACGGCCGTGTACGGCACGTGGAGCGCGGGGCTGAACTCCTGGCAGCGCGGGAGCGAGGCCACCGAAGCCTTTCAGCGGGAACGCATCGTGATGGATGCGCTGATGGAACTGACGCAATCCGCGATTTTCTTTGCGCCTTCGGCCTCGCTGTACGCCTTCGTCGCCACAAGGAATCCGTATCTGGGGGACACGATCAGTTTCGTAACCGCTTCCGATGTGTACCTGCCGCCCAGCGAGGCCGTTGCCGCCGGCATGCGGCGGGTCATCATTTCCCTGGAGCAGGACCAGTATCGGCGCACCTACTTGGCCATCGTGAACGAACCGGCATTGCGCCCGAACGACGATCCGTCTCTCGCGCCACCGCAGGCTCACGTCATTTCGATGGATGTAAGCGGGTTCCACGTCCGGTACCGCGACCCGCGGGACGAGAGTTGGTCGGACAAATGGGAAGAGGATCAGTTCCCGCCCTCGGCCATCGAGTACACCGTGGTGTTCGGAGAGCGGGGCGGTCGGAATCCACCCGTGGTCGTCACACGAGCGGTGGACATTCCCGTGGCGGCGTTTGTCGCGGCGGGGGGAATCCCCATGCCGGGGGCGACCGGTGGCGTTAACACGACCAATCAGGTGCCCGCTTCCCTCGGCTCGACTCGAACAGGAGCGCTGCCGATGCCATGAACCGACGCGTTCCACAGACCTGTCGCCTCGAAAACCGGCGCGGCGTGGCCATCATCATTGTCCTGTGGGTGGTGATGGTATTGTCCTTGCTGATTGGCGGGTTTGCCTTCACCATGCACGTCGAGACGCAGATCGCCTCGTACGCGCGCAAGGAGCTGAAAGCCGAAATGCTGGCACGTTCGGGAATCGAGGTGGCCAAGATGCAATTGTTGCTGCACGAACAATCGGCGGCGGATGCCGGGTATGATGCACTCAACCAGGACTGGGCGACCAACAAAGAGTTGTATGTGAACCATGAACTCGGCGAGGGAGTGTTCAACGTGAAGATCACGGACGAAGAGTCTAGGATGCCCATCAACACTGCGTCCGAATTGCAACTGCAGCGGCTGATGACGTTGCTGAATGTTGATCCATCCGATGGCGATATCATCGTCGATTCGATATTGGATTGGAGAGAGCCCGGCGATCTGCACCGGCTGAATGGCGCCAAGAGCGATTATTATCTGAGCCTTTTGCCGCCGTATCGGGCGAAGGACGCGCCGCTGGACCGGGTGGATGAGTTGCTGCTCATCCGCGGCGTGACGCCGGAATTGTTTCATGGAACGCCAGCGACCGACAAGGACCCGGCCCAACCCGGACTGGCCGACGTGTTAACCACGATGAGTTCGGGTACCGTCAATGTGAACACGGCGTCACCCATCGTGCTGCAGGCGATGCTCGGTCTCTCTGACGTGCAGGTGCAAGCCGTGCTGGCCCGACGGGACGGCCCCGACGGCATCCCGGGCACAGACGACGACCTGCCGTTTCACAGTGTGCAAGAATTTCTTGCGACGATCGGCACCCTGGATGCAGCGACCAGCCAGGCGGCGGAAGGGGTGGTGGCGGTCAGTTCCGCGTTCTTCACGATCAGGTCCACAGGCGAAGTCGGCGGTGTGAAACACACAATTCTGGCCACTGTGCGCCGTGACAACGGCACCATTGAGATCGTCATGTGGCAAGAAATGAGGGAGGCATCGTGAAGTTGAGCCTCAGCCCTCGCCAGTTGACGCACATCGGCCACACGCGCGGATGGGCGGCTGTGACCTTTGGCAGTTCCCGGCTCGATCTGACCACTGTGCGCGCAGAAGGCGCGGAACTCACCGTCGTTCAGGAGGCGACGGCCAGCGCGGCAGCGCCCGAGGCCGCGGCCGATGCCCCGTTGCAATGGCAGTACGCCGCACAATCGCTGTGTCAGCAATTCGATCCGCGTGAACATCGCGTGGTGACCGCGGTGGATTGTGAAGACGTGCTGTGCCAAGTTCTGCGCCTGCCGGCGACCGACCCCACGGAATTGAAACAGATGCTCGACCTGCAAATCGACAGCATCACCCCCCTGCCGCTGGAGGAGGTCGTCTATAGTTTCGAGCCGCTGGATGTGGTGGACGGCCAGACGCGGGTGTTGGTGGCCATCGCTCGCAAGGCGGCGGTGAACGAGCGCGTGGAAGCGCTGGAGACGGCGGGATTGCAGGCGGAAATTGTCTCAGTCGATGCCCTGGCGATGTTCCGCGCGTTGGCCAAGCGCAACCTCCTGGCGACGGACGACAAGTGGAACGTGCTGGTGATCCTCGGTCGAGCTACGGCCAACGTGATCATCTACTCACGCGGCGTGATACTGGCTGTCCGTTCCATTGTGCTTGGCGCGGATTCCGAATCGATTCTTCGGGAAGAACTGCAACGGACGTTCGTTGCGGCCGAAGCCGGCCAGCCGCAACGCGCCCGGGGCGGCGTCATCATCCTGACCCATGACGAACCGACGCGATTATTTGCCGAGCGGGTCGCGAGCGGACTGAGTACCGAGACATCGTTCCTGACCAATGGCGCGGTGCCATCGCCCGGCCTCAGCCTGTGTCTGGAATGTACCGGCGATGGAGTGACGCCGTTGAACCTGCTGCCGGACGAATGGCGCCAGAAGCGGCAGACGGCGGCGTTCCGCCAACGTGTCATTCGTGGGGCGATTGCGGTGGCGGTCGTCTATGTGGTGGCGTTGGTGGTGTTTCTGAGTTTCCTGGTCTTGAGGAATTCACACCTTCACCAGGTGACGAACGAGATCAAGAACCGACAGGCTGACTTTCACCGGGCGAAGGAATTACAGAGCGCGCTGCTCACCATGTCCAAGCAGTTCGACATGAAGTATTCGGCCCTTGAGGTCTTGCGCGGGGTCGCGGTGCTCCTGCCCGACAACGTGAAGCTGACGTCGTTTTCTTACAAGAAGGATCTGGCGGTCACGATCAAAGGCCAGGCACCGACGCCGGCCCTGGCACTCGATTTTCAAAGCCGGTTGGAGAAATGCGAGTTGTTTACGAAGGTTGTCCCGGAAAGGTCCACCCAGGAGGCCAGTGGCTTGACGAAGTTTGGCCTGACTTGTACTCTCAAAAGCGCGGCGGCGACGACGCCCTGATATTATGGCCATCACGAAACGAGAGCGCAGTTTGCTGGTGATCACGATCACGGCGATCGTGCTCGGCGTCAATTATTTCGTGGTCGTCCCGCTGTTGCGGAATTGGCGGTCGGCTGGCGAACAACTCAAGACGCAGCGACAGCAACTGACCCTGATGGAGGCGACGATCGATCACGAGGCGCAGTGGCAGAAGCAGTACGACGAACTCAAACAAAGCCTCGGACAACGCGCCGAGAGCTTTCAACAAAGTTCTGATGTGGGAAAAAAAATCCTCGAAGTCGCCAAGAGCGCAGGCGTGCAGATCAGTTCCAGTCGTCCGATGTTGGAAGAGGACAAGGGGGTCTACCGTGTGCTGCCGGAACAGTTGGCCGTGGAAGCGACCACGGATTCTCTGGTGCGGTTCTTGTTTGCGTTGCAAACCGCCGCCGGTTTTGTGAGCGTGGAGCAATTGCAGATCACGCCACGAACTGAGAATCAGGGTATCCTCCGGTGCGACATTCAAGTGCGGGCGCTCGCCGCCAAACCGGTGGGGGCGAAATCGTGAGCCCGCAAACCGGCAGGTATCTGGTGATCCTGTGCGCCACGACGGTCGCGTTGGGGGGGGGGCCGTCTGGCGCCACGGACTCAACCCACGATTTTTCACGGTATCAGGTCATCCTGGACCGCGCGCCGTTCGGGCAAATGGGCGCCTCGGCCGACAACGCCCCACCGCCCAGTTTTTCGACACGCTTTACGTTCGTGGGGGTTGCCAGCGAGGGGGATGACAAACCCCTGCTCGCGATCATCCAGGAGAACGACACCAAGCACGTTGATTTCAAGGCGGAAGGTGAAAGCATCGGCAGGGTGATGGTGGTGAAAATTGAAAGGCCAGAGACCGGCCCGAGCAAGCTCGTTCTGAAACAGGATCTGGAAGTCGCCACGTTGACACTGGATGCCAAAGCCGGAAGCGGTGCGGCGGCAGGCAAGGCGCCGACTTCGGGCCAGCCAGGATCACCCGGGCAACCACAGACGCCTGTGCCCATACAACCGGGCGTTCGCCGCATTCCATTTCGACGGGGAGGATAAGTGAGAAAGCTGAGATTGAGTTTATTCATTGTCGTTGTATCGACCTGGCTGGCCATCCTGACGGGTACTCGGCCGCGCGGCCTTGCGTTTGCCGAGGATGGGACGAACACGGTTTCCCAGACCAATACCGAGCAGGAAGTGGATACGGGCGAAACCGAGGAGGCAGCGACGCCCACCAATGCCCTGCCGAAACAACCCTTGGATGTCCTGCATCCGCAGTCAAACGTGCCGCCAGCCGCACAGCGGCAAGCTTCGGCCCAGCCACCATCCGTTCCTCCTTCGCCAACAGCCGCGGCCACGCCGGCACCACCGCCGCCGCACACCCCGCCCCCGCCCCCCCCGGCGCAGCCGGCGGAGCAAGCGGTCATCGATTTCGAATTCCAAGGTGCGTCGATTAACGCGATCCTGGACTGGTATTCGCGACTCACGGGCCGCTCGATCATTTCCGCGCCAAACCTTAACGCGCAGATTACTTTCCGCAGTCAATCCAAGCTGACCAGGGGCGAAGCGATTCAGGCCCTCGATAGCGTATTGGCCATCAACAATATCGCCGCGATCCCACTCGGCGAGAAGTTCCTCAAGGTCGTGCAGATCACCACCGCCAAGCAGGAAGGTCTTCCAGTCGGGCGCGTGGTGGCGCCGGCGGACACGTTGGGCACGCAGATCATCCCCCTCAAGAACGCCAAGGCCTCGGAAGTCGTTCCCGTGCTGCAACCGTACCTCCACCCCTATGGCCAGTTGATGGCGCTGCAAGATTCCAACAGCATCCTGATCTCGGAAACCGCGGCGAATTTGAAGCAAATGATGGAGATTGTCGCCTACGTCGATCAGCCCTCGGCCCTGCGGATAGAAATGCGGTCGTACGTTCTCAAGCACGCCAAAGCCGGCGACGTCATGGCGCGGCTCCAGTCTATCATCCAGGAAGCCGAACAAGCCGGCGCCCACGCTGCGGCTCCCGGTCAGCCGGGAGTGCCCCCATCTCCCGTCCGTCGCCCTGGGCAGCCAAGTCAGGCGGCGGTAGGCAGCGAAGAATCGGTCGTGGAGGGAAAGGTCATCATGGCGGCGGATGATCGGACAAATAAGCTGTTTATATTAACGCGGGTGAGCAATTTCGGGTTCTTCGACCGGCTCATTGCCGAACTGGATGCGAAGGTTGAGCCCGACGTCGTGATGAAAGTGATCCTGCTGAATTACGCCACCGCCGAGGACGTGGCCGGGTTGCTGAATGCGTTGATCACGGGCGGATCGGCTCCCTCATCAGCTTCCACGTCACGACGGACCACCTCTTCGACCGGCACGACCAGCACGGGCGCGCGCGCGCCGTCGGTGCCGCCACCGCCGATGAGCGGCGGCGGAGGCGGCGGCGCCGGCGTACTGAACACAGGCTTCCTCCAGTACGCGGAAGGCGTCCACATCCTGCCCGATCCGCGGACGAATTCTCTGCTGGTGATGGCCACCAAGGAGGACATGGCGCGCATCCAGGAACTGGTCAAGAGCATCGACACGTCGGTCGCTCAGGTGCAGATCGAGTGCGTGATCGCCGAGCTGACGCTGAACAACGAACTCGATGTTGGTGTGGATATGTTCAGTCGGTTGTGGCGGGCCGGCGAGGCTTCCGGGACTGGGGGCAACAGCACCGACGGAAATACGCCCGTTCAACTCTCGCCGCTCAGCGCGATTGGCAGCAATTTGCCGACCGCCGCGGCGTTGGCCGGGGGCGCGGGCGGCCTTACCTACTTCACCACGTTTCGAAATTTGAACCTCGACACGGTCCTCCACGCGCTGGCCACTACGTCCAACAGCAAAGTGCTCTCGACGCCGATAATCCAGACGATGGACAACCAGGAGGCCGATATCACCGTGGGTGAGTCGGTGCCCGTGCCGACCTCGCAGACTTCCTCGCTCATCAGCGGGATTGGCACGTTGGCCACGGCCGGCGTGACCTCCAGCATCCAGTACGAAGACGTGGCCATTGAGTTGACCGTGACACCGCGGATCAATCCCGATGGGTACGTGCGGATGGACATCGAGCAGAAGGTGAACGATCTCGGGGCCAACGTGAACATCGGCGGCACGATCGTGCCCACCATTCTCAAGCGCGAAGCGAAATCGTCGCTCGCGGTGCAAGACAAGAGCACCATCGTGCTCGGCGGGTTGATCCAGCAGACAAAGTCGGTGACGACGACCAAGACGCCGTTCCTGGGCGACATCCCGTTCTTCGGCCAGCTCTTCAAGAGCCAGACGAACAACCGGCAGCGCACGGAGTTGATCATCTTTATCCGCCCGACGGTCATGCGCACCGACCTGAAGGCCGTCGCCGAAGCCAAGCGCCGCTTGCGCATGTTGGGCGTAAGCGAAGAGTTGGAGGAAACGTATTTCCCCAAAGGTAGTTCGGGGACGAACAATGCGGCGCTGCCTCCCAAGGACTTCATCGGATCGATGTCGCCGGCTCAACCGAACCAGGCGGAGTCGCCCAGGAATGACAGTATCGGCTCGATGGCGCCGAACCAACCGAACCAGGCGCTGCCGCCGCCCCGCAGTGACAGTAACGGCTCAACGGCGCCAGCCCAATCGAGCGAGGCGCAGCCGACGACCGATTATTCGTCCGATCGTCAAACGGCCAAGGTCAAGGCGCTGAAATTACAGGACGGCGACATTACGACGCAATAGAGGCCGTTTCGGAATGACAGTCAATGGCGGGGCTCCGCCGCGCGCAGAGGAACGAATGGACACAAATGGATTGATCAGCCAGCGAGTGAAGGTCGTGTTGCGGAGGTTCCATCCGCAGACACCGCGCGAGATCATTCGCGGCATCGTCACCGGCGTCGACGAAACCGGGCTGCGCGTCAGCGGGCGACGGTTTCAGGAGCATCCCGATTTGGAAACGACGGTGCCCTTGGAGCGGCCGGTCGAGGCGGACAGCAAGGTGTACTGGATTCCCTTCGGCTCGATTCGTTATACGGAAATCATCGCCCCCGGCTCGCTGTCGGAAAAGCAGGACAATGAGATCCAGCGGCACAAGGTGTTCACGCCCCAGGAACTTCACCGGGCCACCGAATCGTAATTGAGAGCGTCCAAGGTTATCGGCCTCTACCTTGCCGCCGTCATCCTGCTCGGCGCGTTGCTCGCCCCATGGCTGTTTTGGGCGGTGCAACAAGTGGCTCCTCGCGTGTCGGCGCTCGATCGATATGCCGCGTATCCGTTCCATCGCATCTTCGACCGCTCGATCCTGCTGGTCGCACTGGCTGGATTGTGGCCGCTACTGCGCACCATCGGCTTTCGCTTCTGGAGCGATGTGGGCTACGTGCGGGGCCGCGGCTGGTGGCGTCACGTCCTGGCCGGCTTTGTCCTCGGAATCGCCACACTGACGGTCCTGATCGCCTTCCTCGTTGTGCTCGGTGGCCACCGGTTAACCTTCACCAAGACCCCCGCACAGATGACGGGTGCCGTCGCGAAATTCTTCTTTGTGGGTGTGGCGGTTGCGCTGATCGAAGAAACGTTCTTTCGCGGGGCGCTGCAAGGCGCGCTGCAGCGGCGCCTGAACGTCGCGCTCGCTGTCGTCGTCGCCAGCACGGTGTATTCCGCGGTGCATGTCTTGAAACCCAACGGCGTGAACATCCCCGCCGACCAGGTGACGTGGACCAGTGGCGGGAAATGCCTTGTGTGGATCGTCACGCAGTCTATGCGCCAAAAGGGTGCTGGGATCCAGTTCGTGTCGCTGTTTCTGGTCGGCTGCGTTTTGGGGTTGGCATACGCCAAAACGGGGGCATTATATCTGCCGATCGGGCTGCACGCGGGCTGGGTGCTGGCTAACGAGTTCATGCGCTGGTCGGCGACCCTGGATGTCACGCAGGAGGTCGCCTCCTGGCCGATGCTCGTGGCACTGCTCGTGCTGGTATTCTGGCTATGCCAGAAGGCGTTCCAGCCGCTGCGCGGCCCCGGGCTCTCCAGCTCTGGGCACGGCGCGCGCTCGACATAATCTGGCCGCGGAATTGTCCCTTCTGCGGTTGTCCGCTGGCCGACACCGACCCGGGCATCGTCTGCCCCGCGTGCGTGGCCTCCGCCAAACTGATCGAGCCGCCGTTTTGCCGGCAATGCGCCTCGCCGTTCACGGGAACGGTCACGGGCGAGACGTTCGTCTGCGGTTACTGCCAGGACTTGCGGTTCAATTTCAGCCGCACGGTGTGCGCCTGCCGCGCCCAAGGCGTCGCCCGCGACTGCATCCTTCGCTTCAAGTACAATCGCGAGATGTATTTCGGCCCGCATCTGGTCAATTGGCTGTTGGGAGCGGCGCAACGCTGGATCGACTGGCGGGAGGTCGATGCCATTGTGCCGGTGCCGTTGCATCCGCGCAAACAACGCCAGCGCGAATTCAATCAGGCGGAGTACCTTGCCGCGGCGTTGGGCCGCGCCGTCGGTGTTCCGGTTCTGAAAGGCAAGGTGCGCCGCATCAAAGATACCGGCACGCAAACCAAACTCGGCGCCGAGGCCCGCGCGCGAAATCTTCGCGGGGCGTTCGCCGTGCGCGATGAGACCATTTTCAAAGGCAAACGGCTCGTCCTGCTGGACGATGTGTTTACGACCGGCGCCACAATGGACAGTTGCGCCAAAACGATGAAGTCAGCCGGTGCCAGAGAGGTGGTTGCACTGGCGGTGGCCAGAGGGGTGTAGGCCCACCGGAAGTTGACAATCCATCGCCGGTTCCTCACTCACTGTGGTGAGTACGGCGTGGCCGTGGAAGGATCAAACCCGATGTCCGCCGCCGTCTGGCCGGATTTCACCTGATTGAAATAGGCGACATAGGTCTTGTCCGTGGCGTCATGGTAGAGGCCAAATTTGAGGAACGGTCCCGTGGCCTCGTCGTAGCCGACCGGTCCACGGTACCCAACGATCTTCCTGCCGTTCCACCAGATATTGACAAAGCCGTCGTCCTTACAGGACCACTTCGCCTGAAGGACAAAATCATGCCATCGACCCAAATCAAAGTTGTCCTTCTGAAAAATCGTTTCGTCCGGGACAGCCTCCGGGTTGCGAATGACACGGTCGGCGCTGTGCCGCAAGGTGACAAAGAATCGACCATTGATGAAACGAAAGGCCACGGGAGGCATTCGGCCTGGCTGCAATAAATGCCAGCGGCCATGCCACTGAGCGATGAGCAGACGGTTGTCCTCGATCGGGAAATTCGTCGGGAAATAAACGCTCAAGGCATACCAGCGCACGGAATTGGCCGGAACAAATTCTTCGGTCGAAACTTCCGCGCGAAACGTGGAGACAAACGCTTGATTTACCCAGGTATCTCCGCTTCTCAGTTCAAACCGCAGGGAATCTTCTCCGTTCTTTTTCATATCGGCGACGCTCTGGATGGAATACGGTTTGGCCGGAGACTCTAATACCCATGTGGAATCCAGTGGTTTCATCCAACTTGCTGTCGGATGTACTTTTTGCGGGTACGTAGGGAAGCCACGCTCGCCCAGCCATGCACCGAGCAGACAAACCATCGCCGCGCCCGTCACCACAGTCTTCGCCAGCGGTCGCCGCCAGGACAAGACCCCCAGGATAAACGCCGAGGCCTCTGCGCCACCTGCCGCCAACAAAAGCGCTTGTGGCAACCAAAACGTCCAACACAGAACCGGCAGAACCGCCCCAGACAGGAAGAGAACGAATGCGGCACGCGATAGCCTTCGCGCCTTGCGACTCGCTTCAGGATTCGTTGTGTCGCGCATAACTTTCGATGCCTCGACGAACGCCGACTTTTTCCAATTGCAGCAGCTTCTCCTTTATTGCGCCACCGGCGGACTGTGTGGATTCACTCTCTTGAGCAGGAACGCCACCACGAAGCACACCACGGCGACCAGCGCCAGCCAGCGGAAATTGTCGATGAACGCCAGCATCGTGGACTGCTGGATAAGTTGCTGGTACATCGCGCCGACGGCCTGCTGCCGGGCCAGCACCGAACCGACTCGCGGCGCAAGACCGGCCTGCAGCATCTGCAGGCGCGACTGGTACGCGGGACCGTAGGGTGTCAGGTGGGCCACGAGGATGGTCTGATGCGCTTGCGCGCCGCGCGCCAACATCGTCGTGACCACGGAGATGCCGGTGCTGCCCCCGATGTTGCGCATCAGGTTGAAGATGCCCGTGGCATTGCCAATCTGATCGTTGGGAAACGTGGCGGTGGTGATTGTGGCCAGCGGGACGAACACCATGCTCATGCCGACACCCTGAAGGAAGTTGGGCAACGCGATGCTCGCAATGCCGATGTTCAAATTGATGTTGCCGAACATAAAGATGGCGGCGCCGGCAATCACGAACCCGGTGGCGATCAGCCGGCGGGCATCCAGGCGACCCGTGAGAAAGCCGATCAGCGGCAACATGAGAAACGCGCCGAGACCCCGCGGGCTCTGGGCCAGGCCACTGTCCAGCGCTGGGTAGCCGAGCAGGACCTGGAGAAACTGCGGCAACAATGTCAGTGGACTGTAGATCACCACGCCCATGAGGGTGATCAGCACCGTGCCAATGGCGAAGTTTCGGTTCTTCAGAGCGCGTAGATTGACAATCGGGTGGTCCGCGCGAAGTTCCCAGAACACGAACGCCGCGAGCGACGCGACGCAGATCAGCGAAAACCAGCGAATCCACACCGCGGAGAACCAATCGTCCTCCTGGCCCTTATCGAGGATGATCTGCAGCGTGGCCAGACCGATGGCCATCAGGCCGAACCCGATCGCGTCGATGCGGCCGGGCTTGGTGCTCTTGATGTACGGGGGGTCCTGAACGAACCGCAGGATCATCAACACCGCGGCGATGCCGATGGGAATGTTGATGTAGAAGAGCCACCGCCAGGAATAGTTGTCCGTGATCCAGCCGCCCAGGGTGGGGCCGATGACGGGAGCGACGACGATGCCCATGCCAAGCATGGCCATCGCGGCGCCACGCCTGTGCGGGGGAAAACTCTCCAGCAGGATCGCCTGCGACAGCGGCTGTAATGCACCGCCGCCGGTTCCTTGCAGCACTCGCGCGACGATCAGGAAACCCAGACTGGTCGCCGCGCCGCACAGGAACGACGAGACCGTAAAGACCACGATGCACGTGAGCAAGAACCGCTTTCGCCCGAAGAACCTCGAGAACCACGCCGCCGCTGGCAGAATGACCGCGTTGGAGACCAGGTAGCTTGTCAGCACCCATGTGGCTTCATCGGTCGTTGCCGAGAGGTTGCCCGCCATGTGCGGCAGCGCCACGGTGACGATGGTGGTATCGAGCACTTCCATAAACGTCGCCAGCATCACCGCAATAGCGATGAGCCACGGGTTGGCTGCGGGGCGCCATGCATCCGCGACTGAACTCGAAGCGGGCACGGCGCGCGGCGCGCTGGATGGTGTGGCCGAGGCGCTCACCGAGCTTCGATGCTCTCAGGGTCTTGTTGCCAATGCGCTTTCATCGGCGCTAGACTAGCGATCATGAAGCGACACGGCAAGTCGTGGATTCTCGGGCACGCCTTGGAAATTGCCTTTTGATTGGCGGCTCGATGCTCCAGCCACGCCGCTGGCGCGGTCGCCGGCCCCGATCTTGAAATCGGGGTGAAGCCCACGCGTCCCTTCGTCGGATTCGCCGCGAACGCCGACGTTTTCCCACTGGTGCAATGAGGGACAGTTGTGCTAAGGTTTTGAGGTTGGAGGGTCACGGCGGTTGCCGTCGCACGAGGGATACGATCATGGCGGTATTCGAAGAAAAAGAAAAGCCGAAGATTTCCGAGACCAGAACCAAGAGGCACGAGATCCCCAGCGGCTTGTGGGTGAAGTGCAAGCAGTGCGGCGAGATCATCTACAGTAAGGAGCTGCTGGCGAACGCGAAGGTTTGCGCGAAGTGCGATTACCACTTCACGATGACCGCCGTCGAGCGCGTGGTGATGCTGGCCGATGAAGGGACGTTCCGCGAGTCCGACGCGGACATGGTCAGCGTGGATATCCTCAAATTCACGGGCGTGGCGGCGTATTCGGAGCGGCTGCGCACGTATCATCGTCAGACGGGCCTGAACGACGCGGTGATGACAGGATTGTGCAAGATAGACGGGCATGATGTGTCGCTGGCGGTGATGGATTTCAGTTTTTTGGGCGCCAGCATGGGCTCGGTCGTCGGCGAAAAGATCACCCGCGCCATCGAGAAGGCGACCGAGTTGAAGATTCCGGTGATCATCGTCTCGGCATCGGGCGGCGCGCGGATGTATGAGGGGATACTCAGCCTCATGCAACTGGCCAAGACCAGCGGCGCGCTCGCGTTGCACGCCAGAGCGGGGTTGCCATACATCTCGGTGCTGACGCATCCGACCACGGCGGGCGTCATGGCCAGCTACGCCTCGCTGGGGGACGTGATCATTGCCGAACCGAAAGCGCTGATCGGGTTTGCCGGTCCGCGCGTCATCAAGGAGACCACGCAACAGGAATTGCCCGAGGGCTTCCAAACCAGTGAGTTTTTGCGCGAGCGCGGCCTGGTCGATCTCATCACGCATCGAAAGCAGCTCAAGCAGACGCTGGCCCAGTTGCTGAATTGTTTTTCGGGCCGAAGCGGTCGCAAGTTCAAGGCGGCAGACTAGCACGGGTCTTCGCCCTTCCGACGATCATTGCCGGGCGTTGAAAACGGGCGTTCACACGGGACAATTCGAGATGACCTATCCGGACACCATTGAATATTTGTACGAGATTCGTCTGTTCGGCCAGAAACTCGGCCTGGAGACGATGCAGTACTTGTTGCGGTTGATGGGCGACCCGCAGAAATCGCTCCGGTTTATCCACATCGCAGGCACGAACGGGAAGGGGAGCGTGGCGGCGATGCTGCACGCGGTCCTGTCCACGGCCGGCTACAAGACCGGCTTGTACACTTCGCCGCATCTCGTGTCGTTCTGCGAGCGGTTTCAGGTCAACGGCCAGCCGATCGCCGAAGCCGACGTGGTGCGATTGGTCGAGGAAATCAAGCCGGTGCTGGAGAAGGCGGGCGCGAACCCGGAGTTTCACGCGCCGACATTTTTCGAGACGGTCACAGCCATTGCCCTCCGATATTTCGAGGAGCAGAAGGTCGACGTGGTCGTGTGGGAGACCGGGCTGGGGGGGCGGCTCGATGCGACGAACGTGATCGTCCCGCTCGTTTCCGTCATCACCAATATCGCCTTCGATCATACGCAATATCTGGGCGAAACACTGGCGCAGATCGCCACCGAGAAATGCGGCATCATCAAGCCCGGGGTCCCCGTCATCACTGCGTCAGTGGCTGAAGAACCCCTCCAGGTCATCCGACGCATCACGGCGGCGCAGGGCGGCAATCTCACGGCCGTTGGCCGGGATATTCGCGCGGCGCGACTCAGCGAAGACGAGCTGTGTCAGCGCGTGGAGTTGACCGGCGCACGCCACGACTACGGCCCGCTCACGATTCCGCTGCTCGGGGCCCACCAAACGATCAATTGTGCGACGGCGGTGGCGGCGCTCGAAGCTTCGGGATTGCCGGTCACCCCGAAGCAGGTTCATGAAGGGCTGGCGCGAACGTCATGGCCGGGCAGGTTCCAGATTGTCCGTCACGATCCGACGGTGGTCCTCGACGGGGCGCACAACGCCGCTGCGGCCGACCGCGTCGCGGCGACGTTGCGGGAGCATGTTGCCGGGCGCAAGCTGACGCTGATTCTCGGTGTGCTGCGGGACAAAAATTACGATCAGATGTGCCAGATTCTGGCTCCGCTGGCCGTGCGCGTGCTGTGCGTGCCCGTCAACAGCGAACGGACGAGCGAGCCGGACCAACTGGCGCGCTGGTGCAAGGCGGCGAATCCCGCCGCCCACGTCACCGTCGAGCGAAATCTTGTGGCCGCGTATGCGCAGGCCATGGTCGAGAGCGCGGAAACGATTGCCATTATGGGATCGCTTTTTCTGGTTGGGGAAGCGCTCGATCGACTCGGCTTTGCGAACGAAATGCGGGCGAAGACACCGCGCGAGTTGGTGTTGCAATGAGACGGGGACGGCCCCGCGCCATTTTCTTTGATGTGGGCGGCACGCTGATTCGGCCGCGTCCGTCCGTGGGGGCCGTGTACGCTTCGGTTGCCCGCCGGTACGGGATCGACCGCACCGCAGACGAGATGGAGCGCACGTTCCGCCGGGTATGGGCAGAGATGAAACACCCCGGACTGACCGTGTCGCGCAAGGAGTGGTGGCGGGAGTTCGTTTTTCGCGTGCTCGGACAGGAACATGAGGCCTGCTTTGAAGACCTGTTCGAGACGTTCGCACGACCCGATGCGTGGCAGGTGTTTTCGGACGTGGAAGACACGTTGCAGGGAGCACGGGCGCACGGCTTGCACGTCGGCGTGATCTCCAATTGGGATGACCGTCTCCGTGCGCTGCTGGAGAAACTGGGGTTGGCGAAGCATTTCGACTCCCAGACCATCTCCTGTGAAGTCGGGGCGGAGAAACCAGACGCAGAAATCTTCCTGACGGCGCTACGCACGGCGGGAGTCACGGCCGACGAGGCGCTCCACATTGGCGACTGCTACGAGGATGACGTGTGTGGCGCGGAGAAAGTCGGTATGCGTACCATCCTGGTGGATCGTGAAGGGCGACGCCCCGAAGCACTTCGAGACCTGCGAGATGTGTGGTCGAAATGCGATGCGGTCGGATTCTAACCACGGCTATCTGGCAAAGGTAATACGTTACCGCGCGGAGCAGTCCCATTGAACACTGCCGGCAGAAGGGTATATTGTGGCGTGGCATCGACCCTGTTCATCGGACTGGGAGCCGTCGGGGCCGCTCTGGCGAGAGTGACCGTGTTGCTGATCGCCGGGCTGTTCCATTTCCTTGTCGGTTTGGTACGAACAATTGTTGCGATGGCGTGGGTTTTGTTGCAGGCAATTTTCGGCCGGCGGGATTAGGAAGAGACGGTCGAGCGCGCGACACGGCGCCGGCCGCCAGCCTAGGAAGACTTGGCCGGGGGTTTGCGCATGATCTTCGCACGCACGTCGCGATAACCGAAATCGACCTTGGCGATCTCCTTGAACGCAGTGATGGCCTTGTCTGGATCGCCCATGAGTTCGTACGCGCAACCGAGGTTGTACAGCAGGTCCTTCTTCAGCCCGTCCATTGTCGGAAGTTCGTTGATGGCCTCGTTGAACGTCTCAATCGCCATATCGTGGAGGCCCATCTGCTGGTAGCATTGTCCGAGGAGATTGAGCGAGGCGACACGACGTTGCGGCTGGCCGCGAGACTTTTGGAGTTGCTCGACCGCGCCTTCGATGTTGCCCAATTTCATGTACAGCGTGCCGAGGTCGAAACGGTACATGAGGTCGTTGGGGTAGCGTTCCACGAGCCGCTCGGCCTCGAACAGCCTGACTTTATCCAACTCGGATTCCAGCGCGGTGATTTCGTTCTGAAGCGCCGCCGCGTTGGCCGGGTTTGTTTCGAGCTGTTTCTTCCTGTCACTGAGCTGTGATTCGAGGCGTTTGACCTTGATGTCGCCGATCTCACGCTCGAGAGATGGATCCGTACCGCCTTCCTTGGAGAACAGCGCCTCGAGGTAACGCAACGCTTCCTCAAAATTCTCCTTTTGGGCGTAGAGTTTGCCAAGTTCGCGTTGGATCGCCGGATTTTCCGGGTCCTTGGACAGGGCTTCCAGCTTCTCCTTGATGAGGTTGGCGATCATGTCCTCGGCGCGGACGACGCGAGATTGTTGCTCCAGCGCAATGGACTCGTCCTTGTCCTTGAGGGCCTCGCGGAAGGACCCATCTCCCTCCCACCCGCCGCCGGACATGGCGCCCTTCGCTACGGCATCTTTGGCGCCCTGTTGTGCTTCGAAATCGTTCGGGTTGATCTGAAGCAGGCGATCATAGGATTCGCGGGCCAGATCGTGCTGTCCCGTGGCGATATACGAGCGCGCCAGCCAGTGCAGCGCCTTGGAATCTTTGGGATTGAGCCGAGTGTATGTCTCGAGTGTTTGAACAACCGTCTCCGGAAGCTGGGCGACCTCGGCGGCTTCGGCGAGAGTCATCAGCGCCTGGCCGTTCTTGGGATCTTCCGTTAACGCCTGTTCCGCGAGAGTCATCGCTTCCGTGGGATTCTTTTGCACGGACATTTTAGCCTTCGCCAGGAGCGGCTGAAGCTTCGTGCCCACCAACATGCGCTTGAAGCCACCTGCGGACTCGGTCTTCTTCATTTGCGTGGCCCGCAGGTTCCGGCGCGCTTTGGTATAGCCTGGCTCGATATTCAGGCACTGGATGAACATCTCGATGGCATAGTCGAGATTGCCGCGTTCGACCGCTTGGACGCCCTTCTGATACAGATCGTTGGCGAGCCGATCAACAATAGTGCCATTTTTCTCAGCCATAATGGATTCCGAAGGTTACCACCACGAGGAAAATATCGCAAGGTCGCCGCCCGGTCAATTGCTTTTGG
>Ga0187875_10001111_pt1 | contig 21115 bp, 16 predicted proteins | sample June2016WEW_17_1_2_FD_132978 | JGI IMG/M metagenome (GOLD analysis project Ga0187875, IMG submission 132978) | Peatland microbial communities from SPRUCE experiment site at the Marcell Experimental Forest, Minnesota, USA - June2016WEW_17_10 | ecosystem: Environmental > Terrestrial > Soil >... | reverse complement strand
TTCGAAACTTCCCGCTGGGTGGAGCGAGCAATTGGCACTGATCGTGCATGAATCCTCCGGGGTAAAAGACGGGAATAATGTAACTCGCAGGGCGGAGCTACATCCGCGTCAACGGAGCTGCCACAGAACCTGATCTTCCGGATCCAGGGGACCAGAAGTTGTCACAAGAACGGAAAGAATTTGGTTCTCTTTTGTCCGGATTTTGCGATAGAACAATGTCACAATCATTACCTTCGTGCGTCGAGCTTCCGATCGCAAAAAAGTACCATAATGGTGCGGAGGCGTTGCGATCTGTCGAACGACTTGCGAAAATGAGTTCGACCGCTAGAATATCAACCTTTGAACTGCGAAATCGGGATTGTTGGAGGATCGGTTGCAGGCTTTTTCACTGCGCACCTGCTTGGCCGAGCGGGGAAGCGGGTACGCGTTTTCGAAGGGGCGGAAGACTTTGACCCCAAGCCGCGCACACTGATCGTCACTCACCGATTGCATGAACTCTTAGCCAACGTTGGGAAGAGCTCGCTGGTAAATGAGATCCGTCGATTTGAACTCTTTACCGATGGACGCGTGGCCCGCATCAGCCTCCGAAATCCCGACTTGGTAATTGAACGCGGCAAGTTGCTTCGCGACTTGGCTGCCGCCGCGCAAGCGAGCGGAGCCCAGATATCGTTCGGTCACCGGTTTGTGTCGATGGAGCAAACGACTGCGGGCCTGAATCTGCAATTGCAAAATGGCCACGGTGCGACCCAAGAAGCGAGCGTGAAAACACTGGTGGCCGCTGACGGCGCTGTGAGTCGCGTAGCCAGGGTTGCAGGCTGGCCTGCGCAAACAACTGTGCCGTTGGTGCAGGCGATGGTTCGCTTGCCAAAAGACATGCCGGCCGATACGACACGAGTGTGGTTCATCCCCGACGATACTCCCTACTTTTACTGGCTCATCCCTGATTCCCCGACCCGTGGAGTCCTCGGATTGATCGGCGAAGAAGGCCCGGAGACTCGCCGGGCGCTCGAGAGATTCCTGGAAAAGCACCACCTCGAACCTTTGGAGTACCAGGCGGCCAGAATTCCTGTTTATTCGAAATGGATTCCGGTGAGCCGCCGTTTCGCGGGCGGCGAAGTATATCTGGTGGGCGACGCCGCAGGCCACGTCAAAGTTACGACCGTCGGAGGGATTGTCACCGGTCTTCGTGGAGCCCTGGGCGTCAGCGAAGCGATTGTGAACGGCAAGCCGGGGCGAAAACTGCGCGACCTGCGCAGAGAGCTGGATATTCACCTGCTCATTCGCAAAACTATCCACGGTTTCAACCAGACGCGCTACTCGCGGCTGGTGGATCTGTTGAACGCTCGAACCAGGAAGGATCTCGAAAAACATAGCCGCGACGAGCCTGCCGGAGTTCTATGGCGGCTTTGTCTGCACCAACCGCGGCTCCTGCTATTCGGACTTCGAGCCGCTCTAACCGGCGGAGCCTTCCCCGCCCACCGCACTCCTGGACCGGACACGAGCGGGTCGACGAGGAATTTCAAGTGACCACAGCAATCATCGCACTCCTTTTGCTAATCCTGATCAGCCTATGGATTGGTTTTTACCAGTTGGTAAAGCAGCAAGGTCGAATCCTGCTTCGCCTGGACAAACTTGAGGCGGCCGCGCAAGCTCCCGACGCCGCTGTCCATCACGATCACGCAGCACACGAACCTCGATCCGACGAATTCGTGGGGACCGCATTCCCAGCTTTCAAGTTTCCTGACCTTGCCGGGAAGGCGGTTGCACTCGAAGATTTCCGCGGCAAGCAGGTCTTGCTGGTCAACTGGAATTTCGACTGTGGTTTTTGCGATTTGATTGCGCCTGAGCTTGCACGGCTTCACAGCACCCTCGATAAACAGAATGTCCAGTTGTTGCTGCTGAGCTATGGCGACGCGGCCTCGAACCGAAAGCAGGCCAACGAACACGGTTTGAGATGCCCCATTCTTCTGCCCAAGGGTAATGAGAGACCCAAACCATTCGCCCACGAAGGTACGCCAGTTGCGTATCTGTTGGACGAAACCGGTCAAGTTGCGCGGCATCTGGCCAGCGGGGCTGACGAGGTAGTGGAATTGGCCAAGCAGTTGTCGGTTCCGCCGGCGGATTCTGACATCCCCAGTAAGTCTCAACGCAAGAAACTTCAGGGCGAGCGCTCGCTCAATGAGAGTCGGATCGAACGTAATGGCCTGAAGGCCGGAACTCCTGCTCCACTTTTTCGCTTGCCCGATCTCGCAGGCAAAACTATTTCTTTGGAAGAGTATCGCGGGCGGCAGGTGCTGTTGGTGTTCAGCGATCCTCAATGCGGACCCTGCGACGAGCTCGCTCCCAAGCTGGCTCGTTTGCATCAGGAGAACACCGGGAACGACTTGGCCTTTCTCTTGGTTGGGCGCGGAGATCCCGAAGAGAACCGGAGCAAAGCGGCAAAGTTTGGAATTAAGTTTCCCGTCGTGCTGCAAGAAAAGTGGAAGCTTTCGAAAGAGTACGGAATTTTCGCGACCCCCGTAGCTTTTCTGATCGATGCAAAAGGGGTGATTGCCCAGGAAGTCGCAGTCGGAAGAGATGCAATATTGGAACTGGCCTACGCAGGACTGAAGGCAACGAACCCCATGGAGGCATGAGCTTGAGCAAACTGTTTGACGATGTCTCGAAGATTGTTGCGAGTTCCGTTTCACGTCGCAAGGCCTTGCGGATGGTCGGCGGAGCGGTTGGCGCCGCTGCTTTAGCTGCGCTGGGACTGGATCGCCTTTCGTGGGCGGCATCCGAAGCCTTCAGCTGTCCCAAGGGACAGACGGTTTGCGGCAACACTGAAATTGGCAAGATCTGTTGCGCCGCGGGTCAGGTCTGCTGTACGGATGGGCCGAGGTCTTACTGCGGCCCGGCAGGCTCAAAGTGCTGTAAGTCGACCACCTGCTCGTCGAGCCAGACCTGTTGCGATGGCAAATGCTGCGCTGCCGGTCAGACTTGTTGCAACGGCAAGTGTTGCCCTGCCGGTCAGACATGCTGCAATGGAAATTGCTGCGCTCCTGGTCAGGTCTGCTGCAATGGCAAATGCTGCGCTACCGGTCAGACTTGCTGCAATGGCAAATGCTGTCCAGCCGGGTCAACGTGTTGTGACGGAAATTGTTGCCCCTCAGGACAGACGTGCTGCAACGGAAGGTGCTGCAGCCCGGGCCAAACCTGCTGCAATGGCAAATGCTGCGCAGGGCCCTGCTGCAGCGGTGTGTGCTGCGACGCAGATGATTTCTGCTGCAATGGAAAGTGCGCGGACAAGGGGACATCGAAGAACGGGAAGTGTCCGCCGGATAATGATTGAGAACTTCCAAAGCGGCCTGTTCCGCAACGTTCATGGCAACTGAAATGGGCCGTGGATTCATATGATTTTGCCACCGCTGTACACGGCCCGAATCGACGTCTCACTTCGTGAGCGTTCGCGATCGATCTTTTTCTTACTGGCGATCTCTGCGGTAGCGCTTTTCCTGGCAACGGAAACGCTTGTAGTTGGAGGCTCTTCTTCGTTCACGACCCGTTCTGAGAGCCGCTGGATCCTCGCTCTTGGTCCCGACAATCCTCGGCTTGAGTACAGGCTTGGACATCTTTTCAGCGATGGCGATCCCTCCGGCGGTATTGCGCACCTGCTCCGCGCCACCAACTTAAGCCCCTATAGCCAGATCTATTGGTCCCACCTGGCTTTTGCCTGTGAATCGATCGGAGATCAGCCGTGCGCCGATCGGGGCTGGGAAACTCTGGTCAAACTTTGTCCCCGGGTCCCGATTTATCACTGGCACGCCGGAGAGTCGTATCTCCGGGCAAACCAGCTCGACGAATCTGTGGCCCAGTTTCGCCTTCTGATGGACCTTGATCCCAAATATGGGCCACAAGTATGGTTCGCTCTGCGCAGCGCACTGAACCCGGACGTCATCTTTCAAAAGACGATAGCGCCCAACGCTGATTCGCAGACCAAAGTTGCCTATGTCGATTTCCTGAGCAGGCAAGGCGACGATGAGGCCGCTTACCGGATTTGGAGATCAGCTGCACGCCAGATTCACTCGGTTTCTTTCTCGACCGTCCAGCCTTACCTCGAGCGCCTGATCGCCGCCGATCAAATCGACGAGGCAGTCGCCGTCTGGCGCGATCTGCAACGGATGGGAGCTGTAACCGGAGCCAGCGTACCGAAGGATGAGAATCTGATTTTCAACGGAGATTTCGAGCAAGACCCTTTGAACGCAGGATTCGACTGGCGAAAGTCCGACCAGACGACTTATCTCGCGATCGATTTCGCCGCACCCGGCGCTTACCATGGCGCTCGTTGCCTGGGAGTGAACTTTACAGTCAACCGCAACGAAGCCTACGAGCCCGCTTTTCAGATCGTTCCCGTTCTTCCGAATCACACCTACAAACTGGAGGCGTACGTCCGCTCGGAAGATATAACCTCTGACACCGGCCCTTACTTGCGGGTGAGCGATCCGCAGCATTTGAGCTTTGCCGACGCCCTGAGCGAAACCATCGTAGGAACGACTCCCTGGCACTTGCTGCATTTGGAATTTTCAACCGGGCAGGACGCCCGATCCGTGCGCTTGTCCGTTTGGCGTCCACGGGGACGGACTTTCCCCATGGGAATCTCGGGCATGTTTTGGGTGGATCAAGTTTCTCTCCGGGACATGGGCCGCATCGCCGAAACGGTTGCGGTGGAAGGGCAGCGCTAAGAATTGGATTTCACAAACCCACTTGCGACGATGTTCCGCGGCAGCATCAAAGCCTCGGACTGCGGGATCTCTTTCCAGGAAGCCAAGCGCAGCGATCCACTGGCATTTTCCCTCGCCCGCATTTTGCTGGTCTCGGCCTTGATTGGTGCGCCGTGGACCTTTGGAGCCGTGGACTCCTGGGCGTGGATGTCGCTCTGCCTGATCGCCAGCTTGGTCCTTCTTTTGTGGGCCGTAGGCAGTGTTCAGCAGGGCACTTTGAAGCTCGTCTGGTCGCCGTTGTATATGCCGATAGCGCTGTTCTTGCTACTGGGTTTCGTGCAGTACATCGGCCGTCTCGCCCTCGACCGGTGGGAGACTCGCACCGCCTTGGTGTTGTTGGCCGCCAACCTGATCTTCTTTTTCATGAGCATTCAACTCTTCGGCACAGCACGCGCTGAAAACCGGCGCCGCTTCGGACTTGCGGTTTTACTTTTTTCCGGAATGCTCGGGTTGTTCTCCGTTCTACAATTCGCTTCCGGCACTCCAAAGCTTTATTGGAATTTCGATACGGACGGGACCTTCTTCGGTCCCTATGGGAATCCCGACCACTACGCCGGGCTTATGGAAATGCTGATTCCAGTGGCGGCATTTTCCCTCGCAGAACGACGAAAGTCGGTACCGGTTGTCGCACTCACCGTGCTCGTGGTAACCATCGCGGTCGCTTCGCTGCTGCTTTCTGGATCCCGCAGTGGAGTGCTGGCCCTGGCCGTGGAGGTCCTAATTGCGGTTGGCCTGGGCGCGTGGTATCCGCAAAGCGCACACGGAATCAAAAGACCACCACCGGCGGAGCAGCGGTCGAACCTTACCGTCAGCCTAATCATCCTCGCGGCGGTGCTTATGTTCTCCTGTCTCCTATTCGCCTGGGTCGATACCGGTGCCGTGGCGAAGCGCCTGGGGGCGATCGCAAGCCCGGGCGATGCTTGGGCCGAGTGGTCCAGTTTCCGCAAGAGCGTAGCCTTCGATTCGCTGCGCATGGTCCGTGAGCATCGCGTTATCGGAGTGGGTTTGGGAAATTTTGAAACCGCTTACCCGCGATATCAGAGTTTCGCCACGGACCTGACGGTAGACTATGCTCACAACGATTACGCGCAAGCGATCGCCGAAACTGGACTCGCGGGTGCCTGCCTTATCTTGGCATCATTAGCCCTCTTCTTTCGACTCGCCTTCCGTGACTTGCGCCGACGTATGGGCTCGGGTGACGATTGGATCGCAATCGGCGCTGCCGTGGGTTGTTGCGGCCTGCTGGTCCACAGCTTCTTCGATTTCAATCTGCACATCCCCGCCAATGCGGCTTGGTTTGCCGTGCTGGCCGGGATCGCGATTACCGGCAAGTCTGTCAGAACCTCCAGCAGCAGCAGGCAGCTGTAATCTCTTTATGCTTATCTTAGGCTTGTCATCGTTCAAGCACGACACGGCCGCAGCCCTGTTTGAAGACGGAATCGTCAAAGCGGCTATCGAAGAGGACAAGCTCACTCGCTCCAGGAGCAAAGGGTTTCCCGAAAATGCAATCCAGTTCTGCCTGCAGAGTGCCGGAGCGACCTGGAACGATCTGGATGGGATCGCGATGGCAACGCGCCCCTTCAATGGTTGGCGAACTCGCTCCCTCTTGCCAGCGCGGCTGGTTCCGTTCTCACCCATGGCCGCAGTCTTTCACCAAGCCAATGAAATTGGCGTGTTTGCCCGCGAGCTGGGTGAGCTTCGCAGACTGCGCTCAAAGGTGAATGGCAACGCGTCCAAGATCGTAAACTTCGAGCATCACCTCTGCCAGGCCTCGAGCGCATTTTTTCTTTCGCCTTTTGACCGCGCCTTGATCCTGACCATGGATGAAGATGGCGACGGCATTTCTGGCATGATCGCAGTTGGTGAAGGTACCCGCATTCGCGTGTTGCGCAGAGTGCCATTTCCACATTCACTCGCGTGGGTCTACGCACAAATTACAGAGTTGGTAGGATTCGATCCCCATCGCGAGGAGCACAAGACGCAATGGCTGAGTCTGGAGGGAGAGCCGGTCTTCAAGGACTTATTCCTTGAAATGCTGCAAAGCCGGAACAACCATCTGCCTCATTTAGACAGTGGGTACGTGAATTTGGCGAGCATGAGCCTCTCTCGCAAGTTTTTCAACCGGATTGGCCTGCACGACGAGAACAGGGAACTGGGTGAGGAACTTCGACGCAACCTGGCTTGCAGCATACAGAGCGCTTGCGAAGAAATCGTAGCCTCAACCGTCGAGTTCTATCGAAAACAGGAGGGCATCCAGTCCGTTTGCCTGGCCGGCGGCCTTTTTAAGAATGTGCTCCTGGTTGCAAATCTGGAGAAGCGTCTGGGGATCAACAGCATTTTTGTTCCTCCTGCTCCGGGCAATTCTGGTAGCGCCTTGGGTGCCGGCATGCTCGTTTGGCACCAGGCGATGCAGAAGCCGCGCCTTCCCGCTGTCCGGTATCTGTACACTGGCCCGGCTTGCAACCGCATCGAAGTGAAGGACGTGCTCGATAACTGCAAGGCCCGCTACTCCACGCAGACCACCGTAGAGCGGCGGCTCGATGCCACTTTGCAGTTGCTGGAAGCGGGTAAGATTGTTGGCTGGTTCCAAGGGGCCGCTGAGTTTGGACCGCGGGCACTTGGAAACCGCAGCCTGCTGGCCTCTCCGTGGGCATCGTACGTAAAGGAAAACCTGAACGATTACATCAAGCACCGGGAATGGTTTCGTCCGTTTGCCGTGGCCGTACCGGAAGAAGAGTGTGCACGTTATTTCGAGTGCTCCGGGCTGTGTCAGTCCATGAACTCGCTGGCCAGGGTCAAGCCCGGGGTGAATGTGTTGCCGAATGGATTTGTGCTTCCCGGCAACTTCGTCCGTTTGCAAGTTGTGCAGCAGCAAGGCAACCCTCTGCTGTGGCAGTTGCTGAAGCGCTTCGGAGAACAGGCGCCGGCCCCGCTGCTGGTGAATACTTCGTTTAACCTGTTTGGCGAACCTCTGGTCGTCAAACCCAGGGATGCGGTGCGCAGCTACTTCTGCTCCGGCATCGACGCTTTGGTGATCGACAATTTCGTTTTATCGAAAGCTTCAGTGAAAATTGCTTCCGCTCCGGGAGCGATTTCGCAGGCTTTGACCTGACTTCTGGTTAAGAATCGCGTCAAGTTCTGCCCGGGCGGACCGTTAGGGTTGCGTAATTGTTGTCTAGGATCCGCGAAGTCAGGATAGCCTTGTAGCGCAGAAATCTGAAGAACCTCGTCATCTAGAACAGAAGGTTCTCTGAATCGCCGTGGTCGAGATTCCTCCTGGCAAGGAAGTCCGCCCGGATTATTTCCAAACAGTAGTCCTTGCGTAAGGCACGTGCCCCGTGCAACCCGGTTGCACAATCAAGTTGCTGCCAGCCTTATTCTCAACGCCCAGAGGCACTCTCGCCGGACTCGAATCCACTTTTTCTCGATGACGACGAAGCGGTCCTCACTCATAGCCATAGCCCCTATGTTATCCAAAAGACGCATGTAGTAGCCGAGTTCTATATGCGGGCAGCTCGTATAATGCCGTCGACATAGCGCGGGTTGAAACGTTTCTTCATTCCCATTAAGAAGCGCGAATATCCACCGCACGGGCAGCAGAATTCAAAGTCCGCCGCCGTGCGCTAGCGGTCGAGTAGGATCGATCCTTTGCGACACGAATTCCTTCCACTCCTGGCCGCACAGTGCAGCCAGCAGATAAAATACAATCGCCAGCAACAGCAGGGCTTTCAGCCCAATCACGAACGAAACATTCTGGGCGAGCCCACCGGCAACAGCGCCGACAATGTTGCTTCCGAAAGCTCTTGATTTGTCTTCGCAGCGTCGAAAGGATTCCGTAAATATGATACCTGCAAAAAAGATGGGGAAACCGTACGCAGCTGCCAGAAGCGTCCCGACGACGCGGGAGCCGAATGGCAACTCTGTCCACGGGATCATGTAGATCGCGATCAAGCAAACGATCAGCGCTGCATAATACATCACTAATCGCTCGGGTTTTTGCCACTCTACCCAGAAGTTCGCGACAACCAACATGATAAGAATCGCAGACAGCGCAATGCAATTCACCCACCAAGTTGCGCCAAAGTACAAGGCCAGCCGGCTAACCATCTGCGTCTCCAGAAGTAGAAATCCTGCCCCCAAAAAGAAAAAGTTCCACGTCGAGATTTTCGCAACCGCAAATTCTCCGCGTGTCATGAGCAACGTCATCGCAAACAAGATGAGCGAAATCGTCAAGTATGCGCGGGGGATTGAGTGCCCTCGATGATAGACATAAGGCCAATCGTCCGTAGCCAGCGGGGGCGGGGCAGCGCCGGGAGAGAAAGCCGGAGGGTGTGCTGCCACAAACGCAGCCAGCTCCGGCCGTGCCGCCCGCTGCCATAAGTCTGGGTCGTTAGCAGCCAAAAATACCGTCGCTGGAAGCGTCCCAATCGATCCGATCTGTGGGACAGAAAACACAACCGGGGGCCGGCCAAAGAGATGATCGAGGGTCGCATAGAACCGTCCGCCCATCCAAGTCCAGGCGCCACGCAACTCAAACTTTAAGACGAGAACGCCCGTCGGTTTCAACAGGTTTTTCGCCTCTCGAAACGCTTCCTCGGTGTACACATAGTTGTCCAGACGCATGTTGCTGTAGCTCGAAGACTGAGTGTGGGAATCAAGCAGGCCAAAAATAACGACGTCATACTTCACCGTCGCCTGGCGAAGATAGGTGCGCGCGTCGTTTAAGATCACATGGACTCGAGGCGAATCGTAGGGATGGTCGGGGTGGAGTTCCTTGCCGAGCGCGTAAATCAAGGGATCGATTTCCACGGCATCAATCTCGCTCGCTCCATTTCGGAGGGCCGCAGCGGCATCATTGCCTGCGCCGGCACCGATGATTAGAACCCGGTCGCGACGCTCGACGAAACGAAATGGGACATCGTAGGAGCTTTGCGGATACTCCTGTTCCGTGCCGGGGTGGCTGGCTAGAAACTTAGGCGTTAGGTTGGCGATCGACATATATCCGGTATTGTTGACGAGAATGTCGTATCGCTGCTCGCCCATATCGTTCACTTGGAGCTTCTGGTAGGGAGACCAATAGGTTTTTGCGGTCCCCGAATATGCGTAGTGAAGAAGAATCAGGCTGGCAATGAACAACACCAGACTGGCCAGGCCAACCCGGTTCGAAGGATCACGAATCAAGATCAGAAGAAAAAAAGCTACTCCCAACCAAATCACAGGAGATGAGTGAAGGGCGGCGAGACCTGCGAAAAACCAGATGCCCGCGAGACTACCTGCAAGATTTGCGGTGTAAGCGCTGACCGGGTTCTTTGCGGCGTCCAGGTACGTACCAACCCACTGGCCGAGCGGAACCATTGTCGAGATTACCAAATATATAAAACCAGTCATGAATACTGCCGAAGCGACGAAGGCTATCAATGGCGATTCGCGGGGCGAAACTGCAAAGGAAGACCAAAGTTGAGCGTCGTTTGAATATGAAAGGGCCGATGACACCCCTTCTAGAATCGACTTCCACTGAGGCACAGGAAGTTCTATGAGAATAACGAGACACGCGATCGCCCCAGCGTCGAAGAGTTGACCTTTCTTCCGTCCGGCTCTGTAACAACCGAGACCGAATCCGAGAAAGCATGCGATCAAAGCGAGATTCTGAAAATACGCAAACACCCGAATCTCTGTCCCGCTCCATCGAATGAGCAGAATCTCGACATAGAGGGCTGCGAAGCTAACCAGGAAAAGCGGCAAGAAAACCCTCTCGCCGGGTTTGCTTTCGATAGAAAAGAAACCGAGAAAGGCTCGCATGTCCTTGTTGCGCTTTGAATCTAAGGGGCGAGAAAAGCGCGAAGCGTTCAATCTAGGTTAACCGGATTTTCCAATTTCGATTTCTAACTCGCACATTCTATTCTTTGACTCTACCGGAAACAATGAATTTGGCACCAAATCCGCTCTAAGGCCCGAATTGCGACTGAGAGTGCAAAACAATGGTCGGAGGTTTATAGGAAGTCTAATTCGAAAGATTTGAGATCTTCCAGCCTCCAGTACTGCCCCGCCCGCACTTCGCACAAATAACCACCCAGTTCCACGAACTTGGTGTCGCCCTCCGTCTCCTTTCGCTGCTCCCAAGCCAATTTCGGTGCCCTGCCGGCGCGTTGAAGCATGTGTCCATAATTTTTGCCCACGCTGCTTGGAATCGAGTTGAACCTGTTGAGCACGGCCATCCATTGCGCGACTCGTGGCGCAATTCTCCTATTTTCGTCGGACCCATCGCCTGGAATGGGCGAAGAGAGTTTTACGGGACCAGCTCGCGCGCCAGCGTCGCAAGCATAGCCCGCTTATTCGGAGACTCCGGCCGCGCGCCGAGCATCGTTCCATTCCGCCTCGATCCTCAACTCCAAAATCCACTTCTCTAGATAAACGCGATCCAGCGAACCCCATCGCATTCTTAGTATGCCTGCAACGTCCTCAATATGCCTTTGGGACTGTGCCAGTTTCGCCCATTCGAGCTTCGAGACGACTACATCCTCAGCGCTCGCTACAAAAAGAGGGCTACCTTGCAGATTCACCAGTTTGCGCCGGCGGAATTCTTCTTCGCTGAAGGCACGGGACTTGCGGATGATCAAGTCAATCTTCCAGCCCGTTGCCATGTCAACCACGTTGAATAAGGATTGGTGCTTGCGAGCTTCGAGCGCCGCATCCAAGTCCACATAGTACTGATCGTTCGAGAGAAGTTGGACGACTGTTCGCAATTGATCCGCAGTAGCTGCAATGACGAGATCAATGGCTTGTGTTGCCCGTGGGGCGCCGTAGTACGCACTGGCGAACGAACCGGCAAGCATGTAGGCAATGCCGGCCTCACCAAGCGCCGACGTGATCCTATGGAAAACCTCCGAGACGCTCATCGCAACCGCGCTGGTACCGGAGCTGGCAGGAAGGTCAGCCGAACGAGTTCTCCTGCGACCTGCGCGTCTGACCATTCTGGATACTCTCGCCGGATTCGCTCCTTTGCCAATTCGCGAGCAAACAGGCTCATTTCCAGCGCCAGGAGTAGACGCTGTTCTCCTGACATCGCCCGTTGAATTTGGAGCTGGAGAGCTTGTGCGGAAGGGCTTGTGTCGGTGATGGGCACGGCCAAAATGTTACCATGTCGGGACGGACGAATGTTTAGGCCTCCAGCGGCTGCCGGCCTGTTCCAACCGGGTTGGACTCGGCGGCGCACTGCGATGCCGTCGTCGCCTGAACAACATCAGCGAGAATGTAAAACGGGCACAATCGACCGCCCGGGAACAATCTCCGGGTCGAGCGCCTAATTCGTCGGCAAGGTGCTGCTAGCCGTTCCGATGAAAACATCGCTTCTACAATTCGCCGCGACCGTGCAAGGGTAATTTCCTGAAGTGTCTCCCAGTTGGCCAATAAAGGAACTGTTCCATCGTGCTCGTATAGACAAAGAAATTCCCCGTCTGCGAGATGTACATGAGCTGCCAGGTTGGCGCGAACTGAGCCGTTGGAGAGCCGTAGGAACCTTCCTCCAGTAACCGCAACATTCGCAACGCAATATTTGAAGTGGATGCTTACCGACTGGTACCAAAGCTGCGACCTCTAAGGTTGGGGTGCCGCCGGAGACGGCACCCGCCGTAAAGCAGAGTTCCACGAAAAGTTTGGCTACGCAACTGCTTCGTGCTGGGGCGCTGAGACGGCACGCTGTGCAGCTCCTTTCCCAAGGAAGTTAGCTAGTTCAGTGTTCACTTCCTCCGCGTGGGTCCATGTGATGCAGTGCGGCCCATCCTTCACTATCACTAAGCGGGCTCCCTTGATCAACTTCGCAGTGCGGAGTCCTGACGCACTAATGGGCAGAATTCGGTCTGCATCGCCATGAATGACCAGCGTGGGCACGTCGATGCGGCTCAGGTCGTTGCGGAAGTCCTCATGCCACGTCGGCACGCAAGCGAGGCTCGCCGTGGCCGAGGCTCCGGCTGCGACGTTCCAGCTGGCTTCGACCGCCTGTTCGCTGACACGCTTGCCTAGCAGGAGGTCCGTGTTGTAGAAATTCTTGAAAAACTCGGTGAAAAACGCGTAGCGGTCTGCCACGACGGCTTTTTGTATCCCCTCGAAGACGCTGGCGTCCACGCCCTCAGGGTTTTCTGGCGTCTTCAGCAGGAATGGCGGAACCCCCGAGATGATTACCGCTTTGCTCACCCCCTTCGATCCGTGTTTCCCGAGATAGCGCGCCACTTCGCCTCCGCCCATCGAGAAACCGACCAGAGCGAAATCACGTAGTTTGAGGTGCGTCACGAGTTTGTGCAGGTCGTCGGCGAAGGTGTCGTAGTTGTAGCCCGTTGTTGGCTGACTCGACTTGCCGAACCCTCTGCGGTCATAGGTAATGACGCGGTGCCCTGCGTCCAACAGAACTGGCAGCTGCTTCTCCCAGGAAGTACCGCTGAGCGGATAACCGTGGATAAGGACAACGGGCTTACCAGAGCCGTGGTCCTCGTAGTTGAGGTCGATGTCACTGGAGTTTTCTTTACCGACGTTCACGTATGGCATTGGGATCCTCCTGTTATCTCATTTCTTAGGTGCATGAGTTGAAGGTTGATTGATGTCGCGGCGTCCTTTTAATTCTAAACCTCCCGGCAGCTGATGATGACGATGCTTCATAAAACTGACGGACGCGCCGAGCTGCCAGCCTTATGACAATCATCCCCGGACTGGCTTTGCGTCCGTGGCTACAGTGATAGCATTGACAGCATGGCGACATTAACCATTCGACAACTTGACGGGAAAACCAAGACTCGTTGAGGGTCCGTGCAGCCCATTACGGACGTTCGATGGAGGAGGAGGCCAGAGAAATCTTGCGCTCGGCTCTAACCACTTCCTCACCGGAAAAGGGGAACCTGGCGGAGACCATTCACCGGCGATTTGCGGCGTTTGGCGGGCTCGAAGTTGAGTTTCCGCGACGCGACGGCATGCGCCAGGCCTCGGATTTTGCCGAATGATCACCCTCGACTGTCCACAGATGTGCGGTGTTCTCCCGCAACGTTCGGGACTTTGACTTGCTGCAGGCGCTTGATCCTTCGGGGAAGTCATGCTCTATATCAGTAAGCACCGCGCAGCGCTCGCAAAAATGCGCTCACCCAAAACCGATAAGTTGTAAGGGCGTGCACAGGAATAATAGAAGGAAAGTAAAAAACTAACCCAAATCCCACACGGCACGGTGGCGTGGCGCATGCTCTAGATTCAGTCGGAACGCGGACGCACTGGCAAACTTGCCCATACATTCATGAGGCCTAGCGTCTCGCGGGCGACGGAGAAAACATCGCGCGTGTTTCGCCACCAATGATCCGCATCGAACGGATCTTCGTAAGCCGCGTGCACAACAAGCGTTAAATTCCCACCCACCAGCTTTTTCCACAAAGCTCTGACGCGTCGTGTGTGTGGCGGCGAAGTCACGATAATCACACTCCTCTTTCCCGTCCGCCGCATCTCCCGCGCCACCTCTCGCACTTCCTGCTCTGTGTTCAGAATACTATCCGGGAGAATATGGACTACCGCGTCCGGGATGCCTTCGTGGACCAGGATTTCGCGGTTGTATTCTTCCTCGCCGACATAACGAATGCCAAGCGCTTCCAACTGGCTAGCAGGATTCTCCGGCCGGCTCACCCACACCTCGGGCGCATAACCCCTATGAAAAACCTTTGCGGCTTCTTCTGCGCGGGGTGGCATGGCACCACTCAGAACGAAGATTACGTCCGCGGAAGAAAGCGGATCCTCGCGGATGAGCCATCGGCCCAGGTTGCGAAATCCGAACCATCCCACAACCATCAATAGCACGAGCAAGAAGAGCAATTTGAATCTGGCGGTCTTCCATGTCCAGGTCATGTTGTCTTTAGTGCTTCCCGGCAACAATGTGCGAGTAGAACCGGTGTAGGTTAGGATCTCAAGTTCCGAATTTTATTCTCATCTCAAGTTAGCCGAGCTCGGACTGTGATTGCATATCGCAGGAATTATCTCAGCCACCACTGACGGCGGGGACGATCGAAATCTCAGATTCAGCGGAGACGGGACTCGCGAGTCCACCCGTATATCGGACATTTTCGTCTCCGATGAATATGTTGACGTGTTCCCGCACTTGTCCTTGCTCCGTTGCGATGCGATCTCGAACCCCTGGATAGAGCGTCCAGAGCGCCGCCAACGCGTCGCCCAAAGTCGCGGGCGATGTCTCGATCTCGACCTTGCTGCGTCCAGCCGTAAATTCGCGCAAAGCCCCCGGAATGTGAAATGTGACTGGCATGGATTATCTCTTTGGTCGCCGCGTCTTGTTTTTCGATCGAGATTTCGCTTTCCGTGAAGAAGCTGGCCAGGGCCCAGGCAACGCTGACGCTAAACCGCCCGAAGTGTCCTCGATGAATGCATTGCGTACGCAGACTACCGACGGCAACCCTTCGAGTATTTTTTTCCACGTCCTTCCTTCATCGCAGGAGCCAAAGAGTTGCCCGCTCCGTGTACCGAAGTAAATTCCGACAGAGTCGAATGCGTCGGCGGTGATGGCATCACGCAGGACGGTTTCGTACGCACGCTTTTGTGGCAAGCCGCGCGAAAGAGGCTCCCAGGAGGCGCCACTGTTGCGGGATCGATAAACGCGCAGGCGCCCGTCGCAGGCGCAGCGAAATTCGTCGGATTCAACCGGAACGATGTACACGCAGTCGGGGTTTCTGGGGTGCGTGAGCATGGCGAAACCAAAATCCGATGGCACTCCATTGGCAATGTCTGTCCAGGTCTCGGCACAGTTGTCAGAGCGGTACAATCCCCAATGACTTTGCAGAAAGAGGCGCTCCGGGCGAGCGGGATGCATGACAATTTTATGCACACATTGCCCGAACTCGGGATACTTGTCGGGCATGGTCATAGCGCGGATGCCCTGGTTCTGCGCCGTCCAGGTACTTCCGCCATCGTCGGTCCGGTAAACACCGCCCGAGGAGATGGCCACGTACATCCGCTGGTGATTGGCGGGGTCGAGCAGAATGGTGTGCAAAGCCAGTCCGCCGTTTCCCGGCATCCAGCGGGGACGATGCGGATGATCGAACAGGCCACGCATCAGCGACCAGGTTTCGCCGGCGTCGCGGGTTTCGAAAAGTGCAGCCGGCTCTACGCCGCAATAGAGCACGTCCGGTTCCTCAGGTCGGCCGAGCGCAATCTGCCAGATGTTCTTCAAGGAAACGCCAGTATCCGAGGGAAATCGAATGGGGGCCTGCTGCGGATTGGTCCAGCTCTTTCCGAAATCGTCGCTGGATCGCAGTAGAGTACCCCAATAGCTCTGCGTCGAAGCCCATATGCGGTGTTGGCCCCCGCGGCCATCAAAGGCCATTGCGTAAACATTGTGGCCATGGAAATAGGGGCCCCCGACCTCCCAACGGCCCCGCTGTGCATTCGAACGAAGGATGAACGCGCCTTTCGTCGTTCCCACCAGCAAAATGAAGTTGCCCTTCTTGACATGAACGTGTTGCACACTGTGCAAGGCGGTAGTCTTTGGCGCATTTAAATCGGGGCCCGGACCAGACGAAACGATTCCCGCTGACTGAACGGCTTCGAGAGCTGCCTGAACTTCACTCGCGCGCTGATAACGCTGTATTGGCTCCTTAGTGAGGCAGCGTTGAATGATGCCCCATAGGCCGGGGGGAACGGGAGGGCCAAGAGGATTCGGGATTTCACGCAGGATGGCCGAGCTGATCTCAAAGCCAGTGCGACCCTCAAACGGGAGGCGCCCGGACGCCGCTTCGTAGAGGACAACCCCAAGCGCCCATAGATCACCGCGATGGTCGGCCGCCTCGCCACGTAGGATTTCGGGCGCCATGTACGGCAAAGTACCACTTACGCTGGACGCGTTCTCGATGCTTGCAAGAGACCGGGTAGGGCCCTCGAATACGCTGCTGCCTACCTGTTTGGCTAAACCAAAATCGAGGACTTTGACGAGACCATCAGAAGTAATGACGATATTCGCCGTCTTCAGATCTCGATGCACGATGCCGCGGTCATGAGCACGGGCGAGCGCGCTCGCAATCTGCACGCCATATCGCAAGACCGATTCCGGCGCTAGTCCTCCGCTTGCGCTCATGGAAGCCAGAGACTTGCCCTCGACCAGTTCCATCACGATATAGAGCTCGCCCTCATTTTCGCCGACATCGTGAATGGTGCAGATGTTGGGATGTGAGAGAGAAGAGGAAGCGCGTGCCTCGTGGAGCAGACGCTGGCTCGACGACGTATCCAGACGAGCATCCTTCTTGACGACTTTTAGGGCTACGTCGCGGTGGAGTACCTCGTCGTAAGCGCGATAGACAACCCCCATTCCTCCTTCCCCAATTTTCGCTGTGACGCGGCAATGACCGAGAACTTGACCGATCACGGAACACTCCTTTACCGCCCAATGTTAGGCTGCGCTTTGAAGCTCCGTCAATGAATGTGGGTTCCATGCGAGCACAGTTGCCAGAATGCGAACGGCGGCATGCAGAACATTGGGTCCGCACGCAATTACGGAGTTCACGCTTTTTCTCCGGAGATTTGCCGACTATCTCGTCCAGCTTAGGAAGCAAGTCCAGTGGGTTGGGTAATTCTCCCGCGGCGACAGGCCAGCCAGAAATGGGGTGGACAAGGCCCCTAAGAGAGTAACGTGGTTCGCGAGCTAGTCGAGACCGACAAAGATCTTCAGAAGAAATGGGTGATGGCAAGTTTCGCTGGCGGGAGCCCTCGTAGAGCCAGCATCTGGAGGCGATTGGGACTGGAACAATAAGATTTATTTCTTGCGGCGATGATGCCAAGTGGGGAGCAGAGCACAAGACACCCCAAAAAAGTGATAAATTCTATTTTTCCCTGACTTTTGTCCCGCATCCAAAGTTTTCGGAAATAAACCCATATGAACCAGAGAATCAAAACACCTTCCCTCATTTTGCTGACGGCCGCATGCTTCGCATTGACGCTTGAGATTGCGGCGTGCAACAAGACCCAGACTCCTGACAACAGCGCTCAAAGTCAACCGGCACAGCCCACGCAGCCCGATCAGACACAGCAGGATCCAGCAGCTGCGGCGAACCTTGCTCCTGCAAGCGTAACTCAGACCACAAGTGCCAATGATCAGAGTCAACCCGACTCTGATTACGACACCGAGAACGACGATACAGATTACGGCCAGCCGGCGCTGCAGGCGTCAGACCCTCCACCAGAGCTGCCGGAATATTCACAGCCGGAATGTCCCGGCGATGGCTATCTGTGGACGCCCGGCTATTGGAGTTATGCTTCTGAAGGCTATTACTGGGTCCCAGGCGCGTGGGCGCGCCCGCCCGAGGTTGGCTATTTGTGGACGCCCGGCTACTGGGGATCTTCGGGTGGGGGATATCGTTACCATTACGGCTATTGGGGCCGGCATATCGGCTACTACGGCGGAATCGACTATGGATTCGGATACGTCGGAGCCGGCTATCAGGGCGGATACTGGAATGGTGATCGCTTCGACTACAACCGCTCCGTCAACAATGTGACCATCTCCAATGTGCAGGTTTATAACCGCACCGTAACGAATACGGTCATCATCAACAACACCACCGTCAACCTTACGAAGAACCGCGCCAGCTACAACGGGCCTGGAGGCGTCACTCGCCGGCCTTTGCCAACGGAAGCTGCCGCAACGCGCGAACAGCGCATTCCCCCTATGAGCACACAGCTGCAGCATCAGCAGCAGGCGGCACAAAACCGCCAGCAGTTTGCCTCTGTCAACAAGGGCCGTCCTGTCGTTCTGGCAGCGACCAAGCCCGTCCCGGAAGGCAAACCGATCGCACCAGTGATCCCTGCTCGCCCGGCAGGGAGCCCGCGACCAGCGGAGCCGAATCGCGCCCAGCCGCAGACGAGGCCTGCGACTCAGGCGAACCAATCTGTTCAGACGCGGCCAGCTCCGCAGCAACCGCAGAACAAGCCCCCTCCCCAGCAGGCGCCTAAAGCTGAGGCGAGACCTGCAAAGCCGCAGGCTGCGCGTCCGCAGGAGGCGAAACCAACCACTTCGGCGCCACAACCATCAAAGCCGCCGGAGCGCCCAGCAGCAAGACCCGCGCCAAAGCCGGCCCCGAAGGCAGAAGCCAAACCGGCAACGCCGCAAGTCAAAAGGGAAGCGCCGCATCCGGAGGCGAAACCGAAGACTCCGCCACCGCCGCCCAAGAAGCAAACACCAAACGATAAGGATAAAGACAGGAAAAATTAAAGATTAAAAGACAAAAAGGAAAGACAAAAAGGATTGACCAGGAGCGCCATAGTCCGCAGCGGCGCTCGCTTTCTTTAGAACTTGCGCTCCCCGGACGCGTCCGATGTTGGCTTGTGCGGAAATGGTTTGCTGCGCGTCATTATGGTGAATACTGATGAGGTGGAGCGGAGTGCTCTGATGCCCAAGACCGCAAAGAAAATCGTGCTGGTCGTTGCCGCCTTCATACTGGTAGTATTCGCCGTCTTCCTTTTCAACCAGACGATGCAAATCGTCCAGTCGGCGCGAGCGGTCAATACGGCTTTCGGCAACGCAGTGATGTGGAGTCTGATTTTCACTTACTGCACACTGCTGGCGACTCCGTTTGTCCTTTGGTTCCGGCTGCCGAAACGGATGCGGCCACCGGAAGCCCGCGAAGGTGATGCTTACGACCGCTTTCTTCTCGATTTCAGGAAGCGGCTGTCGCGCCATCCTCGTCTCCGCGGGCTGGCTCTGGATTCCACGGCGGACATCGAAACCGCCCTTCAAACCCTCGACAAACACGCCGACACTGTGGTGACCTCGACTGCGTCGGCCGTATTTCTCAGCACCGCGGTTCTGCAAAGTGGTCGATTGGATGTTCTGGTTGTGTTCGCTGCTCAAACGCGTCTCATTTGGCAGGTCGCCCATGTGTATTATCAGCGACCGTCCCTTCGCGATTTTGTGCAGCTCTACGCAAACGTGGCTTCGACCGCCTTCATCGCGGCTGGGATTGAGGATATTGACGTCGATGTCCTGGTTGGAACGATTTTCGGCTCAACCGTTGCGGCAATTCCCGGAATGCATCTTCTCGCCAGCTCTGTCCTGTCTGGTTCAGCGAATGCCTTCCTTACGCTCCGCGTCGGAATGATCACCAAGGAATATTGTCGCTGTACAGTGGGAGTCGAGAAGGCAGGTCTGCGGCGAGCCGCCACCGTGAAAGCAGCCAAGCTGCTTGGCTCCATCGTTCGGGAGGGAACTATCAAGTTGTCGAAAGCCACCTTGAACGCGTCCAGAACAAAACTGAGCCAGGCGTTTAAACGCGTCACCAGGAGGAGTGGAGCAGCGTAAAACCTCAAAATCGAATCCGGGAAGGTACTGCCAAAATCCGAACATAATTTGTGCAAACTATTTCGCTGTCTGCTAGGATGATCGCCTAAAGAACGCGGATGTTATTCAGTGCGTTAGGTTCGCAGGCGCCGCGGTATGGTACTCGAACTGCCGTTAAACAGTGCGGCAAAGTGTGCCGGTCCGGAGCCCGGGGCGGCCGTCGCAGGCAGGAGTAGTTTGTGAGCGATCCGGCAGGGGGGAACGTCCAGGTAAGGAGGCGTCGGCGAAGCCGCCGTCATAAACGCAATCGGCGCATTCGGCGCTGGCTTGCGGTCGCAACCTTCGTGTTTTTCATCGCCAGCGCTTCCACCCTGGCTTTGAAGTATCTCAGCCCATCGCTGTTCCGGGCGCAGCAGGCCGCAGCCCCGAACCTCGCACAGGCAGACCTAGCTCGCAATCGTCTCATCACATCCGACCAAATTCTCGCGCAGGAGGCCCCCGCCGATCGTCCCGTCTATCCGTATTCTGTTGTGCCCGGCGGAGTGCAGGACGCGAAAGAGTTGAAGTGGGTGGCAGAGCACGATCCGATTGTTGCCGCTCACTACGCCGGCTTTGACTACGACCACGCGCGCGTGGTGCGCCTGACCTTGGCGCGGACAGCATACGTGTCTTACCGCATTGGGAACCGCGTCTACTGGACCCGTCACCGGATTAGTCTGCACAAAGGCGAGAAAGTGATCACAGACGGCAAGATCACGGCCCGCGCGCGATGCGCCAATCGTGTCGAAGAAGCTCCAAAGCAGGCCCTCGCGCCCGTGGAACCTCCAGTCGTAAAGTTCGACGAGCCGGTCCTTCCCGGAATTGATACCGCTATGCATTCTCCTCAAGTTCCGTTCGAGTCCGCCCTGCTTAACCGGCCCGCGATGCCCGGCTCGGGACCGATGGGACCCCTGAGCTTGTACGATCCAGTCGGCGGGGGAGGTTGGGTTCCGCTCTCGCCCCCTCCGTTGCCCGCCGGACTCTGTGCGCCGCTCAACAAAAAAGGTACCGTCGAAAC
>Ga0187875_10001106_pt1 | contig 21162 bp, 20 predicted proteins | sample June2016WEW_17_1_2_FD_132978 | JGI IMG/M metagenome (GOLD analysis project Ga0187875, IMG submission 132978) | Peatland microbial communities from SPRUCE experiment site at the Marcell Experimental Forest, Minnesota, USA - June2016WEW_17_10 | ecosystem: Environmental > Terrestrial > Soil >... | reverse complement strand
TACCCCACAGGAGGGATCGATGCATATTCACGGGAACTCCATGGCCGTCAACGCGGCAAACTTTTACTCCGTCACCCAGGAGGAGAGAGCGGCCGCCGCGCAACGAGCCGCCAGTGTTCGCAAGAGGCTGATCCGAAACGCCTCGGAGATAGAGGGCGCGGCAACCCCCGAAGAGACTCTCATGATCGGCCAATGGATGGACTCGCGGCACAGCCAGGTCGAGAGCGAGGAACAAAATTACATCAACATCTCCGGTAAAGACCCGGACCTTGGATGAGGCACGGAATAGAGGTTTCATTGCGTTCTACGCCGCCACACCCCCGCCTTTTTTGTACCCGGGACGGGTTTTTGGACAAACTGAGTCGAATTCGCTCTGGGCGGCTTATGCGTCATTATGGATAGGACTTTTGGGGGAAATATGCGTAATTATGCGTAAGCCTCGCAAGATTTATGCGTAATTATGGGCGTGATTTGGTTTTAACCATCCGGCGAGATGAGAATTTGTTCGACGTGGGACGGCCATTCATTTTGGTATGGTCAGATGCGGACATCCCGCACCGCAAGAATCCCAAGTGCGGTATGCTGGTAATGCGCGCCCGTAGCTCAGCTGGATAGAGCGAACGCCTCCGGAGCGTTAGGTCGGGAGTTCGAATCTCTCCGGGCGCACCATACAATCTCTTTATCTACAACGTTTAGAGCGATTAGGAAAAATCGTCAATGGTTGGCTTGATGACCAGCTCCGGCACGTGGGCGCGAGGCGGAAGTGTCACCAGCAGGCGAACCGCATCTGCAATATCCTGCGGTTGAAGGATCATGGCACGGCGCCCCTCGTCGGCCGTCGCGCCCAGTCGTTCGGCGCGCACGTCAAGAAGCGGAGTGCTGACTTCGCCGGAGTAAATTACAGTAGAACGGATTCCTCGCCCGCGCTCCTCGCGGCCGATACTGATTCCCAACGCGCCCTGAGCGAATTTAGCCGCGGAATACGCAGCTCCGGTTATGGTATTCGCCCGCAATCCAGCGAGAGAAGAGATCTGCACGATCAAACCTCCTCCCCGCGTGCGCATCGAAGGCAGCACAAAGTGAATCGCATTGAAGGCCGTAGTGAGATTCGCGGCAATGACGCGGTCCCAGTCGGCCGGATCGAGAGAACGCAGGCTTCTCTGGCGCACGTTCAATCCAGCTGCGCATATAAGGACATCTAAAAAACTCATCTGCGCAAGAACCTGCTCGACCATCGCCTGCGCCTGCGCGCGGTCGGTCAGATCGCAAGCAAGAAGGAGCGCACCTTGCGCAGCTGTTCCCAATTCATTGCGGACACTCTGCAGTTTTGCGAGATCCCGGCCCACCAGAGCCAGGGCGTATCCTTCCTCTGCAAGCATCGATGTAATGGCGCGGCCTAATCCACCGCTCGCCCCAACAACCAAAGCCGTCTTCTGCGTCATGGTCGGATCTCCTGTTTTAGAGGTCAAATGCTTTAGGAAAGCGGCAAAGGCCCGGGCCTGAAGGCCCTGTCAATTAGCTCACTTTCAGGGGGCTAAAGTGTCTGCGTGAAAACGCCCACAGTTCCGACTGCGTGGGGTGTTCTGGTTAAGGTTTTCCGGCAGGCGGTTGTTTTTTGGCGGCATGCCGGGGTGAGTTTGCTGTTTTCGGTTGCGCTTCAGGCTGCCATCAGTGCCTGTAGCCGTGTGATGTTGTAAGCCAGGGTTGCGAGAGTAAATTCTCCGTTCACTTTTTCCAAGCCACGGGTGCGAAATTGCCTCATTCCACGTTGCTGTTTCAGGACTCCGAAGACCGGTTCAACCACGGCTTTGCGCCGCGCGTAGGCGGCTTGGCCGGCGGGCGATCGCAGCTTGGCGCGCATTCTGCGATGCGCGGCGACGCGAGCTTTGAGGCGGCAGCGCACGCCCAGATTCAATTCGCAGGCAAGATTCGAGTCCGGCACATAGCCATCGATGTTCTGTCGTTCCATCTGTTCCAGGTTGGCAACGGAAAAGAAGCCGCTATCGGCCATCGCAGCGCCGGGCGCAGTGCCGCATCGCTCGTTCACTTCATCGATCATGGGCAGCAGCGAGCCGTTATCGGTCGCGTTCTGTGTCACCCGCTGGGCCACGATCAAGTGGTCGTCCGAGACCGCGATCTCGCCCGTATAGCCAAGCGCAAAGCCGCCGCGCTGGCGCAGAAAGCGCGCGTCCTCGTCGGTGCGCGAGAGCTTCTTCAAGCCACTCTTCTTCAGCCGTTCAAGCCTTCGCGGCAACTCCTCCAGCGCCTTGTTCAACTCGCCGATGGCCACCTCGAGTCCGCCCGGCTCGGCATCGTCGCGGTCGGCGGCCTTCTGCCAGCTGCGCACCTGGCGCCGCAACAGCGCTCGCGTCGAGCGCAGCGCCTGCTCCGAGTCCACGCGGTCCCGGCAGGCGCTGGCAGCAATGCGTGTCGAGTCAATCGCCACCCGGCCCAGCTTCACCATGCCCATCGACTGCGCCCACTCCAGCACTTGCGTAAACGCGTCGTTCAACGCGCGGCCGTGACGGCGGCGGAAGGCGCTCAGAGCCCAGTTATCCACCCGTTCGCCGCCGGCCAGATAGCGGAAGGCAAGATCCTCAACCACGCGACGCTCCACCTGCCGCGCGCTGGTGATGCCCAGAGCATAGGCGTAAAGCCACACGCCAAGCATCAACTGCGGCGCATACAACTCCCCGCCCTCGACGCTGTAGCTCTGCTCAAACACCGTCATATCCAACCGCTCCACAACGCCACGAACGAAAAAACAGAGATGGTTAGCGCCCAACTCATCCCGCACGCTGGGCGGCAGCAAATACGCCTGCTCCGGACTGTAAGACTTGAATCGCGACATACTTATCTTGTCGCTCATCGCAACTGTGAAAATCAAGTGCCCCGTGGAGTTCTCACGCAGACACTTCAGCCCCCTGAAAGTGAGCGAATTTGTTGGGCCTTTAGGCCTGGGTCCTTGCTCGTGTTCTCCGTGCTAAATCTGAACGAAATGACTATGCCTACCCTCACCCCTCAGATGCTCACCCTGCTCTCCCGCTTCCGCGGTCTAGCCGCCGTCGCGCCCTCCCTGCATGCCCTCGAAATGGGCATTGTCGAGGCCATCGCCAACGCGTTTCCTCATTACAACTGGACCGGCTTCTACATGCTCGACCCCGCCGACCCGCAAACCCTGCTCCTGGGCGCCTTCGTCGGCGAGCCCACCCCCCACGTCCGCATCCCCGTCAATGAAGGCATTTGCGGCGCAGCAGCAGCCTCCGGAGAAACCGTCATCGTGGACGACGTCAACGCCGACCCGCGCTATCTTTCCTGCTCCATCCGCACAAAATCCGAGATCGTTGTTCCCATCCGCGCTCACGGCCTGGTAGTGGGCGAAATCGACATCGACAGCCACACCCCAGCCGCCTTCACCGCGACCGACCGCGCATTTCTCGAAGACGCGGCCCGGATTGTCGGCGCCTATTTGGAAAAGCACTCAGTCACTTGCCGGTGTATTCCTTGAACAGTTCAGGAAACTGCCGCTTGAGCGCATCGATCTTGGGCCGGTCGCAGATCTGAATGTATGGATTATCGGGGTTGTGCAGCGCGTAGTCCTGATGGTATTGCTCAGCGTCGTAAAAGCCCTTCAACGGCACAACCTGGGTCACAATCTTCTTGCTGAAAAGGTGGGCGGCATCCAACTGCGCAATGTAATCCACGCTGATCTTCTGTTGTTCTTCGCTTGTATAGAAGATGACGGAACGGTAGGACGAGCCTACATCCGGTCCCTGCCGGTTGAGCTGGGTGGGATCGTGAGCGACGGAGAAAAAGATTCGCAGAAGTTGTCCGTAGGTGATCTTCGATGGGTCGTAGACCACGCGAACCGATTCGGCGTGCCCCGTAGTTTCCGTGGTCACCTGGGCGTAGGTCGCGGTATCGGCGGAGCCGCCCGCATAGCCCGCCGTTGTCTTCAGTACGCCTTTGACGCGCTCGAAGACCGCTTGCGTACCCCAGAAGCAGCCCCCGGCAAAGACCGCCGTCTGCTTTCCCGGCGACTGTGCCAGCCTTGCATCGCTGGTGGCGGCGGGGATGGGGGCTTTCGCCGCCGCTTTGCATCCGGCTGAGAAGAGCGTCGAAATCAGCAAAGAAACAAGGGCGCTGCGCAGTGCAATTGTTCTGAACATGGGAATCTCCTTGGCTTTTCGCTTCGACCGACAGTTATGAGATGCATTCGGTCCAGAAAGGTTCCTATCATGGCAAGTCAGTTGCAATCCACTGGGATGGCCCTCACTTTGGAATCTCAAAATTTGGCTTTAAAAAGGGCTTCAGCTCTTTCCATGGAATTTTTACATCGGGGACGAGACACGCCATGCACGAAACAGAACCAGTTGGAAATGTGATCGCGAGCCCCGCACTGTCCAAAACCCAGTTTTTTGGATTCGATACGATTTCATCCACGGTATTATCAAGATGGCTTGGGTGCTGATTCTCCGGGTTATCGACTTCGAATTGCGGGTCTAACGCATGCATACAGCGTTGGTAGAGGTGAGTATTCCAATTTGAATCTGCCTTGAACAGGTCTTCCGGCTGCAGTTCACGCCGTTCCTTGAGCAGCCAATTGAACTGGATTGAATCTGTGTTGCGATGCGCCGCTCCGTGACCGTACCACCAGTACGTAAGGGTGACCGTCACTAGCTCTTGACTGACGAATCCAATCTTTACCGTTACGTCGGTATCCCTGTCCACAGCCCACTCTGTCATCCACTTTCCAGATGGATCCCGGTTACCATCCGAAGCCTTCTCCTGCACTGCTGCCTCTATAGCTTTATTCCATGCTTCCCACTCCGGGTTATTGGTGCTCGCCTGCGGCCAGGATGCATTCAGGGTCCCATAGTCGCTTGACACTCCTCGCGCTCGATCATTTTCAGCTTCATCGGAATCATCCGGCGCGGTAAGCGTGACTAATCGCCATACAAACAGAATGTGGTCTTTGCGCGCAATTGATTGCTGCAACACGTACGTCCGTTCTTGGTATTCCTCCTTCAGGCATTCCTCAAGATTGAGCGGAAATGACATTTTACGAGCCGGACACGTGATAGCGACGCTGCGCAACCATTGCCGCTGCCCCTCGCGAACGGCCTCAACCATCTCAGATGGCACCGATTTGAGAACTACCCGGTATGCAGCGGCCATCTTTTCGTCCGCTGCGCTCAACTCCTGCGAAGCGCAGATAGCCTTTTCCTGCGGCGTCTTCGCCTTAGTGCAATCGAAGCTGGCGGCCTGCGCTGTGCCGCTCGCCATCAGCAACAAAACCAGCCCGATCTTTTGCATTGGCTCTCCCTCCAGTACTTCGCTCCCAACCTTTTTACCACGTCGTTTTCGTCTTCAACGCCGGCCAAGGGAACTAATTTGGAAATACCTGCGTACTAGCGAATTATGCACTGCGTTGGTACATTAAGCTGGAACGGGATGATGGGGTTCGGAACCCCGGCCAAGCCCTCGCGGCGCGACCCGGTTGCCCGGCCACACCAGCCTCAGGACGGCAGTGACCTTGTGCAAGGCAGCTTGCAGGCGGGCCTTGCGGCTCTCCCCGTGGAAGAAGAGCTCTCCGTGGGGACGCCAACTATGGCCCCGGTCGCCCGTTCTTCGCGCGCGGAGGCAGCCTCTCTGGAGATCGATTGGTCCCAAATCGTCCGCCGCTGCATGGGTGGCGACTCCAGCGCATGGACCGAGCTGGTCCGCGCGCAGCACCGGCGTGTCTACGGGCTTTGCTACCGCTTCACCGGCAACCCGGCCGATGCCGAGGACCTGACCCAGGATGTTTTCCTCAAGATTTACTCCAACTTGTCCAGCTTCGACACCAATCGCGGCAGCCTCCAGGTGTGGATCACCACTATGACCCGCAACCTGCTGGTCGATCACTTCCGCCGGACCCGCAACCAACGCGCAACTTCTTCATTAGATGATGGTTGGGAGTCAGCCGAGGAGCTGAAGCCAATTGACCGGCTCACCTCCCGCAACCTCTCGCCTCACGAGTCGGCAGCCAGCAAAGAACTGGCGAAGATGGTGCAGGAGGCTCTGGCCCACGTCTCGGTCGATCTGCGCGAGGCTGTCATTCTGCGTGATTTGCAGGATATGGACTACAAAGAAATCGCTTGTGTGCTGGGAATTCCTGAAGGAACGGTCAAATCCCGCATCAGCCGGGGCCGCGCGGAACTTGCGAGGCTCCTGGAACGTAATAGACGGGAGGTAATGTAAATGGCAGAGCGCACTTTCAATTCGAACTCCCACGCCTGCGAGCAGTGGGAATTGCTTTTGACGGACTCTCTGGACGGGCTGCTGAAGCCCGGCGATGAGGCTGCCTTTAAAGCCCACAGAGCCGTCTGCCCGGCCTGCTCGGCGCTCTATGAAGAGGCGAGCCGCGGCCGCGAGTGGCTGGAGTTTCTCTCCCCGGAACCAGAGGTCCCGGCCGGGCTTCTCGATAAGATTCTGGCCCAAACCGGTCCGGGACATGAAGCAGGTTACACGCTGGCAACCGCCGGCGGTAATGTTGTTCCAATTCGCCCGGTTTCAGTTCCGGCATGGCAGCGCCCCGGTTTGGTGGCCCGCATTCATCGCTTTGCCGAACCCCGCCTGCTGATGACGGCTGCCATGGCTTTCTTTTCCATCGCCATGACGCTCAACATTACTGGCGTCAAGCTCAGCAATCTGCGGCTCAGCGACCTGCGGCCCAGCATCATGCGCTCATACATGGAACGGCAGTTCAACATGGCCTCCACTCCCATCATCCGCTACTACGACAACTCGCGGTTGGCCTACGAGTTGCTGAAGACGATGCGGGAGTTGAGCCAGACCGCCGGCGTTGGCGAGCAGCGCGAAGGCGAAGACAACCAGCAGAAGCAGCAGAACCAGACACCCGGAGAATCAAACCAGATTCCCGTACCTGGGAATGGGGGTCAGCAGACATATCCTCCGCAACTGCCTGACAGTCTGGCTGCTGGCCCTGCTTTTCAACCTGATATCAACAATTCTGACTTTTTAGAAACTTCCCTGACGTTTCAGCAACGGTCCGCGCATTCCGGCGGCTCCGAAAAGGAAACATGGGAAAGGGGCACAAAATGGATTGCGTAAATCACAGTGGTATCAACGCGGTGGCTTATTGCCAGAGTTGCGGTAAGGCGCTCTGCACCGATTGCGTGCGTAACGCGGCCGCGGGACAACTTCTCTGCGAACCCTGCCTGACTGCATGGCAGAGCTATCAACAGCCATTCGTTCCGTCTCCGGTCAGCGGGCCTAACCCCTCGTCTGCTGCGGTGTTGGGACTGATTCCCGGCGTAGGCGCCATGTACAACGGCCAGTTCGTCAAGGGGTTTATCCATGTGGTCGTCTTTGCGGTGCTGGTCAGCCTCGCAGGTTACTACCCGATCTTTGGCATTTTCATTGCCGCCTGGGTCATCTACCAATCCTTTGAGGCCTACCATGTTGCCAAGGCGTTGCGCGATGGCCAGCCGCCGCCCGATCCTTTCGGGCTGAATGAGTTGGGCAACTTGCTCAACCTGGGCACGCGGCCCCGGATTCCCGGCCAGCCCGTCGCCGGTCAAGGTATTCCAGTGCCGCCGCCAACCGGGAGTTATCAGCCTCCGCCGCCTTATCAGGCTCCTTTCCCGCCGCCGCCCGGCTTTATCGATCCTGCCGCGCCGCCGCCCATTGGCTACCGGCGCAGAGAACCGGTGGGCGCCATTGTGCTGATTGCTTTGGGCTTGTTGTTCCTGCTCGGGCAGATGGATGTCTTTCGCGACCGCTTCTTTGGGTTAACGTGGCCGCTGCTGTTGATTGCACTGGGCGTTTGGCTGATCATTCGCCGTTTCGAAGATTCACGAGGAGGTTCCAAATGAGCCATTACATTATGATTCGCCGCCTGCGCGGCCCTGCCATTCTGCTGCTGATCGGGGGAGTTTGGTTGCTCCACGCAACAGGTGTGATTAACCACCCATGGAGTTGGTTCTGGCCGCTGCTGCTGATTCTGATCGGAGTGTTCATGCTGGCGGAGCGCGCAGCGTTGGCCGCCGAAGACGGCTATCCTGTCTGGCCTTATCCCGGCCAGCCCTACCCGGGCGCAAATCCAGGGCCAATTCCCGGCGTTATGCCGCCGTCTTCGCCGGCCGAGAACTCGGCCACCGTTTCAGCTAGCTCGCAGGAGTACGAGAAGAACTCTCAGGGAGGACAATCATGAGCAGCACACCGCCGAATATGCCCCCAAATATGCCGCCCGGAGGTGGCGCACCACCTCCGCCCCCGTATCCGCCCTATGATCCCAAGACCCAGTGGCGGGTCTACAAGGAACAGCAGAAGGCCGCATGGCGCGCGCAGCGCGATGCATGGAAGGCACAGCAACAGGCCCAGCACTACGCATGGAAGGCCAGCCGCATGGCCACATACGGTCCGCGAGTTCCCTCCGTTGTTGGCCCCATCATCCTGATTGCCATCGGCGTGATCGCTCTGCTGATGTTCACCGGCCACATCGATGCAGGCCACTTCTGGAGTTGGTATGGCCACTGGTGGCCGCTGCTGTTGATCGGAGCCGGCCTGGGCATGTTGGTCGAGTGGGCTATCGACCTCAAGCGCGAAACCCCGGTGCGCCGTAGCGGCAGCTTTATTGGAATTCTCATTTTTCTGGCTGTGTTGGGGTTTGCTGCGTCCGCAGTGAATTATGGGCGGCCCTGGTTCCATTGGAACGGGGATGGCGATGAATTTTTCAACGCCTTCGGCCTGCCCGAGCACGACATGGAACAGCAGGCGCTCTCCCAGCAAATCCCCGCCAATGCCGCCATCCAGATCGAGAATCCGCGCGGTAACGTGAGCATTACCGCGGGCGACGGCTCCACCATTGTGGTGCAGGCGCATGAAGTTGCATACGCCAGCAACGACACGGAGGCAAAGAAAATCTTCGATGCCGTGGCGGCGCATCTGACTACAAGCGGCAGCGCCGTGCTGCTGAAGTTGGAGAGCAACTCCTACGGGATGGTCAGTCTGACCGTTACCGTGCCCAGAAACGCCAAGGTGACGGTAAATGCCGGCAAGGGTGATGTGTCAGCCTCCGGGCTGGGCACCGGCATCACCGTTACCGCCCGCGGTGACGTACAACTCAACACCATCGCAGGTCCTGTCGAGGCGCATTTCCCGCATGGTCATCACGACTTCTCCGCCCATGATATTCAGGGCGATGTGAACGTCGACGGAGACTTGAGCAACATCACCATCTCCGAGATCAAGGGCCGGGTCACGCAGAGCGGAGAAATCCTCTTCGGCGACGCACACATCGAGAGCATTTCTGGTCCGCTGCATTTGCACACCTCGGTAACCGATGTGGAAGTGGCGGAGTTGCCCGGCGACCTGACCCTCGACTCTGACGACCTGCGCATCAACCAGGCCAAGGGACAGGTGCGCGTGGTAACCCACTCCAAGGACATCGATCTCAACCAGATCTATGGCGACAGTTACGTGGAAACACGCAACGGCCACATCGCGGTCGAGCCGGCCGGAGCCTACTCAGTGGATGCGAAAAACAACAAGGGTGACATCGAAGTAACGCTGCCGCCCAATGCCTCCGCCACTGTAACCGCTCGCACACACAACGGAGAAATCGTTTCCGATTATCCCATCCCCGCAACCGAAGGCGAAAACAAGCTGGCCACATTCACCATCGGCTCCGGCACAGCCAGGATTGTGCTGAACGCGAGCAACGGCGACGTGCATATCAAGAAAGGTCCGGGCTTCTCGTCCGCGCCTTCCACGCCTTCGCCAGCCGCTCCCAAGCCGCCCACAGGTCCCATGCTGAATGTTCCGCCCTACCACAGGATTCCGCCTGGCTTCGAAGGTAAGCAACTCAAGGAGCCCAAGGTGCCGCCCCCGCCGCCCGTAAAGCAATAAAACATGAACCAACCGGAATGAACAATTCAGGCGCAGGAGAATTCATCCTCCTGCGCCTGTTCATTGTTTGTCTGCGAAAAAACTCGATTCGGAGGAAGGCGTCGAAACGGAGGGAGGCGGGGGTTTCACAGCTTGCGGAAAAATGCAAAGGTTGGAGCAAGAAGCGTCTGGGCACGACTTCAGTCGTGCCGCAAGCGCAACAAAAAAATGCTGGGCATTAGCCCCTGCGGCTTGCTTTTCGTGTGAATCGCACAGAAATAAGCCTTTTTCCGCAAGCTGTTCAACCCCCGCATAATGCCAATCAAATCAACGCGGGCTTTAGCCCCGGAGAGACGCTTCACCACACCAGCGGAATCAGCCGGAAACGTGTGCGCTGGCAATATTCGGCGTAACCGGTAAGCTGCGCGCGCAGCACCTTTTCCTCGTTGAGCAGGCGAATGACATAAAACGGAATAAGCAGCACAAATGCCGGCAGGGCAACCCACGAACCCAGCGCCAGCGGCGTAAAGAGCCACAGCAGCACGGTGGCAAAATAATATGGGTGGCGAACCACGCGATAGGGTCCGTGGGAGATCACCGTCTGCCCTGCCTCCACCTCCACAATGCGCGAGGCGAATCGGTTCACATACAGTACCCGGAAGATCAGCAGCAAGCTGCCAAAAACCATTGCCAGGGAGAAGATCGTGAGCCACAAAGGCACGCCTCCCACCAATGTGCGCGACCAGCCCCAGCGGTAGTCGCAGCCGGGAAGCAGAAACGCAACCAGATAAAACGGCTTGCCCCATCGCAGAAGCAGCTTCTGTTCCTCGAAGCGCTCTTTGTTCCGCAACCGGCGTTCCAGAAACTCCGGATCGCGCTTCAGAAAATAAATAAAAGTGAAGGCATTGGGTACAAAAAATACGGCAAGAAAAACCCATCCCTGCCAATAATTCAGCGTTCCCGCCGTAACAAACAAAACTGCAAATGCAAAAATCAAGCCCAGCGTAAGGCCAAGGCCGAGCCTGAGCCCGAGGCTCATCTTCGCGGGCAACGGCTTTGCGGGGGAAGTGTTCTTCCTTTTCTTCTTCTGTTCCGGCGGCAGCTTCGGCATAGCTGCTTATCTCCTCACTCCATCTCCTTTAACGTGCAGGTCAATAGCACGGCTCTAAACCGCAACCCGCAACACCCGTGGACCGATCCGCGTAAAGACCTCCCAGGGAATCGTCCCCGTGGCCTCGGCATGGTCGAATGCGGTGATACATTCGCCGCCCTGTTCGCCCAGAATCACAACCTCGTCGCCCGGCTCGACTCCTGGAATTTCGGTCACATCCACCACTGCCGTGTCCATGCTGACGCGGCCCACCAACGGAGCGCGCCGGCCACGGACCAGCAGGCTGAAGCGGTTCCCCAGCCGCCGGTCAAGACCCTCGGCGTAGCCCGCGGCCACCAGCGCCAGCCGCATCGGTTCCGTGGCCACAAAGGTGCCGTTGTAGCCCACCACAGCGCCAACGGGAACCGTGCGCACTCCAGCCACGCATGTCTTCCACGTGAGCACCGGCTGCAATCGCGTGCGTGCTGCGGCCAGAGTCGCCGGCTCCGGAGACAAGGATGGCTCAAACTCCGGGTTGAAGCGCGGCGTCACGCCGTAGAGCGCGAGGCCGGGCCGTAGCATCGCCTTCATCCCGTAGCGGGTGGCCAGCGCGGCAATTCGCGCGGCCTGCCCCGCCACAAGCGCGGCGGAGTTGCCCACGTTGAGCCACTCCGGATTGAGCCCTGCGGCCTTGACCTTTCTCGTCGCCTCTTCCAGCAACGCCAGTTGCGCCTCGGTCTCCATGCCGTCCGCCTCATCGGCGGCAAACAGGTGGGTCATCACGCCCTCCAGCCGCAGCGGAGACCTCGAATGGAAACGCGCCAAAAGGGCCACAAGCTCATCCACGCTCACCCCTTGGCGGCTCATGCCGGTATCAATCTCCAGGTGAATCGGGATCGAGCCTCCCGCCGCGCGCGCGGCCGTTTCCAACTCGTCCAACTGCCACGGTTGCCAGGCCACAGCACTCAGCCGGTGCTCCACCACGGCTGCTCCCTGGCCGGGAAATGCTCCACACATCACCAGAATCCCGGGCTCGGGACACAGCGCGCGCGCCGTCACCCCTTCCTCCACGCTGGCCACGCCCAGCCACCGCGCACCGGCACGCACCACTGCCGGTGCGCACAGCTTCAGCGAATGGCCATAGGCGTCGGCTTTGACCACCGCCATCAGCTCCACATGGGGCATAGCCAGGCTCAACAAAAACCGGAAGTTGTCTTCTAGGGACCGGGTGCGAATCTCCACCCGGCAGGGGCGTGCTGTCATCAGATTGTCCAAACCTCAGTGTAACGCTGGCAGGGTGCCGCCATAAGCTCGGGTGCCCCACCCTCGCCGCGTCTTTGTTTTTGCCGCTAAGGTGGGATACCTACAACTACAGTCTTTTATATCTTTTAGATTTTTAGAGCCTGCGCACACCACAATGCGACAGAAGGGTGAGAAGCCGCGAACCCCAACCGTCGACCTCTTGATTGTGCGCCCTTACTCCAGCACTGCGAACGCTACCACCGTCTGCTCCTTCAGCGGAATCTCGTTCAGCAATTCCGCCTCAAGATCGTAAGGGATGGTCATCTCGCACGCCGCCACCTTCGTCTTGTCCGCGCCGGTAAAGCACAGCTCGCAGTGGCCAAGCTCATCGCCATTTCCCATGCGGACCGGCGGGCCGAAGACGCGGCAGGTCATGGGCCGCCATGCGTAAAGGTCGCACTGGCCGGTCTCTGGATCCAGCACCGGGCAGGCTGCTTCGTTGGCGAAATCCTCAAAGCGTTCCTCATCCACTTTGGAATCGCCCAGCAGGCCTGTCTCCAGGTCGCCGGGAAACTCCGCCCCATGCTCATCAATCCACGCCCGCGCGCGCCCCTCAATCCGTGCCGCTAGCGCCGGATCGGAAGCCCGTATCGTGTCCATTCCTGCGCGTAACCGCAGTGTATCCAGTGGGTTAAGGACAAATGCTCCATGGCAGCATTGGGAGCAGCCCGGTTTGCAGACCAGTAACTTCCCCGCGCTCTTCGCTGCATGAGCGAACGCGGTGTCCATGATTTGCACCAAGAGTGAATCGCCAGTGGGCAAACGCATATCGAACAGAATAACCGATTGTCCGCAGGAATATAAGCGGCATTTTTGGTTCGGAGGGTTTATATGCCTGATTTCCCCAGCACCGTCATCCCCGGTCATCGCTATCGCAACGCCCCTGCAGCTATCGAGTGGCTTGAAAAGGTCTTAGGCTTTGAGCGCAAAGCTGTCCATGAAGGCCCAAACGGCGCCATCATGCACGCCGAACTCACCCTGGGCAACGGCATGATCATGCTCGGCTCGGGCAAGGACGATGAAACCGGCCGCAAATTCAAGTCGCCCGATGAGCTGGGTGGCGTCGAGACCAGCTCTCTCTACATCGTCGTCCCCGACGCTGACGCTGCCCATGCCCGCGCCGTAGCTGCCGGAGCCGAAGTCACCACTCCGCTCCACGACACCCCCTACGGCAGTCGCGACTTCACCGTAAAAGACCCCGAAGGCCACACCTGGTACCTGGGCACCTACGACCCGTGGCATCCGCCCAAGCAGGGATGAAGACGTTTTCGCGCCGACTTCACGACGGGCTGTGCGATCATTCTTCATGCAACCCGCATCGAAAGCCTTAGGAATCCAATTTATGCGGCGTCTTGTAGCCATGTTCGCATTTCTGGCTGTTTTCAGCGCTCCCGCGTTGCATAGCCAGTCCGCCCCGCCGCGCCAAATTGCCCCCGGCGTCTGGTTTCTCCTCGGCGATTCTTCCAAGGGCTACAGCAACACTGCGGTAATCGAGATGCAGGACTATCTCATCGTTGTGGATGCAAATTATCCGGGGCGGGCACGGGAGTTGATCGCGGAGGTGAAGACGCTCTCGCCCAAGCCGGTCCGCTATGTCTTCGATACCCACGCCCACGGAGATCATTCTTACGGCAACTCGCTTTGGACGGCAGCGGGCGCAACCACGCTCGCCTACTACAAAATCCTCGCCGAGATGGATCGATACGAACCCGCGCGCTGGCAAGCTGCCGAGTCAAAACGCTCGGACCTTCGCGATCTGCACGAGGACAATGTCCAGCGCCCTCAACAAACCTTCCGTAAATCTCCATTCATCCTGAAAGACTCAACCCGCGAAGTTGACTTCCTCTACCTCGGCTGGGGACACACTCCCGCGGACGGCTACGTCTGGCTACCCAAAGAGCGCGTCCTCTGCACCGGCGATGCCGCCGTCAACGGCCCGCGCAACAAGCTCTGGGATGCGAATCTGGCCAATTGGCCGCGCGCGCTCTCCAAGGCCATGCACCTTCAGCCGCTGTTTGTCTTGCCCGGCCACGGCGATGCGGGCGGCATCGAGATTCTTTCCGGGCAGCGCCAGTTCCTGCTCGACTTATACAGCGCCGTCGCAGCTCAGGCCCACAAAGGAAAAACTCCGGCAGAGATTAATGTTCAGCTTTCCCCGCGTGATGCGAACTGGATTCCAAAAGACCTTTCCCAGGACGTCCAGATTACTTACTCGGAGATCACCCAGCACCAGCCCGCCGGCGCACTTCCTCACGAATGGAAGTAAGAGCGCAAGAGAACCGTATCGGCGCCTCAGCCGATCGGCTTGTCCCACGTCTCCAGCGCCTGCTTGAACGCGCCCATGAACTTGCCGGCGTCAGCCCCGTCGATGGTGCGATGGTCAAAGCCCAGGCAGAAGTACTGCGCTGAGCGGATCGCAATCGAATCGTTGCCCTCGGCGTCGGTCACCACCGCGGGCTCCTTGCGCAGCCCTCCGATAGCCAGAATCGCCGACTCCGGCTGATTGATAATCGGCGTGCCAAACTCCTCGCCGAAAATCCCGGAGTTGGTCAGCGTAAACGTGGATCCCGAAGCCTCGTCGGGCAGCAGCTTCTTTGTGCGTGCGCGTCCGGCCAGATCCGCAATAGCCCGCGCCAGGCCCACAAAGCCGCGCCCCTCGGCCTGCTTCACCACCGGCACAATCAGCCCCCACTCCAGCGCCACCGCAATGCCCAGATGGATGTTCTGGTGATACTGAATAGCCCCATCCACCAGCGACGCGTTGACAATGGGAAATTTTCCCAGCGCCTCAATCGCCGCCGTAGCAATGAACGGCATAAACGTCAATTTCACGCCGTGCTGATGCTCAAAGCGCGCCTTCTCTCGCTCCCTCAGCCGCACAATGCGCGTCATGTCCACCTTGTACACAATGTGCACATGCGGACTGATCTGCATGCTCTCCACCATGCGCTGCGCAATGATGGCCCGCATCTTGGTCAACGGTTGCGGCTCCAGTGGAACCTGCACCGGCGCTGTGGCCACCCGCGGTGCGGCCAACCCTGCCTTCGGCGGCGCGCTTCCGGACCCGTGCTGGCTCAGATGCCGCTGTACATCTTCCTTTGTAATGCGCCCCTCCGAACCGGTGCCGGTGATCTGACTCAGGTCGAGATTGTTCTCCTTGGCAATGCGCCGCACCAGCGGCGAGGTGCGCTGCGCCTCCTGCACTACTTGCGGTGGGGCCACCTCCGCATTTTGTGGCGCTTGTGGAGCGGCCATCCTCGCCTTCGGTGCATCCGTTGCGGTACGAGATGCTGAAGCCGAGGACGCTGGAACGGAAGCTGGTGTTGTTGTTGATGCCGCGCCTGTCGCCTTTGTACCGCTTTCAGAAATCACCGCGACCACCGTATTGACCTCGACGGTAGCGCCCGCTGGAGTCTTGATCTCGGCGAGCACCCCCGCCACGGGCGAAGGAATCTCCGCATCCACTTTGTCAGTCGAAATCTCAAACAGCGGCTCGTCTCTTTCGACCGTGTCGCCGGCCTTTTTGAGCCATTTGGTAATGGTGCCCTCAAAGATCGACTCGCCCATCTGGGGCATGATTACGTCGGTTGGCATGGGGGTCTCTCCGCGATGCGGGGCACTACGGCAAGCTCAGGGAAGTCTCCGGGGCACGCCCGCTTCAACTCGGATTATAAATTGTGCCCCATCCGCCCGCCGAATCGTTAAACGCAGCAAGAAATGCTCCGTGCCCCGTCCATTTCGCAGCTTTACGAAGAAAAGATGCGAAATGGGTGGGAAAGCACAAACCTGATCAGCCCATCCATCACGCGCGAATCGGCCCTTCGCCCCTGCCCATCAACCGCTCCACCTCCGCCGGAACCCGGACCGGGGTATCTTCCGCCGGAAATTGCGGCAGCACCCTCGCCGCCTGAGCCCGCAACGCCGCCAAGCTCTCGACCTCCAGCACCTCTTCGCCGAAGACCTGCCCAAACTCCCGCGCCGCCCTGTGAGCAAACTCCTCCAGCGCAGGCAACTCCTCCGGCTTCCGGACCTCCCGCGCCAGGCTGGTAACCGCGTGATCCGGAATCCCACACGGAACAATCAGCTCAAAATCCTTCAAGTCCGTAGTCACGTTGAATGCAAATCCATGCGACGTAATCCCCCGTGCCACATGAATCCCGATAGCCCCAATTTTCCGCTCCACCCCGCCTAAGCCAGTCTTGTCTCGCAAATTCTTCCCCGCCGAAGAACTGACCCCTGATCTCTGATCTCTGATCTCTGTACTATCAGCGCACCACACCCCGGTCAGCCCGCAGATCCGCCCTGCCCTCACGCCAAATTCTCCGCACAGCCGGATCAGCGCCTCTTCCATCCCGCGCACAAAGTCCACCGGCCCCATCCGTCCGCCGCTCTCCGTCCGCAGCGTTCGCAGATCGAAGATCGGATACCCCACCAGTTGTCCCGGCCCGTGATAGGTCACGTCGCCGCCGCGATTGATCTCGTGCACGGTCACTCCGCGTCGCCTCAACATTTCATCAGAAGCCAGAATGTTCGTCCGCCTCGCATTGCGCCCCAGCGTCAGCACCGGCGGATGCTCCAGCAGCAGCAGCACATTCCGCAGGCGCCCCTCGGCCACCAGCCCGGCCACCTCTGCCTGCAAGCGCAGCCCTTCGTCGTAGTCCACTCTGCCGAGATAAATGTACTGAATCATCGCTAGCTTGATTGTAGCCAGCAGCCCTGCGTCTTCATCCAGGCAGTCTTCATTCCTCAAGCCGCGCCGCGAAGAGCCTTGCAAACACCGTCCGATGCTCCCAGCCCACCAGCGCCCAAAGAAGCGTCGCAAACGCCCCCATCCCAATACCGCTTGGGTTCATAAGGATGTGGAACACGAGGATATTGAACAGCACGGGCCCCAACAGTGTCAGCCCCAGCCCCACAAACCGGTTCACCAGAAACAGAACTCCGGAAACGACCATGACCGCGCCCACCACGTAAAAGTAGTGCGCGGCAAGCAGGGCGGCCGTGAACTGCCCGGCCACCCCTGTAGGCAACGGCCCCATGGGAATGAAATTCAAGAACATATTGGAGCCGAAGACCACAAACATCAGGCCAAGCAGATAACGAGCGATCATCGTGACAATCTTCATCGAATTCTCCTTGATTTGAGGTGTGCAAATTAGGATGAATCGAGCCGGGGAGCGGGCTCACAGCTTTGCAGAGCAGAACTAACTCTCCGCAGGGAATGGATGGTTTTGTATCCTCAGTGGATTCAATGAATCGGGACCTGAGCCTTCCTCGCACATCTGGAGGCATCTCGGCAACTTTGATGGTCGAATGCCGCGAGCGTTTTCGCGCTACACTAGCTACTGGCAGGAGGACCGGGCGGTCGCTGCCGGCGAGACCAGGGGCAACCCTGAGCCAACCGGGGGAGGAAAGTCCGAACTCCGCAGGGCAGTGTGCCGGATAACATCCGGGACGCGGGCTTCAAGGCCCGTGGACGGCCAGTGCCACAGAAAACATACCGCCCCATGAACCAGCCGTCAGGCCAGTCCATGGAGTAAGGGTGAAATGGTGCGGTAAGAGCGCACCGCTCCGCCGGTAACGTCGGAGGCAGGGTAAACCCCACACGGAGCAAGACCAAATAGGGAGGGAAGCGCGCTCCCGGAGCAGGACGCGCGCTCGGTACCGGCCCGGTGCCGCAAGGCTGCTCCATGCAATGGCCGAAACCTCCGGGTAGGTCGCTGATGAGTGTCCGCGGCAACGCGGCGCCTAGAGGAATGACCGCACACGACAGAATTCGGCTTACAGGTCCTTTTGCCGAATTGATTTGACAGCCCCGGCCGGGAGCCTTCCCTGCCGGGGCTGACCATTTTCGAGCCTCACTGCCTCCGCTGCTACCATCAATCCATGCTGCGCGTAAAACTCCTCGACCCCTCCGCTCGCGCCCCCGTCGTCGCCCATCCCGGCGAAGACCTAGGCTATGACCTTTTTGCCCTTGAGGGTGCGGCACTCTCCCCACACGCAACAGTCAAGGTCCGCACCGGAATCTGCGTCGAGGCTCGCCACCCTGTCTCCGGCGTTCCGCTGGGCCTTCTGGTGCGCGACCGCTCCTCCATGGCCGCGCGCGGCGTCGCCACCACCGCCGGCGTCATCGATGCCGGCTACCGCGGTGAAATCCTGATCCTGATGACCAACCTCACCGATGCCCCCGTCGAACTCAAGCCCGGCGAAAAGATCGCCCAGATGATTCCCGTCCCCGTCCTCACCGGTCCCGTCCACATAGTTGAGAACCTCGAAGACTCCGCCCGCGCGGAAAAAGGCTTCGGCAGTTCAGGACATTAATGCAAATGAATACCCCATCCTTATCGCGCTCTTTGCGATAAGGATGGGGTATCCCGCTAACTTGCTAACACGCGCGAAGCGCGGCTAACTCGCTAACTCGCTGCCTTCCTACGGCTTCCCCAGCTCATCCCCCTTGTGATAATTCGGATACGGCGGAACAGGAATCGCCGGCACCGGATGCGCCTTCAGCTCATCCAGAACCATCTGCACGCCAGTTTCCAGTTGGCGGTCGTGTCCGGCAGCCACATCCTTGGGCAGATCTTCCACCATCACATCCGGCGCGACGCCATGGTTTTCCACCTCCCACTCGCCATTCAGTCCGTAGATGGCGTAGCGCGGTGCGGTCACCGAACCGCCGTCGATTAACTGCGGAAATCCGCCGATGCCCACCAGCCCACCCCACGTGCGCGTCCCCACCAGCTTGCCGATGCCCGCCTTCCTGAAGTACCACGGCATCGCGTCGCCGCCCGAGCCTGAGTTCTGGTTGATCAGCATCACCTTCGGCCCGAAAATGGCGCCCACCGGATCGTGCATCGGCTTGCCGTCGCGTTCAATCGCACCAGAGAGTGGAACGCGTTTCAGCGTGTCCACCACGTAATCGGCAATGAAGCCGCCTTCGTTGTAGCGCTCGTCCAGCACCAGCGCCTCCTTGTCCAGCTGCGAATAGAAGTAGCGGTTGAAGTTGGTGTAGCCCTGGCCGCCGGTGTTAGGCATATAAACGTACGCCACCTTGCCGCCGGAAAGTTCGCTGACCTTCCGCCGGTTGCCTTCAATCCAATCCAGATTGCGCAGCCCGTCCTCGTCACTGATGGGAACCACGGTCACGTCGCGCGCTGACTTGTTCTCTGTAGCGGGGCCGTCGGGAGTGGCGCCCACGCGCAGCACGGTCTGCTTGCCGGCCGTGCCATCAAAAAATTCATAAAGGTTATCGCCGGCCTTCAGCTCGCGGCCGTTCACCGCCAGCAGGTATTCGCCTTCCTTCACCGAAACTCCCGGCAGCGTCAGCGGCGAAGCCAGCCCCGGTGTCCAGTTCTGCCCGCCCAGTATTTTCACAATCCGGTAGCGACCGTTCTCCACCTTGTAGTCGGCGCCCAGCAGGCCGGTCTTCGCCGTATGCTCCGGATTGCGAGGCCCGCGGATGAACATGTGTCCGATCGTGATCTCGCCCAGCATCTCCGTAGAGAGATAGCTGAACTCCGAGCGCGAAGCGAGCGTGTCGAGATAAGGTTTGTACTTGGCCTCGATCTTGGCAATGTTCAACCCGTGCGTGTGCGGATCGTAGAGAAAATCGCGCTCAATCCGCCAGGTTTCGTGATACATCTGCCGCCATTCGGCGCGTGGATCGATGACGGTTTCCAGATTTCCCAGATTCAGCGGCTTGCCGGGTGCGTCGTTGCCGGGCTTCAGGTCGTCCGCCGAGGCAATCGTCCATACGCCCTTGCGCGCATAGAGAACCTTGGCGCCGTCATGCGAGATATTGAAGTCGTCCACGTTGCTGAGCACCGTCTCGGGCGTGCGCTTTTCCAATGTGAACCGCCAGATAGCACGAATCCCTAAGCTGTCGTCATTGTTGGAAGGACGGCCAAGCGGAGAGCCTTCGCCAAGATAAATCACACCTGTTTTGCCTACGGCAATCCCGTTGTAGTTGCGCGCCGGAATCGGCAGCGCCAGAATGCGGTCGCCGATCTTCTCCAGATCCACCTTGACCACGACCGGCTTCTCAGCCTCTTTTTTATCCGCGTCTTTTTTGTCGCCGTCCTTCTTCTCCTTGTCGGCGTCCTTGGCTGCTGCGTCCTTCTTGTCGGAGTCCTTCTTATCCGCGTCCTTCTTGTCAGCGTCCTTCTTGGTCTCGTCCTTGATCTTCTCGTCGTCGCTCTGTGGAGGCAGAGGAGAAGCACCGTCAGCGGCCAGCACCACCACATAAGGGGCAGTGGTTTGTGCGCGGTCCAGCGAAGACAAATCGATCCCCGCTCTCGATGGCCCATCATCCGTCGACGCCAGGAAGTAGAGAAACTTGCCGTTCGGATCGAAGACCGGGCTGTTGGCGTCGCTCATTCCGTCCGTCACCTGGGTCGATTTGTGCGTCTCCATCGAGTACAGAAAAATCGCGTTCAGTTGGTTTTCAAGATCGCGGTGATAGCCAATCCACTTCGAATCCGGCGACCATGCCGCTCCGAAACTCGGACCCCAGTTGCCAAAGACTTCTTTATCCACCAGCACCGGCTTGCCCGTTGGCACATCCACAACCCACAACCGCAGATGCTTGTCGGTATAGGCGATGTGCTTGGAGTCAGGCGACCAAGTGGGATAGTAGTAATAACTCGGCTCCGGTCCCAGGTCGATCACCGTCGGCGGCTTGAAGCCCGTTTGGTCCCGCAAATAAAGCTGGTACTCGCCGCTGGCGTCGGAAAAATACGCAATGGTCTTTCCATCCGGGCTCCATGCCGGGTCGCGCTCCGCCACGCCGGGGGTCTGGGTCAGGTTGCGTGTGTCGCCCTTTTCGGCAGGTACAGTGAAGATCTCCCCGTGCGCCTCAAATACAGCGCGTGCGCCGG
>Ga0187875_10001105_pt1 | contig 21189 bp, 14 predicted proteins | sample June2016WEW_17_1_2_FD_132978 | JGI IMG/M metagenome (GOLD analysis project Ga0187875, IMG submission 132978) | Peatland microbial communities from SPRUCE experiment site at the Marcell Experimental Forest, Minnesota, USA - June2016WEW_17_10 | ecosystem: Environmental > Terrestrial > Soil >... | reverse complement strand
GAAGAATCATACGCCCTACGACGAACAGATCTACCTGCGCGCGCTCCAGAACAACGGCTCCCGGCTCAGCCAGATCCTAGCCACCCAGTTGACGTGGAAGACGGTCGGGGGTTTTCAAAAACTTTGTTCAGAAAACGCTTGACGGAATAGCGCAGATGACCCTCCAAGGCGATGCTACGCAAATTGACCCACTACCCCTGTTTCCGTATCCCGTGACCGCCGGGTATACGGGTACCGACGACGCGGCGAACTTCGTGGCTGGTCCGGCTCAACCTGTGCCGGCCGAGGCGTTGCGCTGGCTCGGCTCGGGCTTATACAGCGCGCGATACGAGGCGTAGTGCACGGCGAAAGGGATGGTGATGACCTGTCATATATGTTGCGAATGACCCCCATACCTGCGAATCAGGATGCAGTGCCGCTGGCGTTGCGCGTGGCCGGTGTTTTGCCGCTTCTGCTGAAGCATGGGCTGGAAAAAGCATTTACGTTTTCGGCTATCGTGGCCCACTTTCCAGACCCTTTGCACATCGGGGCTGTCCCCAGCCTTCTGTTTGCCATGCTGTCTGACTCGATCTGCAGCCTGCTGCTGATTGCAGGGCTGGCGACCCGCGTTGATTTGCCTGATCAACCCGTCCGTCGCCTGGACATTTATACATCACTTCCAGTTCTTCGGACGTGGCGCCGATCACGGAGAGCTGGTCGTCGTGTAAATGGCTATCATGCTCACTCTGCTGCTGGCGGGAGCGGGTAAGTACAGCGTGGATGCCCGCCTCGTAGGTGCCAGCCGGAAGAATTGATGTGCGGGCGGTGATATCGGCAGCGAGTGACACGGGCGCCACGATCTCAGGCGGCCGGACAACGGTGAATGCAGTGCAGCCGAAGCTGACAGCGGCGGCTGTGTCCGTAGGAGCCTCGAATCGCCGCTCCGCACAAGGGATTCGAGGTTCAGCGACATAACGGCCTAATCGGGCAGCGTAAATAGATACGCGATCAAATCATCCGTCTCTCGCTCAGAGAACCGGTAAGGGGGCATGAAACTGCCGGGCGAAAGAGCCTCCGGGTTGGCGAAGTGCCGCACCACCCACGTCTTGGTGCGGCGGCGCGCCAAGCCATTCAACGGAGGGCCGATCTTCATGCCCACGCCGTTGATCTGGTGGCAGCTTCCGCAATTCTTCGTCTGATACAACAGCGCAGCCCCAACCGCAAAATCCGGCGCGTTGGCCAGCGCACCGGCGTTGTGCGGCGTCAGCTTGAGCAGGAATGCCGCCAGCGTGTTGAGTTGCGCATCGCTCAACTGAATGGCCGGCATCGAACTGCCGGGCACCATGGCGGCGGGGTGCTTAAAGTGCTCCATCATCCAGGCTGCCGATTTCTTGACGGGCACATTCGCCAAATCGGGGCCGGGCCCGGAGGGCGCCTCGGGCTTCCCATCCAGGCTGTGGCAACTGGCGCAATGCTCCCTGCGGAAATATCCGATGCCTGCCAGTTCCTGCGGCGAAAGCCCGATCCAATCGGTGGGCGCGCTGAAGTCGATGGCGACTGTATTGTCGGGCGTGGGAGTGGTGACGATGGCGGCCACGGTCAGGCTGGTCCAACCCAACAGCGCCAGCGCCACGACGCCGATGGCTACGGTCCGTCGTGTAACGCGCAGCACCTGTCCACGGTCCAGGAACGGCACAAGCAGCAGCGCCAGCACCGCGAGCGAGGGCAGAATCAAGCTCCCCACCACCGCCAGCGGGCCATCGAAAAACTTCAGGGTTTGAAAGAGAAACAGGAAGTACCAATCCGGCCGCGGGATGTAAGTGGCGTCGGTGGGATCGGCCAAACGATCCAGGGGCACGCGCACCGCCGCAGCCATCGCGAACAGAACCACGAACGCGGCGAAGATAGCGGCGGTGTCTTTGAACGCCTGCCCCGGATAGAACTTTTTCCTGGATTTGACTTCGTCGCCGGGCGCGGGGGCTACACCGTGCTTGCGCACCAGGTAGACGTGCGCGGCAATGAGCAGGCCGGTGGCGGGTGGCAGCAGCAGCACATGCAAGCCGTAGAAGCGCGCAAATGTGACCACCCCCACGGCATTGTCTCCGCCCAACAGGCGGCTCAGATAAGCTCCCGCGAGCGGAATGTGGGAGGCGATCTGTGTGGCGACGACGGTGCCCCAGTACGCGCGGTTGTCCCACGGAAGCAGGTAGCCGGTCAGTCCGTAGGCCATGGTCAGCACCAGCAGGATTACGCCCACCATCCAGGTAGCCTCGCGCGGTTTCTTGTATGCGCCGTAAAGGAATACCTGCGTCATGTGCAGCACGACTACTACGATCAGCATGCTGGCGCCCCAATGATGCAGGCCGCGGATCAGGCGGCCGCCAGTGACTTCGGTGAGGATGTAGCGCAGGCTGTTATAGGCGTCGCCGGGCGTGGGCGCGTAGTTAAATGCCAGCAGCGCGCCGGTGAACGCCTGTACCAGAAAGAGGAAGACGGCGATGCTGCCGAAGACTTGATGCCAGCCGCTGGAGGACGGAATCTCTTCGTACAGAAAGTTGCGGATGGCGGTCTCGATGCCCGTGCGATGATCCAGCCAGCTCACACCTTCTCCTTCGACGAGTGCAGGGGGCCCAGCAGCAGTTTGCCATTCTCCACCTTGGTCTCATAGCGGTCGAGCGGGCGCGGCGCGGGACCCGAGACCACCGCGCCGTCGACACTGAAAACGGAAGTGTGGCAGGGGCACAGAAAGTAGCTGCGGTTGTCGTCCCAATGATAGGCGCAGCCGAGGTGCGTGCACTGCGGCCCGTAGGCGACCACTTGGGAGTCGCCAAGCTTCACCACCCAGGCCGGGGTCTTTTCGCTCTCGATTTTCCACCCATCCACGCGGTTCTGGCGAAAGACCATCTCGACCGGCACGCGCGGCTCGAGTTTGGATACATCTCCCGCCTCGGCCCACTCCGGCATTTTGCGCAGCCTGGGCGGAATGAGAAGATAGATCGCAGCCGGGATGGAGAGCACCGCCGTCATGAGGCTCCACAGGCCGTAGATCATGCCGACATAGAGTTTTCTGCGCGTGACGGAGGCGGGTACGCCGCTTTGTTCGGTGACCGGCATGCTTTGACCATAGGACGGACAGCCGCGCGGAGTGTGGCCGATTTGTAAATGTTTGGGAAATTTCCGTGTGGGCCTTCGATTTTCACAAGTTGTTTACGAATTCCCCACACGGTTGCGCTCACTACGCGAAACAATAAACGTGGAATGCCCGGTCGCAAGCACAATTCAACCCTATGGCTGCTGCTTAGCGCACTGGAACGCCTTGCCGCGCTGTGCCTGCTCGCGGCTCTGGCGCCCCTGATGCTGATCGTGGCGGTCGCGACCGGCGTGCTTTCCCGTGCGTCTCCGCTGATCGCGCACCGCCGCCTGGGCCTCGGCGGCCGTCCCCTTTGGGTGCTGAAGTTCCGCACCATGTGGCGGCGGGGCACGCAGCCCGCGGGGCGCTTTACATTGGTGGAGTACATCGTTGATGAGAGCGGTCCGCGAAAAAAGGGCGTCCGGGACCACCGCATTTGTAGCCGCTTCGCGCGTTTCTGCCGGCGGCACTCGATAGACGAATTGCCGCAGTTGTTACATGTGGTGCGGGGCGAAATGTCGCTAGTGGGTCCGCGGCCTGTTACGGACTCAGAATGGAAGCTGTACTATCGCCGACACGCGGCGGAAGTGCTGGACGTGAAGCCGGGACTCTCCGGTCTGTGGCAGACCAAGGGACGCGGCCGCCTGACCTACGAGCAGCGCCGCGACCTGGATCTGGCGTTGGCGCGCAACCGTTCGCTCAAGCTCTATTTTCATATTCTGCTGCGGACCGTGCCCGAGATCTGGAGCGGGCGGAACGCCTGGTAACCTCCACGTATTGAGGCTGCACAATACAGTGACAATCACAGGTGGGGCGGGCGCCCCCGCCCGCGTCGGACCCTCGGTCCGACGGCCGAGCCAGGGGGCTCGGCGCGGGTCGGGGGACCCGCGGCCGCCTGTGGGGTAGGCCATCGGTTTTGGTGGCCTGCCCTGTTGCATATCGGCAAACGCAGACGACATAAGACAATCGTCTGCGCCACATGTGCTGCCGGGGGTGGACTACGGGGCAACCGCGATGGTGACTTGGTTCGTCGTGGTCACTCCGCCAATCTGAATCTGTAGGGACACCGCGCTCCCGATAGGCGTGTTGGTTGCCGGCACCACACCGATCTGATACTCGCTGACGAATTGCGGCGAGAGCACGGAATAGATGGGCGTCGCGGCAACACCGCCGATTAATACAGTCGGCTGCAGCACGGTGCTCCAGAACTGGCCATTGACCGCGGGCGCGGCAACGTAGTTGCCGATTGGTTGGCTGCCGGGCGGCGGCGTCACCGCGCCGAGTCCGGTACACCAGACGATAAGCGCGTGTCCCGAACTGATTGAGATGGGATGCGTTGTCAAACCAGAGATCGAAGCGGCGGGCGCAACTATCGCGTTATCGTCGTTGTCGGTGGCGATCGCCTGGCCAAGCCCGCTTGCGTTCGCGGTGAAAATGCCGGGCGCCGCTTGCGCTACGGTCACGTTCTGCGCGGCCGAAGCTCCATTGCTGCGGGTGACCACGATTGGCACCGTGCCGCTGGTCTGACCCGCAGGCAGCACGTTAAACGGAAGCTGCGCATTAATCTGCCCTGCGCTTATATAGTACAGCCCCGCATCGATGTTGTTGAAGGTTACAGACGTAACGTCGCTCCACGTGGTGGATAGCGGGATAGTTGCTGGTTGGGGTATGGTGGTGGCCAGGTTCGTGCCAAAGATGGAGATGATCGAACCGGGAGCGACGGCTGTTCCGTTCGCGTTAAAACTCGCGGCGTTCACCACACCTCCCGCGCCGACCGCCGGCTGCGCGTGCGCAAGAGAGACACAAACTAACATCCCCAGAGTCACCCAAACCGGCCGCATAATTCCCTCCGTTTCGATTTTAGTCGATCTGTCACACCGGCACCAAGCGAAAGCGCAAGATTTTACTTGTGCGTTGGTTCTATAGGGGTGGCTCCCAGCGCGACGCGAATGCGATCGAGCGTACTTGTAACTTCCGGGTGCTTGCCGCCATCCAGCGCCACGGCCATGGCGGCCTCCATCTCCGCCTCTTTCAGCCGCGATGCAGCCTGCAGGACCTGGGCCAGCATCCAATGCGTCTTGAACCAGTTGGGCGCGTAGGAAATGGCGGCGCGCAGGCTCGCCTCAGTATGCACGAAGTCGTTCTTGCGCGCGTAGAATGCCGCCAGGTTGTAATAAGCGTTAAACGCGGCTTCGGTGGTTTGGGTGGCGCGTTGGGCGGCCAGGCCAGCCTGCTGGAAGGCCTGCACTCGGACGATCGGTTGGGCGCTGCTCCCGGCAATCTGTGCCAATCGCCGCGAATACCAAAGGTCCGCGCTGGCGCCGGGCCAGCGCCAATGCTCGTATTCGGCATACTGGTTGGCGGCCTCGCCCACCAGTCCGGCATCCAGATCGCGCCGCACGGCGGCGAGTGAGATCTCAGCCATCCACAGGCGCATGCCGAAGACTACCCACACGCTCGCACAAATCATCGCCACTGCCACGCGCGGCCACCGCCGGCCAACCGGCCACGGTGAGAGAGCCACGGGGACGCTGAGTGACACCAGCATCGCGATAGCGGCATAGTATGCCAGCGCGGTGGGCAGCGTGAAGCTGGTGAATTGCTCGCTGATAGTCATGGCCGCAAGCCCGGCGGCGAGCGCGCCCGCGGCCGGATTCCGGGGCACACTGCGCCGGCTTATGATGGCGGCCGCGAATCCGCTGGCGGCCAGCGCCAGCAGCAGCGCGGGTCCGGCTACACCCTGCGCCACCAGCGTATCGAGATAGATGTTGTGCGGCGACTCGTGATAGAAGTCCGGATAGGCGCGGCCCAGATCCGCCGACTGATGCAGGGCGAAGCTGGCGATGAAGGTCTCTGGTCCGTAGCCCGCGGGCCAGCGCGCGACCGCCATGCGCAGGCTGTCACGCCAGAGCAGAAGGCGCGCCCCGCCCGCCGGTTCCTGGCGCGCCCAGTGAACGCGGGCCCGCAGTTTCTCACCGGCGGGAGACACGTAGAAGACCGCAGTTGCTGCCACCATCGCTAGTGCGGTGGCCGTCAGCCGGCGACTGGCGTACGGGCCGCGCCAGAGGGTCAGAAGCACGGCGCCGGCCAGCATCCCGATCATTGCCGCGCGCGTGCCACTCAAGACAATCGCAACAGCGCCGGCAGCTACGGCAATCCACGACAGCCACCTCCAATGCTGGTGCTCTTCCGACACTGCCAGCGCCCCGGCGGCGAACACCACAAAGAGCAGCCAGTTGGCGGAGTAATCCGCATGACCCAGCGTGGAAGGCGGCCGCACGATCGCCCAGAAGCCTTCCCCCACGTGGTAACCCCGCGCGTCCAGCAGCGGGTCCCATCCGAAGTATTGCGCGATCCCATAGACCGCCACGATCAGCCCGCTAGCCGCGACCCCGCGCAACACCGTACGCAGCCGGCCCGGTTGCCCGGCGCAGCATGCGGCTACCAGGTATGCGAAGCCGAGCGCCGCGAGTTGCGTGACCAGGCCCCAATAGCGCCAGTTGCTTCCGCCCAGCGACAACGCCGGATTCACGGAAGCCAGCGTAGAGACGGCCAGTGATACAGCCATCCCGCAGATCGCCAGCACAAACCAGCGCGCCACGCGCGAAGCTCGATAAAACCCCGCTGCGCTACCCGCCGCCGTCCACCAGACGGCCGCCGCCGCGGTCCCCCACAGCAGCAGCACAACCTTAGGTGTAACATCGAAGTAAAAAAGCCATCCGGGAGCGATCGCCAGCGGAATTAACGCGATGACGACGGCCAGCAGCAGGGCCATATAGGCTACACTATCTCACAGGCATGCTCACGGGGACGGCTGAATCTGTAAACACTTATCGCTATCTGAGCTTCCTGGAGTCGCGCTGGCGATTCATCGCGGCATCCTGCGCGATTGCGGTGTGCCTCGCGCTGGGTGTGACTCTGATGCTTCCCAAGCTGTATACTGCCACCTGCCGCATTCTGATCCAGCCACCTACGGGCACCGACATCCGCGGCACATTGGGAGTAAGTCCCATCTATTTGGAGTCGCTTAAGACTTATGAACATTTCGCTGCCAGCGACAGCCTGTTTGTGCGCGCGCTGGATCAGTTTCAGTTGCGGCAGCGATTCCCGAACCGGCCTGTCGAATCGCTGAAGGCTGGAATCCTGAAAGTCGGCATGGTGCGCGATACCAAAATCCTGGAGATCAAGGTCACGCTGCCAGACCCGAAGACTGCGCAGGCGCTGGCGCTGTATCTGGGCGAGGAGACGGTCAAGCTCAGCCGCTCCGTCGACGAGGAAGGCGACCGGGAATTGACGCAAGCGATCGAGAAGCAGGAGGCGGATGCGCAGGCACGCCTGGATCGGAGCGAAGCCGCGTGGACCCGCGCCATCGCGCAGCAGCCCGTTGAGGGGCTGCAACAGGCGACCCAGAGCGGCGGCGAGCTGAAGAGCAGCCTGGAACGCCAACTGCTGCGCGCCGAGGCGGATGCCTCCGAAGGCCCGGCGGGTGAAGCCGCCGCCAGCCGTGCGCGCGCCGATACGCTGCGGAAACAACTTGCCCAAGTGGAGCGCGACCTGACCGCCCACGAAGAACTGTTGGCGCGCCGCATGGCCGAACGCGACCGTGTGGCCACCGAGCGTACCGCGAGCGAAGAGTCCTATTCGGCTATCGAGACGCGTCTCAACCAGGTGCGCGGCGGTCTCGGGTATCGCAGCGAGCGGTTGAGGATCGTCGATCCGGGCATCGTGCCCGAGCAGCCGTCGGCCCCCAACCTCCCGCTCCGCGTGCTGGCGGCGCTGTTGCTGGGGCTGGTCGTGCCGGTCGTCTATTTGACGCTGGAGTTGAGCTATCGGACCCAGCGCGCCTCTTCGAAATGGACCGCCGATGATTGACCGCGCTTCGATTACCCGCTGGGGTCAGCCGTGGCAAATCGCCGCACCGGCGCTGGCGGGCGCCTATGCGGCGGCCATCGCACTCGCGCCGAAACCGGCGGTGGCTGTTGCGCTGGCCGCACCGCTGGCCGCCGTACCTTTCGCGTACTGGGTGATTCTGAAGCGCGACCGTTGGCTGATGCTCTTCCTGGCCGCAGCGCTGCTGCTGCCGCCGCTGCCCTTGGGACTGGGCAATTCCGGACCGCATCCCGCGGTGATTTTCGTCATATTCGGCTTGCTCGCGGGAGTGTTGAGCCCCGGCGAGTGGCGTGCGCCTCCAGCGCCACTCCATCGCGCGTTCGGAATATTCTTCCTGATCCTGCTGGGCAGCGCGGCGCTGGCGACACTTTATTCGGGCGCCGCCGTCGGGCTGGGCAGCCTGGCGCGGGTGCTGTTGTTCGGCATTTCCGTGTATGTGTTCTTTTACGCCGCCTGCGGCCCTGGCTCCCGCGAGGCGCAAGACCCATTCGCCCAGACGCGTGCGCTTTACTGGATAGCCGTGGCTTCCGCCTTGTTCGCCTGCGTCGATTTCTACTTCCAGTTCCCCGCCCCGGCGGGATTTGGCGCGCAGTATATCTGGCTGCGGTCCGGGGTCTACCGGCGGGCGCAAGGCTTGTTTTACGAAGCCAGCACGCTGGGCAACTTTTGCGCATTCTTCCTGACGATGATCGCGGCGGCGCTGCTCGCGCCGCGCCGGCAAGCTCCGGTTTCGCGCCGCGGGCTGCTGTTTGGCGGGGCGGTCTTTGCCGCCGCCCTGGTGCTCTCCTACTCGCGCGGCTCGTTGCTCAATGCCCTGGCGGCCCTCGCGGTTCTAATCTACCTCAACCGGAGCCGCATCCGATTGGGCAGATTCTTCGGGGCGCTGGCGGGCGCCGCGCTAACCGCTGTGGTGGCGGTACGTGCGCTACTGCCGTCGTTCGCGGGCGCTTACTGGATGCGCGTCTCGACCTCCGTCGAATACATTTTCGCCGAAACCGAAGGGCTGCTTTCGGGACGCGTGGCGAGTTGGCGTGCCGTGCTCGGATTCCTGGCAGAGCATCCGTGGCACGCGCTATTCGGCGTGGGGTACAAGACTCTGCCTTACTCGGACTACCTGGGACGCACCGTAATCACCGACAATATGTACCTCAGCTTGCTGGCCGAAACCGGCATCGTAGGCCTGGGCGCCATGCTGTGGCTCAGCCTGCAGATCCTGCGGTCGGCGCGGCGTGCGGCGGGGTCGCCGGACCCGCGACGCCGCTTTTTCGGCAGTTGGATCTTTGCGTTTTGGGCCGGCCAGATGGTGCAGATGTTCACGGGCGACTTGCTGACTTACTGGCGTGTACTGCCGCTGTACTTCTGGGTGTTGGCCGTCGCGGTGCGCCATGAACATTCTGTGTCTTGACCAGTTCGGCCAGTTAGGGGGCGCGCAACGCTGTCTATTGGATTTGATACCCGCCATGGCCGGCCGCGGATGGAGCGTCCACGTGGCTGCGCCTGGCAGCGGCCAACTCGCGGAGCGGGCCGCCGATCTCGGTGCTGCCGTGTACCCTATACGGTGCGGACCTTATTCCTCCGGCAGCAAGACGCTGACTGACATGGCGCGTTTTGCGGCCGAAGCGCCGCGCCTGGCCCGCGAGATCCGCGGGCTCGTCTCGCGCCATGATGCGGATCTGATTTACGTGAACGGCCCGCGCCTGTTGCCGGCGGCGGCCCTGGCTGTGGCTAATGCCGCGCGCCAGCGTCCGCGGGTGCTGTTTCATTCGCACAGCCTGCTAAGTGGACTCGCACGGCGCGTGGCGGGACGCTCGCTGGCCATGCTATGCGCCACAATGGTGGCATCCTGCCGCTTTGTGGCAGCGCCGCTGCTGCCCTACTCCGGGGTTCGCGGCATCCGGGTGGTGTACAACGGCGTTCGCCGGATCTCCGTTCCCGGCCGCCCGCCAGCGGCGGACGGATTCCGCATCGGAGTAATCGGACGCATTTCGCCCGAAAAGGGGCAATCGGATTTCCTGCGCGCGGCCCGCATTCTGCACGACGTGGGCGGGCAATGCCGGTTTGTCGTCTGCGGTGCGCCACTGTTTTCCGATTCTGCAGCCATGCAATACAGCGCGGATCTGGAGGCGCTGGCAGAAGGGCTGCCCGTCGAATTCGCCGGCTGGATGGAGAAGGTGGAGGGAGTGCTGGCCACGCTGGACCTTTTAGTGGTTCCGTCCGCGGCAATCGACGCGACTCCGCGCGTGATCCTGGAGGCATTCGCCGCCGGCGTGCCTGTCGTGGCCTTCGCTTCCGGCGGCATTCCCGAGATCGTGGAGCATGGAGTGACCGGTTTCCTGGTGGAAGGACATTCGCCCGAAGCGCTGGCCTTCGCTATTCGCGATCTGTTGCGCGACCCGCACCGCCTGCGCGAAGCGGCTGAAAAGGCCCGCGCGAAGGCTCGCGCCGAATTCAGTCTGGAGCGGTATCGGGCCGAGATGATTGAGGCCATCGAGGCGGCGGTGCGGACTTGATCGGCGCCGCGCTTTTCTCACTCCATGGCGCCGGCAACGTGCGGAACGCCACCGCCGCCATTGCCGCCAATCCGGCAGCACAGGCCAGCATCGCGGAGTATCCGAACCGAGCAATGGTCGCCCCGCCCGCGAGCGAAGCCACCAATTGCGCCGCGAACGAGACCAGCATCATCAGGGCGGCTGCGCCGGTGCGTTCCTGCTCCTGCACGCCATCCATTAACAGCGTATTGACGCCGGGGTCGGTCATCCACTGGCACGACGTGTAAGTCATGAATACAGCCGCGGCGGCCCAGCCAGTGGGACCGGCGGCCAGACCGCCCATCGCCAGCGCGGTGGCCAGCAGCATGGCGGCGGTGCCGCTCACCACGCCCATTTTCCGCAGCACCAGCGGCGCCAGCATGAGCGCCGCTACCTGCGCAAGCTGCGAGCCGGCCATGATCGACCCGATGCGCTCCACGGGCGTACGCAGGTGCGCGAGGAACGTGGTGAAGAAGGGATTGAACGATCCCGTCGCCAGGTTCCAGATGGCCCACACGATCAGGAACCGCACCACGAACCGGCTTCGCGGATAGAGTTTGGCGCCTTCGGCGGGCGCGGGCCCGATGCGCAGCCGCGCCGAGGGCCACAACGCCAAAGCCAGCAGCGCGCATCCGGCCAGCATGGCGGGCCGCTTGCCTCCCAGCCAACCGGGCAGATGTCCCCCCAACCAGTTGCCGAAGATCCCCAGCGCGATGGAACTGGAGGTCGACACGCTGAAGCCCACGGAGCGCGCTTTGTCGCTGGTCAGTCGCGCGATGGCGGGCGCCAGCGAAACTACGTACAGAGAGAACGCAGCGCCGCTCGCCAGGGCCAGCGCCAGCAGCGGCACCCGGTTCGTCACCAGCACCCGCATCACCGAAATCGCACCCACCGACGCAAACGACACCCACAGCATCCTGCCCAATCCCCAACGGCGCGCCAGGGCCGCGGCGGGCAGAATGGCCGCCACCATACCCGCCGTCGATGCGCTATTCACCTGTCCGACAAAGTCTTCGCGGAAGCCCAGGTCCATCAGGTACAGGTTGTACAGCAGCACGTAGATGAACATGCCCAGCACGAAGAACGAACTCGCGCCCAGAAACAGCCAGTAGCCGCCACTCAGGCCGCTGGAGCGCATCCGCCAGCGGACGCCGCTCTCGAGCAACGCGGCAAACGCGCGCGTGTGAAATACGACCCGCCCTGCGAGGAACCGCGTGGTCCGGGCGTACTTGAGCAGGCGGCGGGCGATAGTGAGTTGCCGCTCCGGGATGAAGACGGCGTCCACCGGTCCCGGAAGCTGGGGCAGCAGCCGCCGCCGGACCACGGCCAGTTTGTCGCGTGCGGAATCGAGCAGGGCCAGGTGCAGCCACATCTCGTCTTTGTTGGGATGAAACTGGGACTCGAGAGGCGAGAAGGCGAACGCCTCGAACCACTCCTGAACCCGCGCGGGCAGGCTGCACACTTCCTCTTCAGCCACCGGACCCAGTGCGCAGCCGAACCACTCGCGGGCCAATCGAAACGCGATGGCTTCCAGACGCCGCAGTTCGGGTGCGTGTAACTCGCGCCACCGATTCCAGAATTGTTCGTCGCCAGAGTGGTGTTCGAGAAACCAGGCGATTTCGTAGACACTGCAGGCGCGCGCGCTGCCGCGCAGCACGTGCCGCAGCAGGTGCAGCGCGGCGTACGCCAGTGCGTCCGGAGTTTCCAAGGATTGCCCGCTGCGCCGCGCCCAGAACTCCTCCTCTCCCGGCGCGCGCAACCGCTCCGTGCGCTCGTCCCAGAACTGGAGATGCACCTCGATCGCCAGCGGGATCTCCGGATCGAAATAGCTCCCGCCGCGCCACTCCCATCCGGTCTTGCGGACCAAGGCCGGCAGATGGTCGGTGGGATGATCGCCGGGTTTCTCTACCGCCTCGTAACCGCGCTCGATGAGCAGATTCCAGGCGCGCCGTGCGTCTTCCGGGGGACAAAACAGGTCCAAATCGAACTGCGCCCGCAACCGCGGGTCCGAAACAAAATGCGGCGATTGGGTTGTGCCCTTCAGAAAGATGTATGGGATGCCGGCCGCGGTGAGCCAGTCACTCACTTGGACCTGGAGAGCGCGCACGCGATCGAGGCGCGCAGTGTTCTCGGTCAGGTTGACTGCGATGCGTTCGCGCACCCAGTCCGGTAGCGTGTCGCCGGCCGCGGCTCCGAACAACAGAGTTAGAGAGGAGCGATCGCAAAAATCGAGCACACCGGGCCAGGGCAGATCACAGGCTGAAGCCTGTGCCACCTGTGCTGAAGCCTCTGCAACCGGAAATTGCAGCGCGGCCATCACCTCCGACACCGCGCGCGGAACCCGGGGAGTCACCTAGAAATCGTACCGAATTGCGAACTGCAAGCGGCGGGGGTCGCCGACGCCCAGGATGCCTCCAAACAACGGCGCTCCAAAATCGGCGTACGTCCCGGGCACTCCCCAATTCGGATGATTGAATATATTGAATGCCTCGGCGCGGAATTCCAGCGCGCCGCGCTCCCGGATGGCGAACCGGCGGTGCAGGGACATGTCGAAGATGTTGTTGCCCGGACCGTTCGCGATGTTCCGTCCGGCATCGCCAAACGTATAAGGCGCGGGAGCCGTAAACGCGGCAGTATTGAAGAATTCATTAGTAGTGCGCTGGCTGCGCGGCAACGTCAAGCTGACCCCTGGCACGATATTGGGCCGGTTGGGCAATCCGGTGTTGGCGGGGTCGAAGGCATAGTAGAAGATATCGAGCGGCATGCCGTCCTGCAGCGTAACGGTTCCGGTCAACTGCCAGTTCCGCAGCACCGGCCCGAAGGCGCGCACCGCCGGCAGACCGACGACGTAGCCGCCGCTGATGCGACGCCCCACGTTGAACGACGATAGACCGCGCTCCAGCCGCAGGTTGTTTTCGTCCTGCGCGCCCAAACTATCGTAGAATCCCGGAATCACGGTGTCGTCGTCGTCGATGGATTTCGACCATACGAAGCTCGCTAGCAGCGAAAGTTGCCCGGTCAGGCGCTTCTCGGCTTTCGCCTGCATAGCGTTGTATGACGAATTGGCGATGTGCTGCCGCTGGATGATTTCGCCCAGGCTGGGCCACGTGCGCAGCGACTGCAAATCGCCTGGCCGCGGCGAGAGATCCGCGCCGGTTTCGGTTTGCAAGGGCGTGTTGAACTGCCGGAAGCGCCCCAGGTGCGTGCCCTTGCTTCCCACATACGACACTTCGCCCAGGATGTGTCCCGCGAACTCGTGCTGGAAGCCGGCATTCCACTGCTGCATGTAGGGCGTGGGCGCGTGCGGATCGATTCCGAAGTAAGTTGGCAAGCCGGTGGAGGCGGTTTGCGGGAATCCATTGCGCGTGGTCAGGATGGGAGCCTGGCTGCCGTCGGTGATGTTGTTCTGGACCAGAATGCCATTGAGCACCAGATCGTAAACCTCGACCGCGATCTCGGGGCTGTAATAGATGCCGTATCCCGCGCGAAAAACCGTCTCGCCTTTGGAGAACGGGAGTTGTGGAAGCCGCCAGGCCAGTCCCACGCGCGGCGCGAAGTTTCGCGTGTCCGGACTCACCGCCTGGCTGACCCGCTCCAGTTGGGGCGGCGGCGGACTAGGTCCGGCGCCATACACCAGGTTCAGCAGATCCCCCCGCGTTTCCGTGTACGGGGTGACATACTCGTAGCGCAGGCCGAGGTTCAACGTGAGCCGCGGACTGACCCGCCAATCGTCCTGCACGAAGCCGCCGAAGCTGTTCTGCCGCAGGTACGCCTGCGTGTTCCCTTCGTTGCGGCTGGTGTCTTGCGGGAATCCCAATAGGAAATCCGCCATCGCGTCGCCGGTCGGGCCCGGCGTGCCGTCGGCACTGGTGAACGCGCCGGTGTAAGTATAAGATCCGCGCGCCAGTTCGTTCTGCTGGTAATTCAACTGGAAGTGGATCCAATCGACGCCGGTCTTGATGGTGTGCGCGGCGCGCGTCCATGAAACACTGTCGGAGAGATTCCAGAGATTGTCGCGTTGCACCTGGGGCAGGGTGGGATCGTCGGTCACGAGCGAATAATCGGCCAACTGGAAGTAGGGCAGCCCGTAATTTGCTGGATTGGCGGTGAGTCCTTCGACCCCCAGTTGCTGGATCACGTTGCTTTGGAAGGCGCTCTCCGGTGTGTCGTACATGCTCATGCGCGTGAAAGAGAACCGCGTTTCGTTCAGCCATGACGCGCCGGAGTACGTGTAACTCAACGCCGCCTGCTGCGCGCGCACTCTTTCGTCGGTTGGCCGGAGCGGGAAGGAACCTGCAATGATGTTCTGTTCGCCGTTGTAGGTGTACCGCGCGCTCAACTGGCTCCGATCGCGGAACTGATGGTCGATACGGGTGGAAAAGGCGTCGTTCCGGTTCGTATCGGGTGTCTCGTCCACGAAGTTGTTGCCGTCGCCATTGTTCAGGTTCGGCAGCGGCTGGTACTGAGTCAAGAAGGTGGCGGCAATAGGGTCGATGCGCGTTGCGGGAATCTGATCGCCGGGAAACGGCACGCGCGCGCCGGTCGCATCCAGCGTCAGGGGATCGTAGATGATGTCCTGGCCGTTGAAGTCGCCAGCGCGTAGCTGCGCGGGCGGGACAAGGCTTTGCACCGGGTTGCCGATCTTCGACCGCAGCCCTTCGTACGTGGCAAAGAAGAACGTGTTCGCAACCGGCATGGGACCGCCCAACGACCCGCCAAATTGATTCTGGCGCACGATGGGCGCGGCCATAGTGGGATCGTCGAAATAGCTCCGCGCGTCAGGAGCTTCGTTCTGCAAATACTCGAACGCGCTTCCGTGGAAGTGCCGGCTGCCGGAACGGGTCACCACATCGATCGAGCCGCCGCCGGCTTGCGGGAATTCCGCCGACGCGCCCGAAGTCTCGACGCGCAGTTCCTCGACCGATTCCAGCGGCGGATAGACGGCGATGGCAAACGTGTTGCGATCAGTATCGGCGGCCCCGTCGAGCACGAACGCATTCATGGTCGAGCGGCTCCCGTTGATCGGCGGATTGAAGGCCACGGAACCGCGCGAGCCTTGCTGCACGTCGTTGACGACGTCGTGCGTGAACCCGCCCAACTGGCGGGGGATGGCGCCCGGCCCGAGCGTCACCAGAGCCACGATATTGCGCGTGTCGAGCGGCATTTCCTCCACCGTCCGCGAGTCGAACAAATAGCCTATGGAGGCTTCGTTGGTCTGTACGGGCGACACCGTGCCAGTAGCGGTGACGACCTGGTTCACTTCTCCCAGAAACAGCGTCAGGTCCAGAAGGGCTTTTTGGCTCACCGTCAACTGCACGTGTTCCGCCACGGTGGGGCGGAAACCGGGCGTCCTGGCGGTGACGGTGACGGTGTAGGAGCCGGGCAGCAGCGCCTCGATCGCGTAGCCGCCTTCCGAATTCGTAACCGTGCTCCGAGTGAACCCCGTGCTCTCTTCGCGCGCCGTGACGGTGACGCCGGGAGCTACCGCGGACGATTCGTCCACCACGGTGCCAAGTATGCTGGCCGATGCCACCTGCGCGAGCGCGTTGCCGGGTAACAGCCCGATCCCTAGCGCGATCGATAGCAGGACCCGCATCAGAGTGGGGCGGGACTCCAGTCCTGCGGCCGACGTCCACGTCGGCCTGAGCGGCCGCATCATGCCGCACCTCCCCCACGCACGATTTGTTCGAGCAGCAGCACGGCTTCCTCGTAATTGGAGTAGCGCAGTGCGAAGGCCGGCGCTTCGGCGATCGACTCGACAACAGTTCCGCGCCGCGCATCCAACTCCGAATCGAACACGGGCATGTCTTGCCGTATGCGTTCCTGGGTCTCTTCTTTTCCGATCCGCGTCATGCCGGGTTGGATGCCCGGGCGGCGGTCCAGGAACGCAATGTACTCCACGCGGCATTCCGGAGCCCTGCGAATCGGCAGATCCGCCGTGAACACTTCGATGGTGGGTTTTCGGTCTAATTCGTAGCCCACGGTGTGGCCGCGCAGTTCCGGAAACAAGTCCGGCGCCTCGGCGCGAAACCGGAAATGATGCGGTTCGCCAATTACGCTGCGGCCGCCGTCCCACACAACGCTGCTGGCATCGTCCGAGATATACGTCCATCCCCGCCGCGCGCAGGCGTAAGTCAGCGTGCTCTTGCCCACACCGGATTCGCCGTAGAGCATCACGCCGGCTCCTTCCCAAGCCACGCAGGCTGCGTGCAGGGAGGTGAAATAGTTGAGTTCCAGCAGGATGTAAACTGGCGCGTCCAGAAAATGCCAGCGGAAAAAGACCCGGTCTGCCACGGTGGCGCGCGTCACGCAGGAATACCCGAAGCGCTCCCGCCGGTCGATGACGGCAAAATGTTCCTGGTCCGACACCCACAGCAGCAGGTGCCGCTGGCCACGCAGCACAGGCTCTGGGGGCCGCACCCCGCTTCCTTGGCTGGTGAGCACGTGCAGGCGGAGGGGCGGCCGGTCGAACCGGGGCGCGTAAGCGCCGAAGCTCTCCTCGGCTGCCTCCAGCACTTCGCGCATATCGCTTGCGACATCCACTGGGAATCCGTATGGATAATAACGGCAGCAATAGGGTAGCGGCGCGCGATACAGCAGGGGATCGTTGATTCTAATCTCGACAGCGTTGGCTCCAGACATCTACCTGACTAATAACATACGCACATCGGTAAGAAGAGTAAAAACATGCGACGCGGACGCTCGGCCGCCGGTCGGACCGGTTATGCTGAATGGAAATGCGATCCGCGATCGTACATTATTGGCTGTTGAACTGGCGGGGCGGCGAGAAGGTGCTGGAGTCGCTCTGCCGGCTTTTGCCGGATGCCGATATTTTTACATTGTTCTACGATCCGCGCGCCGTCAGCCCCGAAATCCGGCGGCACAACGTGACCGCGTCCTTCCTCAATCCGATGCGGCGGCACTACCGCCATTTGTTGCCGTTCATGCCGATGGCGCTCGAGCAGTTCGATTTGCGCGGCTACGATCTGGTGATCAGCAGCGAATCGGGCCCCGCCAAGGGCGTTTTGACGTCGTCTTCGGCGCGGCACATCTGTTACTGCCATACGCCCATGCGCTACATCTGGGACCTGTATCCCGTTTATGCCAGGGAGTGGCTCCCGGCGTGGAAGCGCGGCTTGTTCGCGCCGGTGAGCAACTATCTGCGGCTTTGGGATTTCGCCTCCGCCGCGCGCGTGGATGAGTTCATCGCCAACAGCAATAATGTCCGCCGCCGCATCCAAAGAGCCTGGCGGCGGGATGCGCGCGTGGTGTATCCGCCGGTGGCGGTGGAAGACTTCTATTGGCGCGAGCCCGAAGATTACTACCTGGTGGTGTCCGAACTGGTGGCCTATAAGCGCGTGGATGTGGCCGTACGCGCGTTCGCGGCGCTGGGCCGGCGCTTGCGAGTGGTGGGAGCTGGGCCGGAGTTCAAGCATCTGAAACGCCTGGCCTCTTCTGGTATCGAGTTTTGCGGGCGCGTGCCCGACAACCAATTACGCGATCTGCTGGCTCGTTCGCGTGCGCTCATCGTGCCTGGCGAAGAGGATTTCGGGATGACTCCGGTGGAGGCCCTGGCCAGCGGCAAGCCGGTCGTGGCCCTCGGCCGCGGCGGAACTCTGGAGAGCGTACCCACGGCCGATCCGCTCGGCGGAGTCTTTTTCGACGAGCCGGATGAAGCCAACTTGACAGAGGCGCTCGACCGCTTCGAACGCGTGGAGGCGCTGGTTCGCCCGCGTGAATTGCAGGCATGGGCTGCACAGTTTTCCGAAGCGCACTTTCTGGCACGCATGCGGGCGGTCCTGGATGCGCCGCCGGAGAGAATCACGCCGGAAAGGTCGCGGTGGGACGCCCCGGTTCGCTAGCGTAGCCGTGGCGCAGACGATCGTTGTTTGTCGTCTGCGCACCGTGCTCGAGCTCGGCAGGCCACGAAAAACGATGGCCTGCCCCCCCAGCGAATCTGCTGTACGGTGCCCGTGTGGGGCGGCCAATCCTGGCCGCAGCCGCCTTTTCAGGCGGCTGGACCCGCTAGAGAGCGGGTCCGCGGACTCGTCGATCTGCGCGACGCACTCCACTAGCGCCACCCCAGAATTTGCAACTGTTTAGCGGTTTTTCCCCTATATTGAGAGCGTGTCCAGATGGCTGCTCCTGTTATGCGCATGCGTGCCGTGCTTGCCGGCGATGGCGGCGGACGGCTATGCCGGCAGCGCGGTGTGTAAGACTTGTCACGCGGACGTCTGGTTCAACTTCTATAAGAATCCACATTACAAGAGCATAGCCAGCGGCGATCAGCCGCCCGAGCGTACCGGATGCGAAGGCTGTCACGGCCCCGGAAAAGCGCACGTGGAAGCGCGCGGCGGCAAGACTACGATTCCGCGCGCCTTCTCGCTAATGGAGCCCAAAGCCGTGCTGGATACTTGTCTCAACTGCCACGCGCGCGATTCTTCGAAGGCCAATATCCGCCGCTCGCAGCATACGCTCGCAGACGTGGTGTGTACCAACTGTCACTCCATTCACAAATCTCCGGCCGCGCAGTTTCTGCTGGCGAAGAGACAGACTGAGCTATGTTATGGCTGCCACGCGGATGTACGCGCGCAGTTCTCCATGCCCTTCAAGCACCGCGTCAACGAGGGCTTCATGGCTTGCACCGATTGTCACAATCCGCACGGAACGTTTGCGCCCACCTGGGGCATGGCGGACGGGCAGAGCATGGTGGCGCGCGCGGAGGGCAACCAGGAGCCCTGCCTGAAATGCCACGCGGACAAACGCGGGCCTTTCGTTTACGAGCATCCACCGGTGCGGGTCGAGGGTTGCGGGGTGTGCCACCTGCCGCATGGGTCGACCAATGCAAAGCTCCTGGCGAGGCCGGTGGTCTTCACGCTCTGCCTGCGATGCCATAACGGCGCGGATAGCTTTGGTACGCGCAACAACGGCATCCCGAAACTGTCGAACACGCATAACATGCTGGACCCGCGCTATCAGCGCTGCACGCTCTGTCACGTGCGCATTCACGGGTCGAACAGCAATGGTTACTTCTTCCAATAGGTGACGGCCATGCGCAACACTCTGCTAATAGGATGGATTCTGCTGGCGCACGCGGCGCTCGCGCAGCAGGTGGTAACTCCTACGCCGGAGCAGGCCGGCTCCCCGCGTGGCGAAAACACGGGCGACTACAACGTGACGGAGTCGGTCGAAACCGGCTACCGTTTCGCGGTGGTGAATGGCAGCGTAGGGACCTATCGCAGCGACGTGAATTATGGAAACGGCATCCGGTTGCTGAGCGGCAATCTTAGCGTGAACTCGCGCGACGGCCATGGGCGCTGGTTCGATCAGATCGTTCTCACCACCATCGGCCTGGGCAACGATCCGTATCAGTCGGTCGCCTTGCGCGTGGAAAAGAACAAGCTGTACCGCTATGACATGCTGTGGCGGCTTGACGACTACTTCAATCCAGGTTTGCCTGTGGCTGGAGGCTTGCACCTGATGGACACGAGCCGACATATGCAGGACCACAATCTGACGCTGCTGCCGCAATCCAAGATCCAATTTCACCTGGGCTACAGCCGCAATACGCAGGACGGGCCGGCGCTCTCAACCGTGCAATTGTGCCTCAATGGCGGCGTGTATTCCTGTACCGGGGACAACCAGTTCCCGGTGTTCGAGAATGTCAGGCGCGAACAGAACGAATTCCGCCTGGACGCCGACATCGATCTGGCCGGGTTCAAACTCACGCTCCTGCACACGTGGGTGTTCTTCAAAGACGACAGCGGCTACCAGGAAGACGGATTCACGGCGGGAGGCAATCCGTCCACCGGACTTACCCTCTCCCAGTTTCAGCGCGCGGAGCCGTATCGCGGCGCCAGCCCCTACTGGCTGGGAAATCTCAACAAGAGCGGTAAGACGCTGGCGGCAAACGGGCGCGTGACCTACGTCCAAGGAAGGGGCAACTTTATCCTGGATGAGAATGCGTTCGGCGGCACACCTCTGGGCGCGCAGAACCAGCAGGTCCAGGTGGGCGGCGATGCGTCGCGCCCCTCGCTGACGGGTGATCTTTCGATCAGTCTCTTTCCCAGTAACCGCCTCACGCTGGTGAACAATACTTCCATCGACAGCACGCGGATCGATGGCACATCCGATTACGAGCAGTTCAACCTGGCAACACACACAGCGGAATCGATTTCTTTCCGGTACCTCGGGCTGCGCACCGTCGCGAATGCTACGGATCTGCACTATCGCGTGAAGAACTGGCTTTTCTTCTATGCCGGGTATCACTACTCGGAGCGGCGCATTGAGGATATCGAAGACTACCTTGCTCCCACACCGCCCGGCAACGCGATGTACGAACAGAAGAACCATTTGCAGGCAGGGTTGTTGGGGGTCCGGATCAAGCCCCTGAAGGCCATGATTATCAACCTGGAGAGCGAGGTCGGCCGCGCGAACCAGCCGTTCACTCCGGTCAGCGACCGTAACTACCAATCCCTGGGCGGGCGCTTCGAGTACCGCGTGAAAAAGCTGACTCTGGGCGCGGTTTACAGAGAGAATTACAATAACAATTCAGTTACTCTGAGCAGTTATAGCTCGCATGCGCGGAACTACAGCGCGAATGCATCGTGGGCGCCGCGCGACTGGTTCACACTGGATGCCAGCTACTCGAAGCTGCACCTG
>Ga0187875_10001104_pt1 | contig 21190 bp, 16 predicted proteins | sample June2016WEW_17_1_2_FD_132978 | JGI IMG/M metagenome (GOLD analysis project Ga0187875, IMG submission 132978) | Peatland microbial communities from SPRUCE experiment site at the Marcell Experimental Forest, Minnesota, USA - June2016WEW_17_10 | ecosystem: Environmental > Terrestrial > Soil >... | reverse complement strand
CGTTGCTGACGGGCGAGGGGTGACCAGCGGCGGGCGACCGGTTTTGCGTTTGACGGGTGTGGAGGGATGGCTTACGATTTCGGTGGCGTTGCGGGCTGTGGCAGTTCCTGCTTTCTCTTGGAGTTTTGCCCCGTAGTTGCGCTGATGATGATTATTAAGGAGAATTATACATGGCAATCAAAGTAGGCATCAATGGTTTCGGGCGAATCGGGCGTTTGGTGTTCCGCGCGATTTGCGATCAGGGTTTGTTGGGCAAGGACATCGACGTGGTGGCGGTCAACGACATCGTTCCGGCCGACAACCTGGCGTACCTGCTGAAGTATGACTCGACCCAGGGCCGGTTTCAGGGGACGGTTTCCAGCGAGAAATCCAGTCCGTCCGCGGCGGAAGACGATACGCTGGTCGTCAATGGCCAGAAAATCAAATGTCTGGCGGTCAAGGAAGGACCCGCGGCGATGCCGTGGAAGGCGCTGGGTGTGGAACTGGTGGTCGAGTCCACGGGTTTGTTTACAGCAGCGGAGAAGGCCAAGGGCCACCTGGATGCTGGCGCGAAGAAGGTGCTGATCACGGCCCCGGCGAAGGGCGAGGACATCACGATTGTGCTGGGCGTGAACCACACCAAGTACGACCCGTCCAAACATCACATTGTTTCCAATGCGAGTTGCACGACCAATTGCCTCGCGCCGGTGGTGTATGTGCTGCTGAAGGAAGGCTTCGGCGTCGAGGAAGGCTTGATGACCACGATCCACAGTTACACCGCCACGCAGAAGACCGTGGACGGCCCGTCCCGCAAGGATTGGAAAGGCGGGCGCTCCGCGGCCATTAACACCATTCCCTCGACAACCGGCGCGGCCAAGGCCGTGGGGCTCGTGCTGCCGGAAATCAAGGGCAAGTTGACCGGAATGTCCTTCCGCGTGCCGACGCCGACCGTGAGCGTCGTCGATCTGACCGTGAGGACGGTGAAGCCGACCAGTTACAAGGAAATCAGCGCGGCGATGAAGAAGGCCAGCGAGACGTACCTCAAAGGCATCCTCGCGTATACGGAGGACGAGGTGGTTTCCACCGACTTCATTCACGATGCGCGCTCGAGCATTTTCGACGCCGGCAGCGGCATCGAGCTCAACAGCCGGTTTTTCAAGCTGGTGAGCTGGTACGACAACGAGTGGGGCTACTCCAATCGCTGCGTCGATCTCATTCGCTATATGGCGAAGTGATACCGGAAGCCGATGATGACCGGGTATTTCGGTGGGAATGCCCGGTCTTTCATTGCCTTTGCGACCCCGGTGAGCTAGACTACAGGCTGCTGTGTGAGCCCGAACACCATAGCCGTTGCGCGCCGTGATGTGCGCTTCCTCGGTTGCGCTCTGTTTGCCATTTTCATCACGGCGACCGTTTCTCCTGCGTTTGCCCAGCGACAGGTGTTGAGCGGTCACGTTCCACCGGTTGTGAAGGGCCTGAACTTGCAGCCGGTGGCGCGTCTGACGGCCACGAATGTATTGCATCTGGCGATCGGGTTGCCGCTCCGCGACTCGAGTGCAGCCAAGGCCTTCATCCAGCAATTGTACGACCCGGCCAGTCCTGTCTACCATCAGTACCTGACTACCGAACAGTTCACCGAAAGGTTTGGCCCGACCGAACAGGACTATGAAGCGGTCATTGCTTTCGCAAAAGCGAACGGCTTTCAGGTGGCGGGCACCCATTCCAATCGCTTGCTGCTCGATGTGAAAGCAGCCGCCGCCGACGTCGAGACGGCGTTTCAGGTGAAGCTGTTCGAGTATCAGCACCCGACGGAAGCGCGGAGGTTCTATGCGACGGATGTCGAACCTTCGGTCCCCTCGGACTTGAGAATCGTCGACATCAGCGGGTTGACCACCTACCCACGGCCGCATCCCAACAGTCACGTCAGCCCGCCCTATCGAGCGGCCACGCCGATTCCGAGCGGCGGTTCGGTGAACGGCGGCCAGTACATCGGCAAGGATTTCCGGGTGGCGTATGTTCCCGGCACAACCCTCATCGGTGCCGGGCAGAGTGTCGCCCTCGTACAGTTTGATGGGTACTATGCCAACGACATCACAAGGTATGAGACCCTGGCCGGGCTGTCGGCTGTGACGCTGACGAATATCCTGTTGGATTCGTTCAGTGGAACACCGACGTCTGATACCGACGCCGTCGGCGAAGTGTCGTTGGACATCGAAATGAGTATCTCCATGGCGCCCGGCCTGGCCAGGGTGATGCTCTACGAGGGCAATCCGAACGACTTCATTCCCAACGATGTGCTGAGCCGCATCGCCAATGACAACGCCGCCGGTCAAATCAGTTGCTCGTGGGGGTGGAGCGGCGGCCCCAGCACGACGACCGACGATATCCTGATTCAAATGGCCTCCCAAGGTCAGTCGTTCTTTGTGGCGTCCGGTGACAGCGATGCGTATCCCGGCTCCAGCGCCGACAGTACGAGCGAATTCGCCACTCCCGCGGAGAGTGCCTATGCCACGAGCGTTGGCGGAACGACGTTATCCACGGCTGGCCCCACCAACAGTTGGACCTCGGAAACTGTCTGGAATTGGGGCGTGGAATTCGGCTCTTCCGAAAACGGCGTTGGCAGCAGCGGCGGGTACAGCAGCTACTACGGGATTCCGACCTGGCAGCAGCCCGTCAGCATGGCCAATAACCAAGGCTCGACCACGGGACGCAATTTCCCGGACGTTGCTCTGACCGGCGACCACGTCTTTGTCGCGTACTTCAACGGCCTCACGAACTGGTTCGGCGGGACGAGTTGCGCGTCACCGTTGTGGGCGGGGTTCACGGCGTTGGTCAACCAACAGGGCACGGCCAACGGCAAGCCGCCCGTGGGCTTTCTCAACCCGGCTCTGTACACCATCGGCACGGGAACGGCCTACACCGCCTGTTTCCACGACATCACCACGGGCAATAACGAGTGGAGCAACAGCCCGAGCGCCTATACGGCCGTCACGGGCTACGACCTCTGCACCGGCTGGGGCACCCCGACCGGGACGAATTTGATCAATGCCCTCGTCGGCCCGCTAACGAACGCGGCCCTCGTGGTTGACGGCTCGATCGTCAGCGGCGGCAATGGCAATCGGGTGATTGATGCCGACGAGTGCAACCTTCTCGGTATCCTGGTTCAGAATATTGGCGGCGGGACCGCCACCGCCGTCAATGCTACCTTGTCGACAACGACCCCCGGCGTCACCATCACCCAGCCGGGGTCGTCGTACCCGAACATTGCGCCGAACACTTTGGCCACCAACTCCCCGTTGTTCCAGGTCAGCACCTCACCCTCGTTTGTTTGCGGCACGCCAGTCATCCTGACCCTGGCCGTCTCATTCGCGGGGGGATCCAACACTCTCACGTTTGCGCTGCCCACGTGCACGTCATGCACGGCCACGCAAGTCAGCGCCGGCCTGAGCGCCAGCAGCCCGACACAGACGGGCCGATTGACCCGCAACGGAACTGTCAGCACCTGCGCCGCCGCAAAGTCTTGTCCCGGTTACTATACGACTTCTGGTTCACGCGCGTACAACGCGTATCTCTTCACCAACACCGGAGTCAACGCCGTTTGTGTCACGGTGACGGTTTCCACCACGTGCTCGGGCAACGGGCTCATCTTTTCGGAAACGTACCTCGGCAGCTTCACCCCCAACAGCCTTTGCACTGATTATCTGGCCGATTTGGGTAGCAGCCCCAGTGGTAGCGCGGCATACTCGTTTGATGTCCCCGCCACCACAAATTTCACCGTGGTCGTCAATGCTGTCAACGTGGGCTCCTATTGCTCCAGTTACACGGTCACCGTCGCCGGTCTTCCGTGTTCCGTCGATGGCGGTGGCGCGTGCGCCGGAGTCTCAGCGAATTTCAGCGGAACGCCCACGAATGGTGTCGCGCCGTTGGCCGTGACTTTCACCGACACGTCGACCGGCAATATCACCAACCGGTTCTGGAGCTTCGGTGATGGCGGCACGACGAACGTGACCACCAACAGTGTCGTCTACACCTACAACACCGGTGGCGTCGATCCCGTCACGTTGATCGTCACCGGTGCCGGCGGTTCCAGCACCAACACGCAATCCAACTGCATCACCGTGTTGACGCCGTTCCAAGCCTGGCAGATCCAATACTTCAACAGTACCAACAGCCCGAACGCCGCACCGGGCGCCGACGCCGACGGCACCGGCCAGAACAATCTGTTCAAGTACGCAGCCGGCCTTGACCCGACAAATCCCGCATCCGTGTTCCTGCTCACCATCGTCAACGACACCAACCAACCGAACGCGCAGGACCTGCAATTCCTGCCGATGGTCGGAGGCCGCACGTACACACCGCAGTTCAACACGGATTTGGTGAACGGGGTCTGGTTGCCGCTCACGACGTATCAGGGTGTGTTGACGAACGGCAACCAGATCACGATCACCGACACGAATGCCCTCTCACCGCAGGAGTTCTACCGCATCGAAATTTCGCTGCCGTAACTGCGGCGAACCGCTTCTTGCTTTTGCCGGCGCGCTTTGGTAGTTTACCGCGCCTGCGAACGTGTGCGCCGTTAGCTCAATTGGCAGAGCAAGTGACTCTTAATCACTAGGTTGTAGGTTCGATTCCTGCACGGCGCACCAACATTTGCGCTTGAGAATGAGGGTGTTACGCAAAAAGTGAGCGTGACACCCTCTCTCGTTTTCGGCAAGGGTAGTCACTAGAGTAGTCACGCTCCGTTTTGGCGACAGCACTCGTCGCAGTGAGCAAAACGCGATAAGAGGCAACAGGACTTCGGGAGGCGTTCGGAACCGGACACGCCCGTGATGACGAAACCATGGTTCGAGTCCATTCTCGCGCCGACTCGAACCCAAGACTGGGCCGGCGAGCGTCTTGACTGCGTCTCCCTCGCCGAGAGCGAAAATTGCTACCAGCCCAATCCTGCTGTCCAGCAAAACAAGGGCTTCCAAGGCTGGCTCAAGATGGGCAGGGGTTCGAAAACCTTGTTCGCACTAACAATTCCGACAGCGTGATTTTTCGGGAAAAACATGTCGGCGTACCCTTACAGGCCGAGCGCATGCTTAACCATCCTGAACGGAGCACCACTGGCGGTATCATCGGAGGGCGAAATCCCTTTCCAAGAGCTTGAGCCTCCTTCCCAAACAAACTGTCTCTGTACAGTCTTTAGCACCCACGCACCATTTTGAAATGCCAGAGCGATTCTGTATTTCGCCATCGCGCCCTTGCCAATGTCTTCGGTGTAGTTCACATTCCCGATATATGGGGAGGCCAGAGAGTCGGTCTTCTGCACATCATAGGTGCACTCGACAATCTTCGCATGAAATAGCCCGGCATACGTCTCCTGCAGAGTCGCCACATGCTGTTTCAGTAGAGCGGAGGGGTCTTTCTGCGACAACCTGCCGTAGAATTTGTAGCCGAAGAAGCCCAGCAAGCCCAGGCCTAATAACGCGCACCCCAGCACGACCATCCGTTTGTCTGGCTTGGGAATCTTTGGCTGCAAATTGAAGTTGCGTACAGGCTGTTCAGGTTTTTGGGGTGGTGGAACGGACTGAGGCGGCGGAGCTTCCGGGGGTTCCAAGAGTGTTGAGATTTCATATATGGGTCGCCACTCCCTTTCGTTGTCTTTCCTGTATTTGGCATCCGCTGGAATCTGCCCGTGTGTCCACATCATTTGAAGTTGACCAGTCGTATACGGGCCTCTCCCCTTCCCCTTCACCAGTAGTCGGAACAGGTCTCGACCGATACTTTGCTGGACAGCCCCTGTCGATGAGGTTGCCGCGCTCGTCGCCGCTGATTCACTCGATGCTGTTCCCACAGGAGTTGAGGCAGCAGGAATCCCAAGCATTTGCCTGCACTTCGGACACGGCAAAAACAGACCAGCGCCCGATTCATCAACGACAAGCTGTTGACCGCATTTCGTACATGCGAAAGTTATGTCCATTGGCGGCACCACATTACGGCAGGCAGTAGACGGCGTTTTTGGTCTGGCGTGATTCGCGTTGAATGGCGCGTCTAATGGCCCGATTGCCAGCTGTTGAGAATGCCGTCATCGAAATACAGGTGCCCCTTGGCGGGCGACCCGGTTTTATAATACCATTGCTCACGTGCACCGTGTTCAGTCTCCGTGGTGCCGATTTGGTCGGGCTCTCCGAGGGAGGCTCGGACGTCGGACTCTGTCATTCCGGGGACAACATCTCCGTGCGCAATGGCGTTCTTGACCACCGGCGAAAGGTCGGGATGGTCATCGAGATATTGTTGACGACGGGTTGTCTGCTCTTTCTTCAGTTGCTGCTCGGTCGTCAATTGTGCTCTTTCTTTTTTCGACGGGGAGTGACACCCCAAAGCCAGAACCGTCAGCATGACCATCACAATTCGCTTCATTTCGCGCCCTCCTGATTCATCAGTCTATCAAACAGTATCCCGCGTGAATTGTACAACGTGTAGTGTTGCGAGCAGCGGCGTCGGAAGAAACAACAAGAGTGCAGATAACCGACTATTGCCAAGGATACGGTTTCGGCGGGCTCCTGCGCCCCGTTCTGGTCAAGCCGCGTTGAGTGGAAAGGCAAAAAGAACAGACGACTGAAAAGCTCAAAGGCCACTGTTGTCTTGCTGACTTCACCAAGCACGCGCCCTGCTGTCTACTTCACAGGCTGGAAATCTTTGTGCCCCGTCTGCCAAAGGAGAAATGCGAACTGGCCCGCGAAGTTTTTGAAGGTGACAATCTTTTCCTCCGTGAAGTGGCCGTTGTCGTAGTTCACCTTCATCAGAATGGGATTGCCCGAGGCCGTTGCCGCCTGCAAGGCAGCCACGAACTTGCCAGGTTCCCAAGCGGTGACTCGGGGATCATTCCAGCCACCCACACCCATGACCGCCGGGTACTTCACACCGTTCTGGACGTGCTGAACCCCATCCATCTCGAACAGGGCCTGGCACTCAGCGGGGTCTTTCACCGTGCCAAATTCCGGCGTGTTGATCGGACCATTGGCCGAGAACTCCAGTCGCATCGCGTTCGCGCACCCGACATTGCAAACGGCGGCAGCAAATAAATCCGGGCGTTCCGTGATGGCACGGCTGATCAAGATTCCGCCCGCGCTGGTGCCGGTTCCGGCGAGCTTCTGGGGACTGGTATATCCCTTCTTTACGAGGTACTCCGCGCAGGAAATGAAGTCCTTCCAGGTGTTGGGCTTGGTCGTCTTGTAACCGGCCTTGTACCATGCCTCGCCCTTTTCGCCACCGCCTCTGGGGTGGGCAATGGCAAGCACCACACCTCGGAGGGCCACCGAATTGCGAACACTGAAGTACGGAGTGATACTGCTCCCATAAGCACCATAGCCAGTGAGGATGCAGCAGTTTGACCCATCCAGCGGAATACCCTTCTTGTAGATAATGGAGAGCGGGATCATTGTCCCGTCGTGCCCGGACACCTCGACTTCTTCGGAGACCAGATTCTCGAAGCCTGGATACGAGACATCCGTGTTGAAAATGCTCTTCGCAAAGGTGTCCTTCTGCGCATCGAAATCATAGATCGTCAAGGGAGAGGTCCAGGAGGTGATAGACACCAGGCAACGATCCGTTTTCCAATCCGGACAACTGACATCCACGGTCCCGGATGCCGGAAGTTTGATCTCGGCGGTCTTGCCGGTGGTTAGGTCGTATTTCACGAGGCGGCCGACAATCCCATTGGAGTACACGATGAGGAGGTAGTGCTTGCTCTTCGCCATGTACCGGATGGGGTCAGCCCCCTCGGGAATCACGGTCTCGGCGTGTTCCCAGTCAGGATGCTTCACGAGTGTCCGAACAACCTTGTACTTTGGCGCACCGGCATGGGTGACGGCGTAGACGTAATCCCGGTGGAACGCGAACGATCGGACCAGGTTGTCCGAACGTTTACACAGGACATCCCATTTGACTTTCTTGTGCTTCAGCTCGGAGATGGGGGCATAGAAAATCCGCATCTCGCTTTGCACGGTTTCCACGGGTCCGACGATGTAGTCTGGGTATGATTCATGAACGGAAGCACGCGGCCACTCCTTGGCTGTGATCCCCAGTTCAGGGTTGCTCTCGTTGCTGAAGATATCGATGTCAGTGGAGACCTCGGTGCCGAGCTTGTGTACTTTGGTTTTGCGGTTCAGTTCGATTTCGGGACTCTTGATGTCGGCCACGTTGCCAGCGTCATAGAATAAAGACCGGTTGTCCTTCATCCACCCGTAGATCCCCCTGGAAGGGTAGATACTCTCGGGCAGCAGGGTTCCCCGTTCCACGTCCAATACCCGGATCTCTGACCATTCAGCGCCGCCCGAAGAAAGCCCCATGGCGACGCATTTCCCGTCCCACGAAGGGCGAATGCTTTCGATGGTCGTGGTCACACCGGCTTTATACGTCGCGGGATCGAAAAGCAGTTTTTCCGCCCCGTTCCACCCTTGACGAAAATAGAGCTTGCCCACGTTTTCGCCACCCAGAGTCTTCTTGTAAAAGACTCGTCCGTGTTCATACCGGATTGCCGAGTAATCCGCAGGCTTGAGCTTGTCCAACGCCAGCCATTCCTGCGCCAGCGCATCCCTTCCCGGAATCTTTGCGAGCAGGCCATCCGTCAATTCCGCCTGGGCTTTGAACCAGGCTTCGACATCCCTGTCCTTCATGTTCTCCAGCCAGCGGTAAGGATCGTTGTACGTCGTCCCGAAGTAGGTGTCCGAGGCATCGACGGTTTTTGTCGGGGGATAATTCCACTGGGCACGGCAGGGCAGGGCGACCAGGACGGGAAGGGCAAGGAAAAGGAATCCGTTCATGATGGGAAGCTCCAATTAATATTGATAGGAATTTGCTTTTGACGTTCCGCGGGCAAGGCAGATTTGGTTTGGTTTAACAGTTCCTGATCTGACAATATTGGTAGCAGATCTACGGCTTTACTCCAAGCGGACTGTATCGTGCCCGTCCCAAGTGGCCATGTCCGAGAGGATGACCTGGTCACCTTCTTGCAGGCCTCCGAGCACTTCGATGACGCTCACCGAACTGCGGCCCAGCTTGACCGTTACCCGCTGTGCCGTCTTGCCGCCGTCGATCAGCTTGAACAACCTCACCGTACTCTCTTCCTGGCCTTGCACGGGCCGACCCACGGACAGCACCGATTGTAGTCGCTCCAATTCGATAACGCCGTCGACGTTCAGGTCGGGTCTTGCGCCTTTGGGCAGCGCGCCATCCAGCTTCACATCGACGGTTACCGTTCCGTTTTGCGCGGCTGGATCGATGCGGATGACGTAGCCCGGGATGATGCCGTTACCGGTATCGATTTCGGCTTTCTGACCGATTTGCACGTCTCTAACCTGTGTCTCCGCGATTTTCAGGACCGCTTTCAGATGCGTCGGTTCGACAGTTTTCGCGAGGGTGGTTCCCGGCGTCACGCGCTGGCCCACTTCCAACGCCTCGGTGTCGCCGATTTGCTGGAGCACGCCGTCCACGCCCGCCCGCACACGCAGCGCCGCCAGCAGTTGTTTCTTCCGTGAATACAACGCCCGGGCGCGTTCCACCTCAGCCTGCTGGACGGCCAACTGCGCGTCAATGGATTGCCCGCTCGTCTTGAGCCGCTGCTCCTCAATTCGCACTCGTTCATGAAGCGCGTCAGCCTTCGCGCGGGAACGTTGATTCTCCACCGCGGCAAGCAGGCGTTCCTTTGCCAACTGATCGTTCACCTGGGCATCGAGTTCGGCCTGGGTGGCCTCGGCTTTGAGTGCCGAGAGCGACGACTGCAAACTCAATTGCTCATCCTCCAGTTGCGCCCGTAATCTCGTGAGTTGGGCCTCAGTGCCTTTCAACTGCCACTCGGCATCGAAGGCTGCCTGTTCCAGTTCCGGGTTGCTCAGTTCCATCAGGACCGTGTCCGCAGTCACCAACGCGCCGGGCTGCATGAAGATGCGTTCGACGCGTCCGTCCGTTTCCGCCTGCACGGACTGGATCTGCTCCGGCACCAGCGTGCCGTTGCCGCGGACCTGGCGGATCATCTCGCCACGGTGGACTGTTCCCAAGTAAATGGACGCCTTGTCCACGCGGGGCAGGGCAGGCTGAAGCTGCGACAAACCCACGGTGACCAGCGCGACAGCAACAATCGCGCCGGTGCCGAGCATCCAACGCCGCCTCCGTCGCCGTCGTCGAATCTCGGGAGAAATGGGCACATCCATGCGGTGACTCCTTTCCAACTCACCGGGCGGCAGCGACCTCCTCGCCGACAAGTTGGCCGTCGAACAAGTGGATCGTTCGTTGCGCGTCGTGTGCGTAGCGCTCGTCGTGGGTGACCAGGCAGATTGTCGCCCCTTCGGCGTGCAGTTCCCTCAATAATTCCATCACCGCCTGGCCGTTCTTGGAATCGAGGTTGCCGGTCGGCTCGTCGGCGAGCAGGATGGACGGTCGGCCTCCGAGCGCCCGCGCCACGGCCACGCGCTGTTGTTGGCCGCCGGACAGTTGCGACGGGTAATGTTTGGCCCGGGTCGTCATCCCGACCTTGGCCAGCGCTTCATCGACGCGCTCGCGTCGCTCAGCAGCGGTCAGCCCGCGATACGTCAACGGCAACTCCACGTTCTGCCACACTGTCAGGTCGCCGATGAGGTTGAAACTCTGAAAGATGAATCCAATCTCCCGGTTCCGCACCCGGGCCCGCTGGGCATGGTTCAGGTGTTCGACCGGTTCGCCTCGAAGCCGATAGGCGCCACTGGTCGGCGAGTCCAGTAGGCCAAGGATGGACAGCAACGTGGACTTGCCGCAGCCCGACGGCCCGGCGATTGACACGTAGTCTCCGTGGTGGATTTCGAGACGGATGCCAGACAACGCATGGGTCTCGACCTCGTCGGTCAGGAAGACTTTGTGGATGTCTTCCAGTTCGATCAAGGGCGTGGTTGTCTTCATGATTTCGCCTCCTTATTCGTACCTCAAGGCCTCATTTGGGTTGATCGTGGCTGCGCGGCGGGCGGGCAGCCAGCAGGCGACCAAAGCCGCCAGCGCCACCACGCCCAGCGAGCCGGCCAGGCAGAACGGCGAGAGCGGGCTGGTCTGATAGAACATCGAGCGCAGCAAGACGCCGGCGCCCAGCGCCATGCCCGCGCCGATAGCAGCGCCCGCCGCCAACCAGAGGGCGACCTGGCTCACGATCAACCCGACGACGTCCCTCAGCGTCGCGCCCAGCGCTATGCGCAGGCCGATCTCGCGTGTCCGCGACGCCACGTAGAAGGCCATCGAACCGTAGATGCCGACCGCCGTGAGTAACAGCGCCACAGCCATGAAAACGTCGATAAGAAGCATCTGGAAGCGCCGTATGCGGGTCGAGTCGTCGAAAACCTTGGTCATCGTTCGGGCGTTGTCGAGCGCCAGGCCCGGGTCGAGCCGGGCCAGCGCTTGCCGGAGGGCGGGCACGAGCCGATGGGCATCCCCGTCAGCGCGCACGACAATCTCGAACCCGCGCTCGTCGTCAACGACGGCGGGATTGAAAAGGTAGATTTCCGGCCGAGCTGGCTTTTCGGCCCATTGACGGACATCCTCCACCACGCCGACCACCTGCCACGTGAGCAATGGGGGCGGCTTTCGCTGATTATTTCGCAGGCCTTTGCCGATCGGGTTGCCCTCGCCCCAGTAATGTTTGGCCAGAGTCCTATTGATCAGGATTCCCTGTGGCACGCCGCTTGCCTCGGCGGCGGTGACCATCCGGCCTTTAAGGATCGTCACGCCGGCGGCGGCGAAGTAGCCGGTGGTAACGCAGGATATCGAGGCCCGCAGTCTGGACGTGTTGGGGTCATAAGCCTCACCATCTGCAAGAATGGGGTATTCCCTGTATTCTTCGAATGGTAAGTGGTCCGTCGCGCCCACGGCTTTCACGCCCGGCAGCGCACGCAGGCTCTCGATCAGTCGATCGCGAAGGGCCAGCCGCGCTTCATTCTTGGTGTAAGCGGAGTGGCCGAACATGTTGACGTAGCCAGTAATGACCTGATCGGTAATGAACGACCGCGAGTCCTGAGCCACCTTGCGATAGCTGACCATAAGCAACAGAGCGATGTTGATCATCATAAGGCTGAGGGCCACCTGCGAGATGATGAGCCAGCGGAATTGTCGCAGGCGCGTCCGCGAACCGCCCTGCTGCGGCCCGCCTTCCTTGAGCGCGCTCAAGACATTGGTCTTGACCGCCGCCAGCGTCGGCGGCAGCCCGGCCAGCACGGTCGTCAGCATCGCCAGCAGCATGGCGAAGATCAACACGGGGCCATCGATATGAAAACGCCCGCGTACCAGGATTTCGGCCGGGGCGAGGCGCGCCAGAACGTCCATGCCCCAAACAGCCAGCAGCAGCCCGAGGGCGGCAGCCAACAGAGAAATCGCGAAGCTCTCGGCAAGCATCAGGCGCAAGACGTGCCTGCGTCCGGCGCCCAGTGCGACCCGCACAGCGATTTCCGTCTGCCGCCGCGCGGTCCGTGCCAACAGCATGCCCGCCACATTGGCGCACGCCAGCAACAGCACCATCATCACCGCCCCCTGCATGAGCATCAGCGCGACGGTCATGTCGCCAACGATCTGCTGCTTGAGCGGGACGAGACGGAACGAGAACCGGCCGTTCGGTGAGGGATCCTCTTGTGCCAAGCGCGCGCCAAGCGCCATTAGCTCGGCGGAGGCAGCTCGGAGCGTCACGCCGGGGCCCAAGCGGGCCAGCACGTACGCTATCCCAGTGCTGCCACGCCGCGTCTTGCTTAGCCAAACCGGGAAATAAACGTCGCCCGCGGCTCCCGGCGGAAAATCCATAAGATCAACGGCAGCGGGCAAAACTCCCACGACGATGAAGTCCTCGTCTATGTGATAAGCGTCGGTCAATCGGATTTTCTGTCCAATGACTTTGGGGTCGGCTCCAAAGCGTCGTTCCCAGAGCGCGTGGCTAAGAACGGCCACTCGCTGGGCGTCGGTTTTTTCTTCATCTTCCGTGAACCATCGACCGAGCGCCGTGCGCATGCCTAGCATAGGCCCCAAGCTGGCCGTGCACTGAGCGCCTCGAATCACCTCCGGGGAGTCGCCAGCGAGCACAAACTCCCACGAGTTGTACGCCCCGATTGCGGCCAATGAACGGCATTGCGCCCGAAGTTCGAGATAGTCCGGCCCCCCGACTGGGAAATGGTCATGCAACTCGTAGGCGCTTGGCACGGCCCAAACCTGAACGATCCGGTCGGGATCGGGATATGGCAACGGATTGAATACCAGGGTCTTGAAGACGCTGAAGATGGTTGTGTTGGCCCCGATGCCGAGTGCCAGTGTGAGGACCGCAACCGTGGTGAAGCCCGGATTCTTTCGCAGCATCCGAAGTCCAAAACGAACGTCCTGCCACGTCGCCTCGCCGAAACTGGCGCCGCGCGCCTCACGGCATTCCTCGCGGATGCTTTGAAGATTGCCGAAACGACGGCGGGCATCGCGCGCGGCCTCTTCCTGCGACATACCGGCGGCGACATTCTCCGCCGTGCGGAGTTCAAGATGCAGCCGCAGTTCCTCGTCAATCTCCCGCTTCATCGCGCGGCGTTGTCCGAGCGAGCGGAGTCGGTGCCAGAAACTGAGAAATGGTTTCATGGGAGCCGCACTCCGTTTCAAGCAGCTTGCAGCACCAGCGTGATGGCGCGGTGCACCCGCTCCCACAGCGCCGTCTCTTCTTCCAGTTGTTTGCGCCCGGCACGCGTCAGCCCATAGAATTTCGCGCGACGATTGTTTTCGGACCTGCCCCACTCCGCTTTGATCCAGCCTTTCTCCTCCATCCGGTACAGGCACGGATAGAGCGAGCCTTCCTCCACCACCAGCACGTCGTCGGATCGTTGCTGGATGCGTTGGGCGATGGAGTAGCCGTGCAGGGGTCCGGCGGCGATGGTTTTCAGAATGAGCAGGTCCAGAGTTCCCTGAAGCAGTTCGGTCTTGGTCATGGCTTCACCTCACACCTAGATTGTCTATGGGAATATAGGCCGCTCCCCTAGAGTGTCAAGGGGAATATCGACTGGGTCGTACGTCAGTGTGAGTGAGGCGCGGTATTCGACCCACAGATCCATTCATCCATCGCGTGAGCCTTTTCTCCACGACAATTCTCTGTGTCGAGAATCTCTCGCGGGAATGTTGAATCAATTCGGCTCGCCATCCAACTCGGTTGTTGATCGATGGCAGCGATTTTCCCCCGAACGGTTCGGTTGGCGCCGTGAGTCACTGCTTTACTAGCGAACCACCGCTTCCCGACCGTCCATCACGGCGATCTGCGCCGATGTCTGCGACGAGCCGGGGCGGGAGGGTATCAACGCGATGGAGAGGCTCGCAAAAACGCAGGGAAACTGTCGAACCCTTGCGGGTTTCCACCGGTGCTGTGCCAGTCGCGCCACCGTTTGACAGGATACCTGCGAGTTAAAACCACGTTTCAGGTGGGGATGGGCTTAAACTCGCAACGGATCGTGTCGAATGGCGGTGCGAGTTTCCGACCTCGACCGGATCGACTGCGAACGAAAGCGTACCGCAGTTTGCCGGAACCTGGAGCGACGGGGGGACGGAAAACCAAGAACCGTCTCCTCAGGGGTGCCCTGCGAGCCTGGGGCACGGATGCCGTTGTCGTGCACGCTGCTCCTGGTGCCGGTCGCGACGCAGTGTGACGGGACGGCCAACCGCCGGCCGTTCCCCGTTGCGGGAGGCCACACGTTACAGGAACCAACCGCACTGATGCAATCCGCTTGCGTTGTGCGGGGCGGTCGGTAGAATCGCGAGCAACCGACGGAACCGTTCGCGTGGCCCCGTACGGGAACGGTTGCCGTGCAACGAGGAGAGGCATGAACTATCCTTTCTGGGATGTGCCGATTGGGTACGGCTTGTTGATGGCGGTCATCGCAGTCGTCCACGTTTTCGTTTCCCATTTCGCTATTGGCGGCGGACTGTTTCTGGTCGTGACCGAGCAGCGTGCCCGCAAGACGGGCGACCAGCCGATGCTCGAATTTCTCGCCAAACTCAGCAAATTCTTCGCGCTGACGACGCTCGTGTTCGGCGCGCTGACGGGCGTCGGAATCTGGTTCATCATCGGCCTGCTGAATCCGACCGCGACGGAAGCGCTGATCCACAATTACGTCTGGGGCTGGGCGATCGAGTGGACGTTCTTCGTCATCGAGATCACGGCGGCGCTGCTCTACTACTACGGCTGGCAACGATTGACGCCGGCGGCGCACCTGGCCATCGGCTGGATTTATTTCGCCGCGGCGTGGCTGTCGCTGGTCATCATCAACGGCATCATCACGTTCATGCTCACGCCGGGCCAATGGCTCGTCAATGGCGAGTTCTGGACCGGCTTTTTCAATCCGACCTACTGGCCGTCGCTGGTGATGCGCACGGGTGTGTGCATCATGCTGGCGGGATTGTACGCGTTGCTGGTCGCGGCCCGGTACGAGGCCGGCGATTTCAAGAAGCGGCTGGTGCGGGAGATGACGACGTGGGGTCTGCTCGGCCTGGTCATCACCGCCGCCGCGCAGGCGTGGTATTGGGGCGCCATCCCTGCCACCATCACCACCAAGGCCATGCAGATCATGCCGATCCCGATGCAGGCGCTGCGGTCAACGGTCTGGCTCGCGGCGGCCATCGCCGTGTTGCTCGTGATCGCACGCGCTGTGGCGCGGCGGCTGCCGGTCGTCGTCGCGGGCGTGCTGATGCTGACGGGGCTGGCGTGGTTCGGTGAATTTGAAATGTTCCGCGAAGCGCTCCGCAAACCGTACGTGATCACCGGCTACATCTACGGCAACGGCGTCGAGGTGGCGCTGACCGACCGCTACAAGAAGGAAGGTTACGCGGCGCAGATTGTCTACAAGACCGGCGATGAAGGCACCGATCTGTTCCTCCATTCCTGCCGGAGCTGCCACACCATCGACGGCTATCATGCGCTCAAGCCGGCGTTCGACGGCACGGACCGCAAATTCATCACCGCGATTGTCCGCGGCGCGCACCTGCTGAAGGGCAACATGCCGCCGTTCCTCGGGACGCCCGCCGAGGCGGACAAGATCGCCAGCTACATCTACGCGAGGATCGATCAGCGTCCGCTCGCCGAAATTTGCCGGGCGGAAGGAATTGATCTCGGGCCAAGAGCTTACGCTGTCCGATGCGGATGCTGCCATATGCTCGGCACGTCCCACGACAAGTCGAAGAGCTTCGCCGGTCAGAGCGCCGATGATTTGGGCACGATGCTCGATAATTCGGCCGCGCTCGGGGACGGGATGCCCGATTACACCGGGCCGACCGAGGAACGCGCCGCGCTGGTGGCCTATCTTCAAACGCTCGGAAAGCAGGTGAAGAAATGAATCTGCCGAATTACGAATTTCTGTCCGCGCCGCTTTGGCTGGTCACGATCCTGCATCTGGTGACGCTGATGCTGCATTTCGCCGCGATGAACTTTCTGTTTGGCGGGCTGATCATCGTCATTCATGCCGGGCTGCGCAAACGCTGGGATGACCCGACGCTGCTGAAATTCGTCCGGCTGTTCCCGGCTGCGATGGCGGCGACGGTCACGCTCGGCGTCGCGCCGCTGCTGTTTTTGCAGATGACGTATCCGCGGCAGGTCTACGCCGCGGCGATCGTCAGCGGCTGGTTCTGGCTCGGCGTGATCGGGGCGGTGATCGTGGCGTACTACGCGTTGTACTGGAGCGCGCTGCGCGGCGAGCGCACGGGCAAGGTCTGTCTGTCGGGGCTGCTGCTGGCGCTGGCCGGGGTGGTGTACGTGTCGTTCGTGTACAGCTCGGTGTTCTCGATGGCGGAACGGCCGGCGCTGATTCAACAGTTGTACGCGCAGGACCAATCGGGCGGAGTATTCAACCCTGCCACCGGCGATTACGCGTTGCGCTGGCTGCACATGGTGCTCGGCGCGGTCACGGTCGGCGGATTCTTCGTCGGCATGCTCGGCCGCAACGAGCCGGTCGCGTACAAGACCGGCAAGGCGTATTTCGTCGGCGGCATGGCGCTGGCGTCGGTCGCCGGCATTGCCTATCTGATGAGTCTGCAACCGATACTGGCCCGGCTCATGCAAACACGGGCGTCCTGGGTGTTGCTGGTGGCGATTCTGTTGTCGCTGGGCTCGCTGCACTTTTTCTTCAAGAAGAACTTTTGCGTGTCCGGCACGATGCTGTTCGTATCGATGCTCGGCATGGTGTACACCCGGCATATCGTCCGGCTGCTGCGGTTGGGCGATCAGTTCCGGCCCGACGCGTACCGCATCGCGCCGCAATGGGGGCCGTTCGCACTGTTTCTGGTGTGCTTCGTGATCATGCTGGCGCTCGTCGCGTACATGCTGCGGCTGTTCTTCGGCGCGAAACGGGCGGCATGAGGTCGCCGCCTTGCGTCGTGTGGTCGGGCATGTGGGAAGTTCGGCCGACCGTAAGAGCACTCGGCATTTTTCCGGCTTCGGGCCTCCTTGGGCGGCAATTTTCCAGCACTACTCGACATGCCGTTGTGAGTCTCGGGTCCCGTCGGCCACGAATAGCCACTAGGCGCATTGGCCGGTCCTTATACCTGTCACGAGAAAAACCAACAGGAGGTAGATGATGCGTTACCGTCAGGCTGTGTTGTTGGTTCTTGCAGTCCTTGTCGCGGGGCTCGCCGCTCGTCCGTCCGCAGGGCGGGAGCTGAAGTTCGGATTCACCCCCGTCCTGAGCGAGTCTGATATGCGGGTCGAGTTCGAACCCCTCATGACCTACCTTTCCGACTGCATCGGCCAGAAGGTCGTCTTGTACGTCGCCAAAGACTACGGGGATCTCCGTACCCAGATGGAGAGCGGGGCGGTGGACATCGGCACTTTCTCGCCCTTCGCCTATGTGGATGCAGCCCGAGGCGGAAAGATCCAGCTTATCGCCCAGTCCGTCATAAACGGCACGGACACGTATCGCGGGGTTATCGTGGCCCGCAGGGACAGCGGCCTGAAATCGTTGGCGGACTTGCGGGGGAAACGCTTTGCCTTTGTGGATCCCAAGTCGGCGTCCGGCTTCGTCTATCCACGCGCCTTGCTCATCGAAAAGGGCATCACTCCCGAGAGCTCCTTCAAGGAAACCATCTTCGCCGGCGGCCACGATAAGGTGATCGCCGCCGTCCTGGAAGGCCGGGCCGACGCGGGCGCCGTTTACGGCGATGCCCTCGCGGTCGCAAAGTCCAAGGGGGTGCCTACGGAGAATCTGGTGACCCTGGCCAGCACCGACCCGATCCCCCACGACGCCGTCGCGGTCCGTGTCGGACTGGACGCGGCCCTGGCGAAAAAGATCCGGGCCGCCTTGGTGGACTTGGACAAGTCCGAGGCCGGTCGACGGGTCATCGCCAACAGCAAGCCGAAGGAGTTGACCGGCTACATGCTTGCCGAAGACAGCCTCTACGACATGGTCCGTCGTACCGCAAAGATCGCCGGTAGGTAAGGTCGTCAGGCGGCGGTGCGTCGCAGTTCAAGTTCACGGCACAAGCCGTACGCGGTAGAAGCCGGTGTGGCTGATGGCGAGGCCGGCTCGTCTACTGAGGAGCAGCGACCGCCGGGGAAACGACCTGGGCCGGAGGTGCGGTCGCAGCCTTTTCTTTTCCGGCACCACACGTGGAAGTGGCGCAGCCGGATCCCAAGAACAACGCCGCCAGCAAAACCGCGACGCTCGTGAATATGCGTTTCATGATGGAGCCTCCTTATAGGTGACGGGCCGATTAGAGAATCGCATCCGCCGAAAGGCAAGATTAAAAGCGGTTCGCCTTCTGATCGATCTCGGGAAATCCTGGATGCCTCAACACATGCGGTTGCCCCGCCTCGGCGTCATCTCCGATTCCCAGCGGCAGAACCCAGGCGGCGCCTGGCTTCGGACAGGCCGCAGCAAGAAGGCGATCCACTTCACCGACACCGCCCTTTGGGCTTGTCCTCTTTCTCTCAACCGCTACGCCACCCACCAGATCACCGACAGCGCGGTAACTGGCCTCACTGGTACGATCCAATCGGTTGATATCGAAGCATTTATTGCAGGCGGGGTTAAACTGCAATGGACCTCTGGATCGTGGCGAATGTAACCGGTTTGAGAAACCATATGGCGGCAAGACGATTTTTTGCTTCCCCACAAGCCTCGTTCTTGCTACGCCTACAAGGCTGTGCTGCTTGACGGCAACTGGAACGTGCCTTGAGCGATCGGCGGGTTAGCCAAGTGGTAAGGCGGGAGTCTGCAAAACTCCTATCCGTCGGTTCGATTCCGACACCCGCCTCCAACTTCATCTCGCGTGAGTCCAACGACTTGCGCGAGTTTCATTTTTGCGGTGCAAAACGGCTGGAGGGGCTGTGATACTCGCTGTGATACTCGGGTCATTTCAGATTTCTCAACGCAAGAGTTGTAACACGCGCAACCAAAGTCTTGCGGATTGAACAGTAATTCACCACGGGCTGCAACCGTCACCAGCAAGGGAGCCGCGATAGACGCGGGGCGGTCTGCCATCCGTCAGCGGTGAGAAGCGCCGCGCTTCACCGCTGCGGGCACGATCCGCTTTGCAATCGCGTTTTTCAGACGCGGCAGTTGCGCCCTTTTTACCGCCACGCAGTTTCGAGAGGATGAGATCAGGCGCCCACCAACTTGAATGTACAACCCCTTGACGACGTGGTATGGGATGCGATTCATCTCACAGGTTTTAGCTAGATTCACGCCTTTGGCGTGGACAAGAACCGTGCCGCGCTCCCGCACCTTGAGAAATTGAGAGACGCTGAGAACCTGCTTGCCGTGAGCCTTCACGAGCGGATCGTATTCGCCCTCTCCGTGTAGGTCAAGCGACACGCGATTACCATGGCCCGGAGCCTTCGTCGAAAGAGATTCCGCGATAGAGCCGGGGCGGCCGCTTCGGGACGTGCGTGCAAATCTTTCCGCTCAGGATGCGAAGTGCGACGTGCGGAAAACGGTCAGCCGTCGTCACGGGCGGATACCACTTCCTGAGTCGCCACGGCAATCTTTCGTCGCGGCGCAACAAGTCCAGGCCGCACACCAGCGCCGCGAACAAAATCTGCTCGTTGGTGTAGTGCGGATGCTGCAACCGGATATCCTCTAGCCATTCTTCAAGGCGTGGCGTCAACTCCACGCGAAACTGCGGCCCCCACTTCAGCGTCATACGGTCTCCTTAATCGGTTACCGGCGGATCACAACTGACTTGCCGTTGAGCTTCAGTTTCAACGAACGGTTGGTATTCTTGAGAATTTCACGGTCACCGTAGTCCAGCATCTTGTGGTGATTCGGACATAAGACTAGGAGGTTGATACGACGGGCCTTGCCACCCGCCGCCGCCGCTAGAATGTGCGCCACCTCGCAGTAGTTGCCACCGTCCTTTTTTGGAATCCGCGCTCTGCACTTCGGGAACTGACACTTATGCTTGTACTTCTTCTTCAAAGCTTGGATCAGCGGTCCGTCCCTTCGGACGAGCGCGCGCACCTTCCGATACACGTAAATATCATCGCGTCCAGCAAACTGTTTCTCCAACCCGGCAAGAGCCTTGTCCAGTTCACCTGCCGTCAGTCCCTTGTTTTCCTCGGGATATTCCGCGTTCGGCTGACGCTTGACAGGCGGACGACTTCCATCGACGCCACCGGATTCCTTCAACCATTCGAGAAAATCATCTTCGTCCTCGGTGCCGACCGCGCAGATCGCTCCAACAATTCCAGTGAATTCATCCTTGGTCAGTAAAGCGATAGTCCCTCGTCCCTCCTTGTTCGTGAATCCAGTGGGGCTACAGCCAGTCGCCCGAAGATCAGCGATGCTGAGGGGCTGTTTCAGTTTGTACGCGGAATCGCGCGGCACTAGGTCAAACTCGCAATAGAGGCCATCATCTTTCTTTCCTTTCGATGCCAATCGGCTGAAGCCGGTGATCGCCCGCTGGTCAACTTGGTAACAAACAACCAGATGGCCTTTGTCGAACCGATCACGAATAAAGCTGCGGCTGGTGCTGTTCTTGATCCATTCGGGTCCACCCCATTCGCGTACTCTATCCTTCGCTATCGACTTCGCATCAAAATACTTCGTCCACTCCCAACCAGGCCGCCCTCCGTCCGGTTTCTTGTTAGCCTTGACGATCCAATACTGAGGTGACCGCGTTTTTTCGAGCCGCTTGAGATGTTAGTCTGGGGCCAAGAGAAAGGACCCAGCATGAAAGGCAAGCGGTATACGACCGAAGACAAGATCCGCATCTTGCG
>Ga0187875_10001095_pt1 | contig 21316 bp, 21 predicted proteins | sample June2016WEW_17_1_2_FD_132978 | JGI IMG/M metagenome (GOLD analysis project Ga0187875, IMG submission 132978) | Peatland microbial communities from SPRUCE experiment site at the Marcell Experimental Forest, Minnesota, USA - June2016WEW_17_10 | ecosystem: Environmental > Terrestrial > Soil >... | reverse complement strand
TCGGGGACCGTGATCCCCGCTTTTCTCGCCAGGCTGTGAGCGACCAGTTCCCATCCGCCCATATCTCGAGTGTCGTTTCTGCTGGGGAACTTTGCTATGCATAATGTCCCGGCTTCATCCCGCACGGATGCTTTCGGCCGGGCACCTCCCAGGGAAGATCCTGGCGCGAACAGTTGCGTTAGCCATTTTTCGTAGAGGGGATTGTCTTCGTCGTCGATATGCTTTTCGAACTGAAGACTGGTGGCCTGCAGCTCGCGCAGGGAAGTCAAGGGCGGGGCCGCAAATTGCGCGTCGCTGTCGATGAATGGTGTTTTGCTTGACTCTCGAAAACGCAATGAACCCAAGCGAGTTTCGTCGTGAACGCCGAGGAGGAAATCCCATTCAGTCAGGGCTCGGGGTTTGCGTTTTTCTCGGCGCGCGCGAGCGTTTTCGCGGCGCTGCATGAGCACCCTGCCCCAGCGGTCCGGTGCTGAATCGAGGAATATGCCAAAGTTCTTGCGCTGCGGCGCGGGGTACTGAGGACCGGCTGCCAGGGCAAGGTCCGGATCGAAGGAGAAGACTTCGGGTTGTTCCAACCAAGCGCGGTCGTATTCAAAGGAGAAGATTTCGCCCGAGCCGCTTTGCTGGCGATGCAGTTGGCCCATGAGAACTGGATGGCCAAACCGCTCCAGATCGATGCATACCTCGACCGTATCGAGACCTGCCATTAGGAGGTCTCCTTTGGCTTGTTCGCGCTGTCAACTGATGGACTCGAGGATGACGGACGTTTTGGAGCGCGGTGTTTCGGCGACAAGGCGGTGTCTTGCAATTTTCGACCCAGGGGGTCGTCCACGGCCAGTTTCGCGAGATCCTCTTCGAGGCGTAGCACCTGCATCACCCTGGCATAGATTCCGAGTGCAACTGCCGAATCTCCTTTTTCCACTCTCGACAAAGTCTTTCGGGAAATGCCGGCACGCTGGGCCACTGTTTCCGCCGAGTATTTGCGACGGAGGCGAGCCAGCTTCAAGTTCTCCCCGTAGCCTCGCAAGAGGCGAGAAACGCGAGGTAGCAGAGATGGTCCCGTCCTAGCCATAATGGGTATTATCTTACCCATATGTAGCCGATATTGCAACTGATATGACGCATTGAATATCCGTTGTTTTCTGCCTTGGAGCGGGCTGGTTCGCTCATAGTCGCGTCATCCAGATCGCGAGAATAGGCGAATGGCGGCTGGTCGCGAACGGAGTGAGAAACAGTTCCGGATTGCCTGAGGAGGAGTTTTCCAGAGCTGAGGGACGAATGTTACAAATCGGCCGTTCCGCGTCCGGCTATCTATGAAAGCACAAGTTGCCGGCCTCGTCACCGCGGTAACGAAAGTTTTCGAGGGTGATCAGGCCAAAGTGCTTAAAATCAAGGAAGGGTACACTCCGCGAGTGTTGCCAGCATGATGGGCAGCTAGCTCAGAGCGTGTAACAGGTACATCGAGAATGGGTACGCAACCATCATTCGACCCAGCTGAGCAGTATAGGAAACTTTCGCACGAATGGTTTAGGGATCAGAGGCCAGACTCGCCTTTTGTTGCACGCGACTGGGCAGACGATCTCATAAAGGGGGCCGCTGGCTGGATTGAGAGCAGTGAGATTCCCGAGTGGCTCCATCTAAGGATTGCAAATGTGCCCAACGTGCTGCTGCAGCTTCCGAAGCCGGATAACCGTTGGGTTCTGCAATTTAGAGGAGTTTTCTTAGGGCCCTTTGATTTTCGTTTGGCTGGTTGGCGTGACGCGCACGATTTGATCAGCGCACGCACAACGTCGCTAGCTGCCAAGGTCAAATTGGAACAGACTGGAATGGCTGGCGAGGCGACTCTCAGCGGTTCAGGCAGAAGTTGTGCGGATAGCTATGCAGAAGCCGTGCGCAAGCGAATTGAACGCTGGATGAAAATGCTGACCCGCCAGATGGCGCCGAGAATGGCGGAGAGTTTTTCAAGATTGTTCGTTTTGGAAAATGGTCGGTACACATTTAATGATCTCGGACAGTCAGCATGGATGACAGAACTGGGCGAAGTCCCGTTCGATGCAAAAATGACGCTCGACCGGGGCCGATGGATATTCGAGGTCCCATTCAGCGGCCATGAACTGGTTCTCTCCGCCGACAAGAATCTGAAATATTTGGCCCGGATCTTGATGTGCGGGAATATTCCGGTGCCTTCGGGACTACTCGTCGACGGACTCCTACTTAGTGAGTTCCAGAACCGGCCGCCCTACAGGGAATATTTCAGGCGCACGTTTCGCAAGTACATAATTCACGCTGGAACCACGGAAGGTGGAGAAACAGCGCAGGCGATCTGCCGGGAAATGCGTTTCAAAGATGGCATGTGCTTCACCGCCTCTGATGAGATCGCGATAGATTCACCGTTGCATCTCATTTGTGGAGTACCAACCGGACCGGTGACGTTGCTGCCCAACGGGATCCGGGGAGTGCTGGCGATGGTTTCCAAACAGCACTTCAGAATCGGCGCTGTGGCGCCGCAATTTCTTGAAATCGACAAGCACCTCAAAGCTGGCTTGATATGGGTCGCACGTTACCCGAGTCTACTCAGTCAAATTGAGGTCGCAAGCGAGCAGGCACGGCCAGCTGTGTCGATGGCGCTCCATCGACTCAGAGGCAGATTGTTGGATATGCCAAGGCATTGGACAACGCCTTATGACGAATTGGCCAGGTACTTCAAGAAGTTTGTTCGTCCCGGCAAGTTGTGCCGGTACACGGGCACACTGCGCTGGAACGTCGAAGGCCTTGAACCACTGCCTGACCCGGTTGAATTGGCGCTCGACCATATGGCGTTTAAGAGGAGGGCTGCGTATCAACAAAGGAGGCGCGAATACAAGCTGGCAGGTGTTGCTCCCTCATATGCCAAGCCCAAGCCTGAGATCAGCAAGCCTGACAAATGGAACGCCTCAATACGGGCTGAGTTGGCCAAGATGCAGGTGCAACCGAATACGTTCGCGGCATCCGCCGGTATGAACTCATTATGAAAAATCACAGTCGTGTTCTCAGTCCCAGTCGCTCGCAGGACGATGGCCGACATCTCTCAATTCGGGTGTAAAATAAAAGTTCGCTGCGATTTTGAGCCGCCCGGCGAATAGTCGCGGCAATATCAAGAGTTCGACCTCTTCCTCTTCAAACTAAGGGCCCGCGCATGATGCCCGCGCATGATGGATTCTTCGGAACCCATGGTGCGCAGGCCCTTTGTGTTTGCGGATGGAAGTCGTTGGCGAGGAGGGAAACTGATATGAAGGTCGCCACCTTTGATGCGGTGCTGAAGTCCTTGAATAGGCTCGACCCGTGGCTGAGATCTTTGGGCATTGAGCCAAAGAGCGACCGTTGGCACCAGGCCGTTCAGATGGTGCAAAGAGCGAAGGAACAACGGGAGATTGTCGAACGGGGCGGCGCCCGCGTGCATATCAGTAACTACATGGACGGTCTTTTCGAGGCTATGGAAATTCATGAAATCGTCGAGGCCTTCGACAGCGATTCATCGCCTGCCCTCAAGGCGAAGCTGATGCGCGCCTTGTGTGGCCCGATCTCGCCATTCAATGAACAGCCGAAAAACAGTGAAGCTCGCAACACGATGTTCGAGCTGTCGCTTGCGGCAGACTGGAAGAATGCGGGGAGCGTGGTTGAATTGGGAGAGCCCGATATCAAACTTCGTGCAGCTGTGGCCTTGTTCCAGACCGAGTGCAAGCGCCCGTTCTCGGAGAACAGCGTTCGCAAAAACATAGGGGATGCTGCTTCCCAGTTGGCGAAGGAATTGAACAAGCCCGACAGCGAAAACGACTACGGCATCATCGCGATTTCGCTAAGCCGGGTGTTTACGAAGGGCAATCTCGGATGCTATGCGCCGGCGGGCATGGGGAAGCAGGTCATCGGCGAGGCCCTTGCTGAAATGCTCGATGAACACACTGAGCAATGGGGTCTCAAGCGCTTCCGGGAAATGCACCCACGCATTGTCGCAGTCATGTTCCAACTCACAGCTCCGTGGGATGTAGGAGGCGAACGTCTGATCCACCTCTCGACGTCGAATTTCCTGGAGACAGGAAATGACGCGAGGGGTTGGAACACACTACGTAATCACGTCGAGAGCCTCGAACACGCCGTGGCGTAGGCCGGCCCAAAAGCAGGTGTACGCCCCCGTGCCCCAACCGTGCACTTATCGACCGTGTTCGAGCCATTTGGGTTCACTTTGAACGAGAAGCAGATTCCCCAAATTATTGAAAAGAATAAAAATCAAGATGCGAGATAGACGCGTTGGAAGGACTTTTTCTGCGCCCAAGGCAGGTGCGCTACCAGGCTGCGCTACGCCCCGACAGTCAACACTCTTTACTCATTTGAATCGATGACTCATCTGAATCAACGACTCTTCCGATTATAGACGACAGAACGCGCTATAATTTTTCCCTGTATATGCCGAGCCCGCGGTATGCGTTGGTCGCGTACGTCAAAAGTCCAGTGGGAGAGTTCGTCGAGAACCTCCGGCGGGAACTGCATCCCGCGCTGCCCCATCTCGCTGCCCACATCACGTTCCTGCCGCCGCGGCCTCTGCAAGGAACGGAGCAGGCGGCGCTGCAGATACTGGCGGGAATCTGCGGCCAGGCTGAACCCTTTGAAGTAACGCTCGGCGAGATGAACAGCTTTATTCCAACTACCCCAACGGTTTACATTCGCGTGGCTCGCGCCGGGTCGCGGCTGGAGGAGCTGCACGATCAATTGAACACTCAGGCGTTGGCTTTTGCAGAAGAGTGGCCCTATACGCCTCACTTGACCGTCGTGAAAATGCCGACTGAACAAATGGCCGAGCAAGCTCTAGAGATCGCCCGGGAACGCTGGAAGCAGTATTCCGGTACCCGCCGCGTCCTGCTTGATCGGCTTACCTTTGTGCGGGAAGAGGCGCCGAACCAATGGATTGATTTGGCTCCCGTTCCTCTCGGCGGCTCCCTGGTTTCTCCGTGATCTGGTTGTAATTTGGTTCGGCCGTAGAATCGCTCTGGCCCTACCCTCCGGCTGATTACCTTCGGATACGTTACCCCCGCTCTGCCATCATGGCCCCTGGTACATTCCCTCCCGTGCGTTGCGCCACTGTTAGGTGCGCTGTAAACAGAAGACAGGGAACTACGATATCCGCGCCGGCAGCCGCTTACGGCGTGGCTTCCATAGCGCCAGGAGCCAAAATGCAGATTGGAGTCTACGGTTCGGGATTCTTGGGTACGGTGATTTCGGCCTGCCTGGCAGATTTTGGCACTCCCGTTTCCTGCTGTCATCCCGATCGATCGCGCATGGTCGAGATGGCGCAGGGCAATATTCCTTTCTTCGAGAAGAACCTGAAAGAGATTATCCGGCGAAATGTACGCGCTGGACGGCTTGCCTATTCCACTGACGTTGAATCTTTTGCGCGCAAGGCGCAAGTAATTTTCCTGGCGGAGGATGGAGCCGAACATCTTAACGACGTGGTGATGCGCATCGCCCGGATGGCGCCGAAGCCTCCCATTCTCACCATCGTCACCCCAGTTGCGGTTGGTACGGCTGCCGCCTTGGAAAAGTGCTTGAAGGACGCGGGTCTTCATGGAACCATCGTCTCCCAGCCCATGTTTTTTACCGACGGTTGCGCCGTGGAAGACTTCAACTGGCCGGATCGCCTGATTTTGGGCTCCACTTCCAACGAAGCCGTGCATGTACTCAAACAGATTTTCCATCCCCTGGTGATGCGCGGAGTTCCGGTAATCGTCACCAACCAGGCCACAGCCGAACTGGTGCGTGAGGCTGCGACGGCCTTTGTGGCAACCAAGATTTCCTTCATTAACGAAGTGGCCGCGCTTTGCGAGCGCGTCGGAGCAGACGCCGTAAACCTTGCGCTCGCTCTCGGGCTCGATAAAAAGATCGCTCCACGCTGCCTGCAGCCAGGAGCAGGCATGGGCGGCGTGTTTGCCGAGTCGGACATGGATTCGCTGGCGCAATTGGCGCAGGACAATGGCGTTCCGCTGAAAGTGCTGGGCGCGGCTCGTGACGTCAACCACACGCTGGCGGATCGCCTGGTCGATAAGATCGCGATGGTTCTGAATTCAGTCGAGAATAAAGATTTAGGAATTCTAGGTCTGGCCTTCAAGCCGAATACGAACTCCGTGGCGGGTTCCTCGGCGGTGCGACTGGCGGAAACTTTGGTTGCGAAGGGCGCGCGCGTGCGGGCTTATGATCCGGTGGCGCTTTCCGATGCCAAGACACGCCTTAACGGATCGGTGCGTTACTGCGACTCGGCTTACGCGGCCGCCGAGGGCATGGATGCGCTGGTCGTGGGCACAGCATGGCCCGAATTCCGTGCTCTCGATTTTGAACGCATCAAACATTTGCTGAAGAAGCCCATCATCGTTGACACCAAAAACCTGCTGGATTCTACCCGCTTGCGCGCCATGGGGTTTGAATACGTTGGCGTGGGCCGAGGATAACTTGTTGTGCCCGGACCGTTCGTGGTGAAGCGGGACAAATTGCAGCCGTACGAAATTCGCCCCAGGTACTGTGAGCGTAGAATTTGCCAGTCCCGTCCCGCAATCCAAGCTTCAGAAGCTGTATGTTCGTTTCAATCTCCTGCTCTCGGGAATTCTTGATACCTTTTCTTTTTCGTACTTCTGCCTGTCCTTCTCGACGGTGTTTCATGTGCTTGGCAGCATGTGCTGTCGACTTATCGCTGAGCACTTCGCACCTTGTCAACCAGTCGAAGACACTGCACGTTCCCGGGAAAGCGATTCTGACATCTGCGAACGGCAATTGCTATAATCAGCGTGGTGGTGGGAATAGCTCAACTGGCAGAGCACCGGACTGTGGCTCCGACGGTTGCGGGTTCGATTCCCGTTTCCCACCCCAGATCTTCTGATCTTCTCTCTCGCTCACGCTTTAGTCGTCGATACGCTGCACCACCGAGAGAATCTTCCACTGCCCATCCAATTTTGAAAGCGTCATGTAGTCCACCCAGTGTGGAGTGACCAGCTTGGCGCACGCCATGTCTTCCGCAATATCCAGCACGCTGATCTGTTCCGTCTTCTGCTCTGGCGGAAGATCGGCGGGGCCGTGCGAGCGTACCTCCTGCACCATCTGGGAGCCAGTTCTCTCCCGGATCGGAATATCGCCGTGAATCATATGCTTCAAATAATGTGGGTGCAGGGTTTGCTGCATGCGAGAAGCGTCGCCCGAGTAATACGCTTCGATGTAGTTCCGGACGGTGGTTTGAACGACAGCCGATTCGTCACTGGAGGCCGGTTTATCTTGAGCATTGGTTACGACGGTAAACAGCAGCAACGATAGGTAGAAGCGCAGCGCGAAGCGTTTCATGATGGGTCATCTCCTCGGCGGCAAAAAGACTAAGCATCGCGATTCTCCCACCGAGATTCGGCTTGCACAACTACACCAAAGTCCATGTCTGCGGAAATTGGCGCCGACAACGAAACTTAGCCGCCCGCGATCGCACAGTTGTTGCCGCCTTTGAGCTTGCGAAGAGCCACCGCTGGAGCCCATTTACGAGTGATCGCTAGAATGCCACCCGCACGCCCAGCTGCGCGGCGAACGGAATGCCCACGGTAGTCCCCGGTCCGAAGAAATCTCCTAAAGCTCCCCCGGGCATGCGCAACTGATTGATGCTGGTGATGGGCTCCGTGGCAGTGCAGGCCGCATTCGTGCAGATATCGGTAATGTTGCCGAGCTGCGCTTGCCCGGACGGAACCGGAAGCAAGGCAATATTTGTAACGTAATTCGCACCCGGGTTGTTGCGGCTGAAGAGATTGAAGAACTCGACGAATGGCCGCACATCCCAACGTTCGCCCAGCCGGAAAGGTCGGCTCACCCGCAGATCCGTCTGAATGTAGGGCGTGCCGCGGACCTCGTCCAAGCTTTCGGGCACTCCGTTTACCGAAATGCGCCCAGTGTTCGTGGCAGTCGTAATGGTGAAAGGACGTGCGCTTTCCGCCTGTGTGATCGTCGTCAATTCGATTCCGCCGGGAATATGCAGAGTCCCGGCGAGAACGAAGCGGTCCGTAACGTCCTCACCGTCATCCAGGCGAAATTCGCCACGGTCTTCGCTGCTGGCCTCACGTTGTACGGAGGAGCTCGACAGCTGAACGACAATTTTGGCGGAAGAGATGCGTGCGCCCGTCGCGTCCTGAACCGTGCCGCGCAACGACCCTCGCGGATTCTGAGCGTGGACCGGGGGCGTAAGCAGAAGGGAAGAACAAGGCCAGGTTGAGCAGGAAGTTAAGTAGGCACGGAGGTGAATAAATTCTCATGGTTACGCGCAACTGAGAAGAGAGTGTACTTCGTGATTGTGGTGCTAGCTGCTGCCAAAAATTGTAGATCCCCGCCTCCGTGAAACGGGTGCGTACCGAAATTAATCCGACCAGCGCTGCGGCTTGCGGTCCCAGCGATGTTTTTTCAATTCAGCGAGCAGGCCGGAGTCGAGCGGCCCAGCATCACTGGCGGCGACGTTCTGGCGCACATGCTCCGGGCTGCGCATGCCGACAATCGTGGTGCTCACTGCGGGATGAGACAGAATAAAGCGCAGCGACATTTCGGGGAGCGTCATGCCGGCTGGCAGGATTTTATTCAGCTTCTCCACCCGATCGATCGTGTCCGCTAAATTTTCCGGGCCAAAATAGCCGGAGCGCCAATCGGTCTTCGGGAAGCGCGTCTCAAGTGTCATCTTGCCGCCTAGGCTGCCCTCATCCAACGGCACGCGTGCGATCACCCCAACCTTCAATTCTTGGCAGAGAGGGAACAATTCGTCCTCCGGCGCTTGATCGAAGATGTTATAAATTACCTGCACCACGTCAACAAGCCCCGTTCGTAGAGCCTTGACGCCATTCTCCGGTTCCCAACGGTTCAGGCTGAGGCCGAAGTGGCGAATCCAGCCGCCATCCTTGAGTTTTTCCACAGTAGAACGAAATTCCGGATCATCCGTCCAACTGTCATTCCAAACATGGAACTGCAACACGTCGATCGAGTCAACGCGGAGTTTCTTACGAATCAAGTCCGCGTACTTAAGGACGTGTGCCGCGCTAAAAACCTCGCTATATTTATATCGCGAAGTGGCGGGCCACCTCCCGTTGGCTGGAGGAATTTTCGAGGCAGCATACAGCCGTTTCTTGGGGTTGCGCGCCAGCGTCTCGCCCAGTAGTCCATCACTTTTGCCGTCACCATAAGCCCAGGCGGTATCGAAGAAGTTGCAACCCGAGTCGACCGAAAGTTGTAGGGAATCCAGCGATTGCTGATCGTCGGAACCGCTCCAGCCACTCATGCCCCACAAGCCGTAGGCAATGTCACTGACTTCGAAACCGGCCCGCCCCAACTTACGATATTTCATCGAAGGTCTTCCCTTACGAGCTTATGATTTCTCCAAGTAACTTGAAGAGACATCGTAACAGTTTTGGAAGAAGGCTCGAAACTTGCCAAAATCGGGGAAACTCCGCTCTGCGGGTTTTTCGATGCGGATCATCACGATTTTGCGGACCAGCAATCGTCGGTTCGGTGTTCCAATGGACTTGGTTCGTACAAATCCTAGGAGGTTCCCCCATGGAATCAAAACATCCTGCTTCCCCGATGCCGCCATACGCTCCCGAGGAGTTGAATGCACCATCGTCCCGATTGCTCGACGAAAAAATCTCTGACAATAGTGGTACAGAAGCGAAGGTGGACAGCGCGTTCGCGCCGGCCGGATTGAAAAATCCGTTCTGGAAGTAAGGGACGACTCCGCTAAGGCAAGATTGGTAAGCATAGGCACGGTCGTAAGGCAAACGACAACTCGGACATTTCTTGCAGCGCTGGATGCAGTTGCGCGTCGCGGCAAGGTTCCAGCGTGATCACGAATGGCAGCGCGTTCTTATCAAAGCCCGGCTTTTGCAGGACTGCATCAATATTCAGTTGATGAGCGGAGAGGATCGACGCCAAACCCGCAATAATGCCGGGCTGGTCGTTCACTACAAATCTCAAGTACCAGGGTGTTTCAAAGTCACAGCTCAGTTTGGGCGTAGCCAGTTGCAAGGGACGATGCGCCCGCGGTCCTGCCGAAAGGCTTTCCGCTACGAACCTCAAGTCTGAAACCACTGCTACGGCGGTGGGATTCCCTCCTGCGCCCGCTCCCAGAAAAGCCACGTCCCCGCCATATTCTCCCGATGTCAAAACCAGATTCAGATTCCGCTGCACTCGTCCGAAGGGCGAGGATGCCGGAACGAGACTGGGACCCACCTCGGCAAACAGCGTCGTCCCCTTCAGGTCAGCTCGCGAAATCTGACGGATGGTGCATCCCAATTCGGCGGCATAATCGAAATCCATCGCGTCGATACCGCGAATGGTTCGGGCGCGAATATCCCCCGGAGATACCCGCACTTGAAGCCCGGCCAGCGCGAGGATGGATAGTTTGGCGCGAGCGTCGCCGCCATCCAGATCTTCGCTGGCATCCGCTTCGGCATAGCCCCTGGCCTGCGCCTCCTCCAGAGCTTCACTGAAAGGAATGCGATCGGTTTCAATACGGCTGAGGATGTAGTTGCAGGTTCCGTTCAGTATGCCCGCAATGCCGTGCAGCCGATCGCCGCATAAGCCGGTACGCAGGGCCGGAAGCACTGGAACGCCACCGGCGACGGATGCTCCAAACTCAAGCTGGCAGCGGTTCGCGCTCGCCAATTGCAGCAAGTCCGGGCCATCACGCGCAATGAGTTGCTTATTCGCCGTGACCACCGATTTGCCGGCATTTAAAGCGCCTCGCACCAACTCCTGCGCCGAAGTCAATCCGCCGATCAACTCGATCACGATCTCGACGTCGGAGTTGAGAATGGCTTGGAAGTCGTCCGTCCAGATCACCTCCGCCGGCACCCAGGACTGCTTCTTGCGTTCGACGTTGCGGTTGCAGATATGCGTCAGTCGGAGTAATCCATCGCTGTGCTCGCAGAGAATCTTGGCCACGGCGCGCCCCACGGTTCCGAAACCGACTAGCGCCACGCGGTGCGCAGAGGTTTTCCTTTTGGAAATGGAAGAGGTCGCAGGCGGCCTGGCTGGCGGAGTTTTCGTCAAGGCTATTCTCGAGCGCGAAAGATCATGTTCATAATACGTGGGACCGGAGCCCGCGCGAAGTGGAAAGCGAGCATCAATGCCCGCTACGCATCAAGTGAGAAAAGTTCCTCGAAGCATCGTGAATGGTTACAGCAGTTCGGTCAGGCGGCTTGCGCGGCAGAATCAGCATCAAAGTTGGTAATATAATGCGATCCCGCCGCAAACAAGGCAATGCCTTCCTGCGAGGAATCACAAGCGGAGTCTTTACCAGCAGCGCCTTTCACGCCGGGCGCTACGGTCCGCCGCCACGCCCGGTTACGGGAGGAGAATGGATGATTGGAAAGTTCGCCACTGCCAGTGTGCTGTCGCTGCTGATTCTTACAACCATACTGGGAGGACTAGGGTTTGCCCAAGCGACGCCGTCTGGAGAATCTCCGTCATCTCCGTCATCTCCGGCCTCTACTCCGCAACAACCTGCTGCGCAACAACCCGCCGCACAGCAACCCGCCGCACAGCAACCTTCCAGTCAGCAACCAACTGCTCAGCCCTCTTCGAGTGACCAGGAAGCCTCCGAGGAAGAGTCTTCTTCTTCGCGGCGAAAGGCGAAGCCCCATGACTACAAGAACTGGAGCTACAATGTGGGCGCCGGCGCCAATGTGGATAGTGGCACAACCCGCACTTTCGTGAGAGGAGGGGGCGTCGTGGGCACGGCCGGCATCGCTCGCAACGGAAGCAAATATTTAGGATTGCGCGCCGATTTTATCTTTGCCAATCTGCCCCTTCGCGATTCGTCCCTGCAACTCGCCCAGGCCGGAAGCGCCTCGAGCTATCTTTTTGCCTTTACCCTCGACCCCATCATTAACGTTTCCGTAACCAAGACCTATGGGGGATATGTTTTGTTCGGGCCCGGCTATTATCATCGCTTTGGAACCTTGAACTCGGACACGGCCGTTCCTGGCTCATCTTGCAATGCGTTCTTTGACTGGTGGGGTGCATGTCCTACCGTGAGCCTCCCTCTCAGCGGCAGCTTCGTCAATTCCAGCCAGAATCACTTCGGCTACAACGTGGGAGGTGGTATTACGCGCAAGATGCCGAGTGGCGTGGAGATTTACGCGGAGTATCGCCTTACCCATGGATCGGGCAACGGCACCACCACGGACGTGCGCCCTATCACAGTCGGCGTACGCTGGTAAGAAGACATCAAGAATCAACCTGTGCGCTCTCGGCCTTCTGTGGGGATGGTTTGCCTCCTGCGTACTTATTCAGGATTCGTCCGGTAGCTCCAAAGCTCACCCGCACAGAGTTGCAACTGGACGAACGATGAGGCGGAAACCGGCTGAGAAACTGCAGCGCTGGAGTTGGCTTCGGCCAATGCTTCTTCGACGATGGGGTGCGCGGGCGCGAGCGAGCAGGCAGGATCCGTAGCAGTCGTGTCGCCGGTGAGCAGCAGCGCCTGGCAGCGGCATCCCCCAAAGTCGTCCGCGCGACGATCGCAACTGCGGCACGGTTCGGGCATCCATTCCTCTCCGCGAAAACGCTGGAACGAGGAGGACTGCTGCCAGATGAACTCCAGACTCCTCTCCCGTGTGTTTTCGAACGCCATGCCGGGAATCACTTCCGCCGCGTGACAGGGCAAAACTTTTCCGGATGGATTGATGAGCATCAATCTTCTTCCCCATCCGCCCATGCAGGCCTTGGGAAAACGCGCGTAGTAATCGGGGACCACCGAATCGATGCGTATGCGTCCGGCGAGGCGTTTTTCCGCGGCCGCTACTACTTCCACGGATTTATCGAGCTGCGCGCGCGTTGGCAAAAGTGCGGCGCGATTTTTCAACGCCCATCCGTAATATTGCGTGTGGGCGATCTCCATGCGTTCGGGAGCAAGTTGCTCGATGAAGGAAATCATCTCTTCGAGGTGATCGATGTTCTGCCGGTGTATGACGAGATTTGCCGTGAATGCGATTTTGTGACGCCGGATGAGGCGCGACAATTCAATCTTGTGCGCGTGCGCCTTGGCTCCCGCAATCCAGTTTGCCGCGCCTTCCCGTGAATCCTGAAAACTGATTTGAATGTGATCGAGGCCGGCATCCACGAACGCTTGCAATCGCGTTTCGCTCAGCCCGACGCCAGAGGTGATGAGATTGGTGTAGAGGTCCGCGGCGCGCGCGCCCGCGATGAGCCTCGACAGATCGGGACGCACCAGCGGTTCACCCCCGGTAAAGTGCGCGTGCAGCGTCCCCAACTTACCCGCCTGCTCGAAGACATCGATCCATTGATCGGTGGAAAGCTCCGAACTTACCCCAGAAAGCTCCAGCGGATTGGAGCAGTAGACGCAGTGCAAGGGGCAACGGTGCGTGACTTCGGCGATGAGTGCGAGCGGGTTGGGGACCATCTGCGCTGCTGAATCCTTCATCTAGTAATCCACGATCCGCTTGTGCTGCAGCTGTTCGAGAAACTGGCTGATGTCGTCGCGAATCTTCGCCGGATCGGCGACGCTGAACTGGGCCTGCAATTCCTGGATGATCTGGCCGAACGTGCGCTGACCGTCGCAACATCCCAGGACCTGCAAGCCCGTTCCTTGCAGACGAATCGCGCCTTCGGGGAACAGCACCACCCGCACTCGTTCGTTGCCAGCCTTGTTTTCTGGGCCCCAGCGGCAACCGGTGGCGAGGCGCGGCTGACTGGTATCTTCGGGAGGAGGCATGGCTAAGGTTTCCCGGAAGTAGATAGACGCAAGCTGCAGTGGAGCTTCACGCAAATGCAGGTTCCTCCACTTCGCTCGCTTCGCTCCGCTTCGGTCGGAATGACAGAGTGATTAACGGACCTCATGCTATCTGCCCTCGATGCGAAACGCCCCGGGCGGCGGCCACCCGGGTTGAACGTAGGCGAAGTAGAGTGCGTCGAGTTGCGCCCACAAAATATCGCACTTGTCACGCAAGGCCTGGATCGCCAGTTCCTGCTCGGGTCGGGTCTTCGCGTTGTCGTATACGTAGGTCACCGCGAATTGCGAATCTTCAGGCGCTTGATACAGTCGGGCCTCAAAATAATCCAGACCGCCCGCCAGCCAGGGATAATGTTGGCGAAGCTTTTCCACGCGCAAGGTGATCAGCTTGGCCGAGAATAATTCTGTGAGCGAGGAAGCCACCGCTTCCAGGAGAGACCGGCTGCGAACGATGTTCAGATACTCATTCACCGCGAACCGGGAGGCGGGAAGAATGCCTTTGCAGGCGCGAACCTCGCCGGAATCGAGTCCCGTGGCTTCTGCCAATTTTATCCAGCGTTTGATGCCGCCTTCGCTGGTCGCGTCGCCATCGTGATCGACTACCCGCTTGCGCCAGGCGCGGCGAAAAACTGGATCCGGACCGCGCGAAAGAATGATCGAGTCCTTAATCGGAATGATGCTTTGATAGTAATAGCGATTCAATGCCCAAGCCTGAAGCTGTCCGCGACTGAGCTTGCCCTCGTGCATCAACAAATGGAAAGGATGCTGGTGATGATAGCGCTCCTCGCCCGTGGCTTGTAAGACCGCCCGTAGCTCCTCGAAGGAAAGCAAATGGCCGGTTGGCGATGCGGTGCTGTTTCCTACATTTTGAACTGCCATCCGTCCTCCGCCACATCCCAGCCCGCGTCCCGCACCTGGCGATATTGGGCGCTGGTCTCGTCCAGCATGGGATTGGTGTTATTGATGTGTATAAATATTTTACGCGGGTGGCGCACTCCCGCCAACCTCGCCAGTGTCTCTTCGACCGCAAGATGGCCCATCTGCTGCGCGGTTTGCCCGGCTTTCTCGCTGCCTTTCACGTGAATGAGTTCGTCGTTGCTCCAGAATGTGCCATCGAAAAGCAGGACGTCGCTCGCATCGAGCTCCGCCAGTAATGCGTCGTCGACCTTTGGCACGGCCGGCAGATAGGCTAATCGCGAGCCGGAATTCGAATGGATGAAAAAGCCCAGGGACGCCTCGCCCGCAGAAAGTTGCGACTGGCGTTCTGCGGCCACATAGGCGGGATAGTGAGTACTCAAGGACCACGGGCGGCAGCGGAGACCGAAATCCTCGCCTTGAGCATCGCACAAAGAAAATTCTTTTCCGGATTCAAAATCAGTCCATACGGTTTGATCCGGAGTACGATGCAGCATGCCGAACATCGAATTATCCTCGCGGAGAATACGGCGAACCGAAGCAGTGGCATGGACGCGCAGCGGCTGGAGTTCACGCAGCAAAAGGAGTCCCAGAACATGATCGAGATCGGCATTGGCGAGCGCTACGCCGGCAATCGGCGAATGGCGCATGCCCTGTCGCGGATGCAATTCGGGCGTGCCTTCGATCTGCGCGCGAAGGTCCGGAGATGCGCCCAGCAAGAACCACAAGCGGCGCTCCTCGGTGAGCGCAATCTGCGTTTGCGTGCGCGGCTTGCCATGGAATGTGCCTGCTCTCACCTCTCGGCAATTGCTGCAGGCGCAATTCCATTGAGGGAAAGCGCCTCCCGCCGCCGACCCAAGAATCTTTACCAGCATCTCTGCGAGTTTACAGCTTCGGAGTGCTCCTGTAGGTGATTTCCAAATCGATGGACGGTTTCATTTGGCGGGAAAGGAAGCTCTCAAGTTAGCCAGGTTGCTGGAACTTGCAACCTTCCTGCGATCTGGATGCACCAAGTGTGAAAGATCGTGCATCTTTATTCGAATTTGTGCTCGCCCGGCGTTTTCTTCTTGCCTTCGCTGCCCATGCGCCCCTATATTGGAACAATCCCGTTTCCGCTCGGGTGACAGCTCTCTCCCGCCCTCCCCATCCTCTTCCCTTGATCAACCCTCTCCGAGGGTAAAGCGAATAGCAGGGAGCTGAGTATCAGCCTTGTCCCACCGCGGCTGCGCAACGCAGCGGATCGACATCCCAAAGCATGACCTCCGCGGAGAGCTTCTCCAGTCCCACTTCCCCTGCCATTTCTGTTCCCGGCTTGCCGCACCATACGATGCGAAACTGAGCTTTCGTCCCTTCGTAGAGAACGTCCAGCAGGTCTCCTGGCCTCAAGCGGGCATCCACACACTGCAGAGTTGCGCCGTGCCGGCTAATGGTGCGCAGGCTGGCCGGCTGCATAAATGGGCGAGCAAAACTATCCATGCCCCAGATTTGGACAGGAAGATCTACGAATACACGCGACTGCTGGCGCCGGTCCATTTCGATGCTCCTTGGCCTCCATGCGAGGTCAAGGGATCGTAGGCGGGCACGGAAAAGAAACAAAGGTACCCTCAGTCACGTGGGAAAAGTTCCCAAAGTTTGCCGCCCGGACAGCGGAAGCCGCCCCAAGATTCAGCGGGTATCCAGGCTCTTTTCAGTCCATATCTCCAAGCGAGCACGCGCCAGGCCCACGAGGATCGCCGCAGGATCCGCAGCCTCCCCCCGGGGCGGACGTAGCAGAGGAGCCCTTGGCCGAGACGGCAAAAACGCTAAGCTGAGGGCTCAATTTCTTGCTCTCGCATTTGGGACACTTCGCCTTGTCGCGGCCAAAAACCAAGGTTTCAAACTCGTGCTGACATTCCTGGCAGATATATTCAAAAATCGGCATCTGGATCCTTCCCGTGTAGCGAACCTCTCCTATTAGAATCGCTTTGTGGGAACTTCGCAAACTGGAGCGGTGGGTCTTGCCATCTCCGTCGTCGGAAACTTGAGGACGGCTTGATCGAAAACGGGCCAGCTTTCGCCCAGCACATCTTCCGTCCACGCCGCTGGCTGCGAGGTGGGCACATGCAAACTCTCGCCGCCTTCTTTCTGTCGCGCCGCATTGCCCTGCCACCTGCCGAAAAACGTCTGATCGAGGTGGAGCCCGGCATCTCCGTGCTCTGCCATTGTCATTGGCAGAAGCAGCGGCGCAGCGCATTGACTGTGATTGTTGTCCACGGACTGGAGGGATCGAGCGAATCGCAATACATGCTGGGAGTGGCGGCGAACGGCTTGTCTGCGGGCATAAACGTGGTGCGCATGAACCAGCGCAACTGCGGCGGCATGGACCACTGCGCGCCCACGCTTTACAACTCCGGCCGGTCGGAGGACGTGGCCGCCGTAGCGCGCAACATCATCGAACAGGATGGAATTACAGGGTTCGTGCTCGTTGGTTTTTCCATGGGGGGCAATCTCGTTCTGAAACTTGCGGGGGAGTGGGGCAGCGATGGCCCTTCAGAATTTCGCGGAGTGGCAGCGGTTTGTCCGGCCATCAATCTGGCGGCTGGCGCGGACGCGCTGCATGAGCCCGCTAACCGGATCTACGAATACTATTTCCTGGTGCAATTGTTCCGGCGCTTTCGGCTGAAGGCGCGGCTGTTTCCTGAAAGTTTTGAGGTGTCCCGCCTGCGTGGCGTCAGGACGCTCAGAGACTTCGACGACCGCGTGACCGCCTACTACTGCGGTTTCACTGGAGCCGACGATTATTATGCTCGTGCGGCGGCTGCCAACGTGATCGATCGCATTGCACGTCCCGCTCTGGTAATCCATGCGGCCAACGATCCCTTCATCAGAATCTTGCCGGAAACTCGCCAGGCACTTCTTTCCAATCGCAACATCACGTACGTCGAAACGGAAGACGGTGGTCATTGTGCATTCGTGGGAGAGGGCGACGGCGACTCCACTTATGATGGCCGGTGGGCGGAGCGGGAGGTCGTCCGCTTCGCCAAGCAGTTTCAACATCCACCGGATTCCGCTTGAATTCCGTCGCCCCCTGCATGATGGCTCGCCTCTAAGCCTTACGCGTGCCCATCCTTCAATTCGCCGGTGCTGGACGCCTCCGAACCCATGCCAGAACCTCAGCTCCGCGCCCCTTCCAGCGTGTCCGAAGGAAAGCCAGGGCGAGCATTGCTAGAAAAATGACAAGCAAGCCGGCAGACGCCATCTTGATGCTCTGGCTGTGTTTGGGCAAGATCGATAAGCGTCCATATACGAATTCAATGTGCACCCAATACACCAGCAGGGAAGCCCGCCCCAATTGGATGAGTGGACTGAACCCCCACGGACCCGCCCCCCAGCGGCACCAAGCATAGCTTGCCGCCAGAATCACCAGCAGCATTCCCACACGCATCAGAAAAAAGTTGGGGCTCGTATGCCAGAAATCGTAGAAGGCATAGACCTGATGAGGCTGCGCATCGAGCCAGTGGCCTGCTTCCACGAGTACAACGCCTGCCGCACCTCCGAACCCAAAGATCGCCGACTCGCGCCTGCGCGCCCACTCGCATCGCAGAACGAATCCTGCGGCCAGTCCGGCAAAAGCGAATGCTGTCCAGGGAAAAATCGGGAAGAGCCATGCTTGCGGCGCGCCAAGATTATGAACCCCGTTGATGTAAGACTCGAGCGGCCACGGCAACCAGCGCGGCCTCCAGCTTGTCCACAAAAGAGGAGTAAGCAAGGAGATCAGCAAAGCTGCGCCGGCGGAGGATAGAACCAGTGCCATCCTGGTTCGTGTTCCGCGGTACATCGACAGCATCACCCAGCACATCACGCCCATCAGCATCATCGAGAGGCCAATGGTGTTGAGTATGTCTACGCGCAGCAGGTCACTCAGAGGCGCCCACCCCCAGCTAATCAGGTATTCCTGCAACCGAAAGAGCAACCCGAAGGCAAAGATTTCCGCGCCGCGACGGATCGTGGCTCGACCAATTTGAGCCGCTGGCAGATTCTTCTTCCGCAGTTTTTCGGTCACCAGGGCGAACGAAATGCCCGCTAGAAATAGAAAAAGCGGAGCGGGGAACGTTCCTCCCAGTTGCGAGTACATGAAGAACCTGCTTTGGCGCGCGCCGGGATTGAGCCAGGAGTCGTAGCAATGTGTCTGAAACATCAGGACGCACGCCAGCCCCCGCATCCAGTCGATGTATGCCAGCCGGGATGGAGCTGAAGAGGTCAATGCGCCACAGCATCATACCGCAGCCGGACGATGGGATAACTCTTGCTAAGGGGCGCGTAGCTCAAACGGATAGAGCACCGGATTTCTAATTCGTCCAACCGTGCGCAAGTTGTTGGTTGTTCTTGGTTGTTGAAGTGCAAAAAGGGTGTTCATGGGTGTTGTCGTGCACCTTTTGTACAGGCTCTCACGGGACTCGATCGCCAGCGAATAACGGGCAAAATTCAGTTCGCTGACGCTTGCTTCTTAATCCTTCGATTATTGCTCCGCTGTTGAAGCTCAGTTCACCGTTCGCCCCGCCGCAGCATTTTTTGTATTTCCTCCCCGACCCTCAGGGGCACGGATCATTCCGCCCACCCTTCGGGGTGCTGCGGCAATAGACGATACCGAGCCTACCAGTCGATGATCGTCGTTTCCTCCCGGTGCCCCTTGGTTTTAACGCGAAGCACACAGAACCCGCTATCCTCGTTGTGAAAGGTGACGGGCTCGATCACGCCGGAGATTTGCTCGGTTGCGAGTTGGCGCTCTGGGATTGCGGCGGTCATGCGTGGGGATTCATTTTGCCGCGGAGGGTGGGGGCTAGTTAGATGAGCCATCGGGGAGGGAATTTTGGGTAGTGTCCTAGATTTTCCTGTTAGGAATCAAACGCAAGAAACTGAACGGCAACGGTTTGCCCAGTGGAGGGCAAGACTCTGTACAGGTTGCACCTACCTATCCTCGGCCAATTCCCGAATCGTCACTGCTAGTTGACCCGAAGGGTCGTCGCTGCGAAGAAGGTCCTTTCTTGCCGCTAGTTTCTGAGCCGCTTTTGGTTTGGCGGTGTGTCTCTTGCAACGGAATGCCCGAACACAGTCATACTTACAGAATGCCCTCGCTGCCCGCTGTCCCAACTCCGCCTCAATTTCAATCTGCGTTCTAAGCCAGACACCGAGTTTGAGAATCCACTGAAATTCCTCAGGTTCGTACAACCGCCGATAGCCGCCACAGATCGAATGAGCGGGAAGATAGTCGTCTATGGACTGCTGGCCACCGGGAGGATGGGAAACTACATGGTCTGCTTCCCAAGTGTTGTCCTCGATGGGACCACCGCAGATGTGGCATCGGCTGTCGGTTTTGGCAAGGATGTCTTCCCGTTCGCGGCCGGAAAGAGATTGTCTATTGAACACCTGATTAAGCAATTCGAGTTTGTGATCACGCCGTAATTGGCGAAGTGAACGTAGGCGCTCGACAAAATCAGAAGCGGATTGAAAACTATCGGTTGCGCTCGTTTTTTTCACAGAACTCCTATTCAGGGTTGTGGGACAAAAATGCTCTGTCATTATTGTGCCTATCATTTCCGCGCCCGTCTGTGACCAAATCATGCTCGCATTACGGTGGTAACGCGGCTAGTCCGTGCTGAGTCATTTCCCCTGAGGTCACCGATAGCAACGAACCGATGACACCCTCGATCAAGCCGGGGATTTGCTCCGCTCGTGAGTCCACGCTCTGGGATTGTGGCGGTTATTCGAGGGAGTTAACGGGGGGAGAGGATGGGCGATCCATCAGGGAGGCGACTTGCGGGGATTCGGGCACCGGAGAGGGTTAGGGGCGGGTTGAGCGTTCCAGAGGTGTAAAGCAGCCTTTGGGGCCAAGTAGAAACCACCTCAGGGAAGCATGGTAATCGGCAAAGAAGTTGGCACACTACGACGGGGGAAAGAGAATTCCTGCGACCACTTGCAAGCTACAGTCGGCGGGATTAGGAATCAAACTTGAAATGGACGAGGCGCGTTGAGTCCCGCATAACGTAGGTCGCTCTTCCCTGTCGCTTGGTGCAGAGAAAGGGCAGTCCAATTTGAGAGCAAGTTGATTTATATTTGCACCCCCAGAGGGGTACCATGGCAAGTATAGGGACAAACACCATCCGGGGTCGCCGCGAAGCTATCGTCAACGCCCATATTGAGGCAGAAGCAGTCACCCACGACGTAGCAGCAACCGTGGGTGCATTTCGGCATCCTCGTTACGAGGTTCCTGCCTTGGGAGACCGTTCTCGCTTCATCGTCGCCTCCTATGATTCCGCTGCTATTCGGCTAGTTCGCTTTCCTCTGGCGCGTCGGTTGGGCTTTCGAAGTCAATGCGGTAGCCGTCAGGATCGGTGAGTGGCACTACCCAGAGACGGTTGCCCACAAATGGACGTTGGCGCGTCTGAATTCCATGTGATTTGAACTCGCGATAGAGTGCCAGTGCGTCTTCGCACATGAAACAGACCGATGTCCCAGTCCCAAGCGTTTCCTTCGGGGGGCGTTCCGGCAAGAACTCCTGAAGCATGATGGCGGCATCGCCAAGCTCAAGCCAGCACCAGCGAATTCTCCCGTCTGGCTTGTCCTCCTCACGATTCGGAATCCACC
>Ga0187875_10001089_pt1 | contig 21399 bp, 16 predicted proteins | sample June2016WEW_17_1_2_FD_132978 | JGI IMG/M metagenome (GOLD analysis project Ga0187875, IMG submission 132978) | Peatland microbial communities from SPRUCE experiment site at the Marcell Experimental Forest, Minnesota, USA - June2016WEW_17_10 | ecosystem: Environmental > Terrestrial > Soil >... | reverse complement strand
TTTTGACTGTGGACTCATATCCGTAACCCTCCGTTTCCGAATCTTCCTTCGGTAACATCAATTTATGAGTCAACGTATCTATTTTATCTCCACCTTCGGTAACATTTTTTATGAGGCAATTCGCCCTCTTTTAAGGGATTGACAATTTTTCTATTGTATATCATTCTAAATATATTTATCTGATCTCTTATTATTTAAAATTTTAGAATTGATAGCAAAAAGGTCTCAAAAAGCTAATGATAAAAGTACCTTATATAATCGTTGCAAGTAACGGCCGACGTGAACATGGCTAAAATTAGAGGTAGTTTTGTGACAGCCATACCTATTAAACCAACACATCCAGTTGCGGTAATTCTTCCTGTTTATCGTGGAGTAGAAATGACCGAACGCTGTATTCTTGCTGCAATGCCAAACATATTAGCTATTCCGGGATCACGTATCTTGGCGATAAATGATGCAAGCACGGATATCGGTATGCAAGAAATGCTAGAACAATTTGCTGCACAATGGCCGAATGTATTCGTAGTGATAAAAAATGAAAAAAATATATGTTTTACCGGTACAGTTAATCGTGGTTTTGTATATTTTTCACAACATGATGCGGTACTACTAAATAGCGACGTCATTGTACCTAAAGATTGGCTGAGCAGGTTAATTGATGAGGCTTACTCAAGAACCAATATCGGAACAGTTACTCCTTTTTCCAATAATGCTACGTTATGTAGCTTTCCTAATTTCTTAAAAGAGAATATTGTGCCATTTGGTCTTGACGTTGATTCTATAGATGCTGTGTTCAGGCATGAAAAGCTTCCATGTTTAGAAGCACCTACAGGGGTTGGGTTTTGCATGTATATCCGACGTGCTTGTCTCGACAAGATTGGCTATCTGAACGAGAGGGAATTTAGTAAAGGGTATGGCGAGGAAAACGACTTATGTCAACGTGCGTTTAAAAATGGTTGGCTGAACATAATTTCCCCGAATATTTATGTATACCATGAAGGTGGTGTTAGTTTTTCATCAGATAAAAAGCCTTTAGTTGATCAAGCTATGTGCGTACTTGACAAGTTACACCCCAATTATCATAATGATATTCAGCTATTCATAAAGAGAGATCCTGTTAAATCATTACGAGTAGCACGTTACATACAACTTTTGTCCACTATTCCCATACCGAAAGTACTTCACGTTTCCCACGCTTTAGGGGGTGGAGTTGCACAACATATTGATGAATTATCGCAATACTTTAGTCAACGTATTGCTCATATTTTGCTGGCGCCACATGAAAAAAACGGCATAGTTAGTATAAGCTTTTTATCGAGTCAATTTGCGGATAAGCTAATTTTTGCCATACCGTCGGGTTATTCAGATTTGATTAGCTTGCTAAAGGCTATCGGAGTTAGTGCCGTCCACTTTCACCACACACACGATCTTGATTCGATAATCCTTAACCTGCCAGTAGATCTCGGTGTTACACACCTTCTTACAGTCCATGATTATTACTGGCTTAATGCCAATCCTACACTTACTGATGAAACGGGGAAATACGCGGGATTCTATTCGGATACACAACGCAATCCATTGTATCCGCTGCCACAGGGACTGACCCCAGAGAGTTGGCAAAAGCAGTTTCGTCCCATGATTGAAACCGCTAGTTACGTTGTATTTCCATCCAATGCAACAAAGACAATTTTCGATAATGTTTATCATTTAACCAATGCAGTCGTTGCACCACATATAGAAGCGCAACTAGCGATAGATAGAAAGCAACGACCTTTTACGAAAAAAAACCATTATGCCATTGGTGTGTTGGGTGCGATTAGCCGAGAAAAAGGAGCAGATGTACTAGAACAGGTTGCCGGTAAAGCAAAAAGTTTAGGCTTACCTATTAAATTTAAATTGATTGGTTACGCATATAAATCGCTTCAATCAGTTGAAACTACAGGTAAATATAAAAATAGAGACTTAGAAAATTTGATCCGGAAACACGAGCTAGATATTATTTTCTTTCCTGCACAATGGCCCGAAACATACAGCTATACGTTGAGTCATGCTTTAAATTCGGGTCTGCCAATTATTGCCCCAAGCATTGGGGCTTTCCCCGAGCGTTTGTCTGGACGCCAAAACGTGCTTCTCTTTAATCATTTGAAACCAGCATCTGAACTTATCGATCAAATCAGTTCATTTATTGAAAAGCTGTCAAAGGGAATTCTAATAACGGCGTCAATTTTTGAGAGTGACAAATCGAAACATGATTTCTACCTTAATGACTATATACCAATCGTGTCGCGAGATTTGAAAGTTCTTAAAGCATATGAAACCATGCCGATCGTACTTAATGCCATGAAAATTTTAAATTGCTCAGATGGCAAAAACACATCGTGGAGGGAAGCGCTGCTTCGCATTCTTTGGCCTCTGTATATGAACCCGTGGATGCAATGGATCAGCCAAAGGATACCTTATAAAGTGCGTCGTAGCATTAAACGATCTCTGAGTCGTAGCGCAATTCACGACATAATTAACTGATCTGGCTGCTTGTACCATTCTGAAACAATAATGCATAGTAGGACGAACATTCTATTAAGTGGGAAATTTCAAGAAACGTGATTCAAAATAAATATTAATAAAAAACTATGTGATACCTATAAAAAATGTCGACAAATGCCCCTATCATGATTGATAAGATTGACAATGGACAACACATTTGCTAGAAAATCGCACACCGCAATTTTCTTATAATATGAGATTATTTATTAATGCATAATGATTTTGCTGTATCTAATTCCTTGCATTTAAAAAAAACTGCGGTACGGTTACGTGGTTATTAACACCTTGTATCGGATATTTCTTTAACAAAACATAGAGGACATCCATGAGCATTCAACTTTTTGCGCCCCACTTTCGAATTACACAATGCCTTGAACAAATCAAGGAATGTATGGAAAAAGGTTGGACAGGACTTGGTTTCAAAACTATCGAGATCGAGAACGATTGGAAAGCCTACACAGGTCATCATCATGCGCATTTCCTCTCATCCAATACGGTCGGTCTGCACCTTGCTTTCAAAATATTAAAAGATCGCTTGGGATGGCAAGATGGCGATGAGATCATTACAACTCCGATAACCTTCGTTTCCACTAATCACTCTATTCTTTATGAGAATTTGAAACCCATTTTTGCCGATGTCGATGATTATCTCTGCCTTGACCCTGCATCTGTGCTCTCGCTCATCACGCCGCGCACACGTGGCGTGATTTTTGTCGGTTTGGGCGGCAATACTGGACAATACGAAAAGATCATCGAATTGTGCCGTACGCGTTCTTTGTCGCTCATTCTGGATGCCGCCCATATGTCGGGAACGCGCTTAAAAGGGAAACATGTCGGTCCCGAAGCGGATGTAGCAATTTACAGTTATCATGCCGTAAAGAATTTGCCAACGGCGGATTCGGGCATGGTTTGCTTTGCGAACGCCGAAGATGACGCTCGCGCTCGCAAGCTATCATGGCTTGGTATCAGCAAAGACACGTATACCCGAACGATAAGTCAGGAATCATACAAATGGATATATGACGTCGAAGATATCGGCTTCAAATATCACGGTAATTCGATTATGGCCGCCATAGCATTGGTTCAGTTGCGCTACTTAGATCATGACAACGCATACCGCCGCCAGTTGGCCTCTTGGTACATGACCGCGCTTTCTGGAACCTCTGCGGTACAAATCGTGCCGACCGCTCCAGATTGCGAGTCGTCGCGTCATCTTTTTCAGATTCGCGTGGCCAATCGAAATGAGCTTATGCTTGCCTTACACGAGCACCAGATTTATCCGGGTGTTCATTATCGCGACAACACAGAATATAGTATGTATGCCTTTGCTAAGGGTACATGCCCCTATGCACATAACGCCAGTCAGGAGATTATTTCCCTTCCTTTGCACATGGGATTGACTCGTGATGACGTTGTACAAGTATGTGAGCTTGTGTCGCATTTTACACAGGACAATTTGACATGAAGACACGAAAAGTTGTTTCGCTAGTTATTCCGGTTTTTGGTGTTTATGAAAGAGTCGAGTCTTACTTTTTTTCTTTTTTTACTGAAGCGGAGAAAGGTCATCCTTACGTAGAGTATGTTTTTGTTTTCGATGGGGCGCATTGGGGTGGGCTGCCGGGCATTCAGCGCCTTTTGAGAGATTTCAAAAACGTCAAGGGATGCATTATTGAAACCGAAACATATCTTCCGGCCATTCTTTACAACAAAGGTGCGGAGTTAGCTTCTGGAGATTGGGTGGTTTTTTACGATCCTGCCGTGTCTTGGTGTGCGGAGACGTTTGAAAGACTCGTGACTAATGCCGTGGAATGTTACACAACTCACCAACCAATGTATTTCGCCAGACAGCTTCGCTTTGCGTCTTACAGTTATCCCGGAGTACCGGAGGAAGGCATCATGTTTGCGTGGTTGTTTTATGGCAATGTTCTGTCTCTGTCGGATTTTATTATCCCTGCCGATCTGTTTAGAGATGAAAGTCGATTTGATGTCACCCCTATTCTGCAAAAAGATTGTGGATGGGAGTTTATCTTCCGATTGATGAAGAGGCATGATTGCAGACTTTTGGGAATTGATGAACGCGGACATGAACATCTGAGTAGTAGTTTTTCCTCGTCTCTATTCCCAAGACCATTTCCAGCCTCAAAAGATCTTGTTCGACGTTACATCATATGGAGAAACTCATTCCACTCTGACAGCTTCTATCTTACCCAACCGGTTTTTCATTCCGCACAGTTTTTGAGCGATTTCAAGCAGGCAGAAACAGATTATATCATTAGACAGTACCAGCGTTTTTGCGGTTATATTGCACCCACCGCGCCAGTTAACAGAAGAAAAACGTCGGAGCCGTTCCACATCACAATAACAGGGGGATTTTATGAATATCATCATAATGTCCTTTGCTTTTATTCATATCTTGATTTTCTTGCTGGATCCGGGTTTGCAACATACAAGGCTGTACTGGACAACGTAACAACTGACATTGACCTCTTAGGGAGTGATCTCGTCATCATCTCAAGAGGAAAGTGTGAAGAGATAAAACGTATCATATCCTTTTGCAAGAAACATCGCATCCTCACCCTTTATATGATTGATGACAATTGGCTGTGTATTGGACACGATTGGCCTGAAAAATACGCGGACACCTTTAAACCCGGAGCGCCAATTTATGAATATTTTCTTTATGCAGTAAAAAACTGTAATGTCGTCCTTACCTACAATCCTCTCATGGTGGAGGATTTGCGCCCTTATGCCAAACATATAGTGACCTTGCCAAATAGCGTCGACCTTGGAAGGTTTGAAGCGATACCTCGTCCGAAAGAACGACGGAACTTTGTAGTAGGATACGCCGGATCGCAACGATTCATTAATGCTCCTTTCGAAGCTTTGGCATCGCTTGCCGGTGAAAGAAGCGACATTGAGGTTGTGCTCATGGGGGAGCTGCCAGCAAAACACGAAACCCTGTTTTCTAATGTCAGCATAACTAGAGTGGGCATGCAATCATACGATCAGTATATTCGCAACATACGTTCATTGGGCATCGACATACTTCTTGCTCCGGCAGATAATTCTCGCACATCGCGTTCAAAATGCCCCAATAAGTACTTTGAAATAACTGCCGCTGGCGCAGTGGGAGTTTACAGCGACTGCGAACCGTATAGGTGGTATATTGAGGATGGTGTTAATGGCGTATTAGTAATTAATTCTAATAGCGTTTCAGAATGGAAGCAGGCTATTTGCTCTTTGCTCAATCGTGATAAATTAATAAAAATGCACACAGTTGCCCGCAAAAGGGTTGGAGAATCTTACGATGTTTGCGTCGTAGCAAAACAATTTCGCGATTTGATTACGGAGTTAATATCGGAATACAAAATTAATGCGGCAATCCCGCAAGATGGCGTGAGGTAGAAGTGTTGAATATTGCTATTATATCCCACTCTCCGCATTTGTGTGGAGCTGAGCGCATGCTCTTGAATCTCGCTATTGCTCTGCGGGATACTGTGATTTTCAAGCCTGTAGTTTTTGTTCCCTGCGCGGAGCAAGGACCACTATCCGATTTTCTTGATCGAGAAAAAATTGAGTGGTACGGTACTCCCGCAGTGACCCACTACGTATATGTCGGATCTGAAAATGCACGGAATTATATTTCCCGTTCTCTCGAAAATGCCGAAACTTATTCTGAGTACCTGAAGGCCGTCAACGCGGATATTGTTATCAGTAATACATTGACGTCGATGGAGGGCGTTTTTGCGGCGGTAAAATCGAATTTGCCATATATTGTTTGGGGTCACGGCATCCTTGATGCCAGCATGCTTGACCGAGCTGAATATCTTGCGCGGTTTTGTGAGAACATAACGCTGCAGCTTACTTGCAAATTGATTTGCTGTTCGCAATGGACAGCAAATGGTTTTAAACATATGTGTGATAAAGATAAAATCGCTGTTATCCATAATTGGACACATATTGACGCGATGATTAGAAAGCCAGACAATTCAGCGAAAGATTTTGTAGCCTTATCAACATTCGAGAAACATAAGGGGCTTGACGTTATTATCAAGGCTGTTGACCGGATACGTAACCGTGGGAAAAATGTTAGGGTATGTTTATATGGCGATGGACCAGAGAAAGAGCCTCTTAAGGCCATGGTAAAAGAAAGAAGACTTGAAGAAAACATTTTGTTTTTCGACAGAACAACCGATGTCAATGCGGTATATGATAAATCTCGGGCACTCCTTCTTCCATCTTACATAGAACCTTTTGGCATGGTAGCCATTGAGGCCATGTCACGCGCAACACCAGTTATTGCCTCACAAACGGGAGGAATTCCTGAAATTATTGATGATGGCGTAAATGGCTTGTTATTCTGGCCAGGGGATTACGAAAATTTGGCTGATAAAATGGAGGCCTTGCTGGACGAATACCCTCTTGTGGAGAGAATAAGAGTGAATGGGCACAGGCGAGTTATGGAAGCTTTTGACGGAACTATATCCTTGAGAAAATTCCAGGAAATAATTACGAATGAATGTGAAAAATTTTCGGGATACACCAAAAGTCATCATAGGATTATAAACACTTTAGAACTCTTTGCGGTGAATGATGATGGCGTTTGCGACAAATTTTATACCAATAAACTTAGAGAGGCCATCAGGATATATATATCCTCTTCTAGGATTGGGCTTTTTCTTTTCCGAATTATTACAAAAACAAAATTGGGAATGAACATAAAACAAAGATTTCTCCGATTAATCGAAAAACATGGAGATACATAGATTGCCCGCTAATCCAACTCGTGATAAAGTGCAGTTGCGTCAGATGCATCGGTGTGACTTGCTGAAAACTTTAGTGTGGCGCAACCACCCGGAGACTCGAAAATGGTTTAAAAACTCTGATGTAATAAGCGAAAAAGAACACTGGGCCTGGTTCAACAGAAGAGAAAAGGACAACACTGATCTGGTTTTCATAGTTGAAAGGATGTCCGATGGCGCTCCCATAGGGCAGGTTTCGATTTATGGGATTGACAATATAAAATCTGTCGCAGAGATAGGCCGATTTATAACCGCTCCCGAATATATCGGGAAGGGCTACATGAAGGTAGCTTGTAAGCTCCTTATAAAATTCGCGTTTGAAGAGCTCAAATTAAGGAGCCTGTTTCTTGATGTGTATTGCAACAATGAGCGAGCCATTAATCTATATATATCGCTAGGTTTCAAGCGTACTTATCGGGTGTCTCATGATATGGACAGATTTGAGTTTACTATTAATGAGTTTCTCCAAGGATAAAATCGAAAGTTTTAGATATGATTTCCTAGAGCAAAACATGATTTTAAAATATAAGTTTACCAAGAAATAAGGTGATTATCTATAAAAAGGTAAGTTTAACAGGGCAATATTAAGGCTGTATTTTCATTAACGCGAATTATGATTGAATAACGACAATTACAACTACATTATATTATCATAAATTAATGTGGCTATTAATATTTTTCAGTGTAAAACAAGGACATGAGGTGGCCTCCTTTCAAGGACACTAAAGAATTATAGATGAATATATTCGATGAAATCAAGGATAATATGGTAGAATTGTAACACTACCTTTTTTAACTTTTGGAATTCGCCTTAGAATTCATGTTGGTTTGCGGGAGATATCATCTTGTTACTGTAAGCCTTTTGTTTAAACCCCAACATTCAAGTGGAGTTCCAGAAGGCATCTAGTGATGTTCCAAGAGAACATGGCTGGATATTTCAGTAGTCACCGTTTCGTATTTCGTAGTTATGGGTGCACTATGACTGTTAATGTTGATATTATAGAGCTTGAACAATATCAAACTTGGTTTATCTCAAGGATAGGTTTTTATGAAGACGGCGGTAATACTGAGTAAAGAGTTCGATTGGTCAAAAGTTTCAGATGAAATCTTTTTTTTCGCAGAAGGAATTCCTGCTCTATCTAAAAGCAGTTTCCTTCGTGGAACGCCTGATGTAGAAAACCAAATCAGCGCTTCTGAGCAGCCTTGGGCCATTACTTTCTTTCAACAGTTTCATCTTCCCATAATTCGAGATGCCGGTATTGAACCCAACGACTGTCGCATCCTCGAAATTGGCAGTGGATTTGGTTGGCTTGCCTATGGAACGCTGAATACTATCAATCCAGAAGTCTACGTCGCAACTGATATATTTCCGCAGCTTGTGACAGTACTTTCCGACAATCTTAGGAAGTGGACCAAATCTGATACAGCCGCTGCTCTCTTCGATCCGCAAGATCCTTTCCTCTTTAGGTCACTTTATTTCAATGTAATCCAATCACACTCGGTCCTTCACCATGTTCTTGATTATAGGACTGCAGTGCGTGCCCTCTATAATCACCTAGCCTCGCCTGGTGTCATCGTCTTCTGTGAACCCTGTTTAGAAGGATATTTGTTTTTTCTGATAAGTGTTCGTATGTTCTCGAGGGTCCAAACCTTACCACAAAAGTTGACCAAAGAAATCGAATTTGTTGAGACCTACATTCTCCAAAGGACTGGGTCGTTACGAGAGGATGTACACTTCCTGCGACAACTTGGCTCAGGTGATAAATACCTTTTTTCTGCCTACGACCTTTTCGAGCTTGCCGATAATATTGGTGCAAAGCTTTACATCAAAAAGGATGGGCGAAGCCTAAAGGAGAATTTGAAATTCGAGTTAAAACTCCGCGGTGCTGACGAAAACATTATTGCGAAATATGATGACTTCTTATCTTTTTTGTTGCCAGAGGGTGTCGAGAACGCCTATTTTTCAGATCTGCGCCAAGTATTTAGTTTTCACAAGTCATGAAATACGACCAAAATTTCGTTTAAAATCGGAATCACAAAGATAAAGAGTTCAGTCCATCTGAATGTTGTTTTCAATTCTTACTATATTTCGAATGATCTGCCCCAAATACTTGCACCACATGTTTGTGGATAGTTGTCTGAATTGAGTATTAGAGGTGGAAAGAAAGCAATACATGGTTCAGCCTTTGTCTGATTTGATGTGCACCACATAGTAAACAGCCATAGCGCTGAATCTCAACCATACTCCCGCCGCTACTATCCACATCAAAATACCCGGATACTGATGGCGGAAAAATTTACCGTAGAAGCGCATCATACCTTTATGTTTATGCCATTCCACAAAAAGCGGTCGTATTTTACTGCAAGTACCTTTGTAATGAACCGCACTGGCATCGGGAACAAACATGATCTTCCATCCCCGCTGGCGAAAACGCATGCACCAGTCCAAATCTTCACAGTGCATAAAATAACCTTCATCCATTGTGCCGATGTCCATCAGCGCGTCGTGCCTTACCAGCATGCAGGAGCCTGAAACAGCTTCAACTTCAGTATCCCCGTCCGGTAGTGGTTGTTGATGCAGAAGAAAATCAGCGAAGAGGCGGGGATATCTTTCCTTTAGCTTATACAGGCCAAATATGTTTACAAAAGACCGCCACGGTGTTGGTATTGCCCGCCTTCCCCCGGCCTGTTCTGTGCCATCAGGGTTAAGCAACAGCGGCCCGACCATTCCCGCTTGGGGTGATGATTTAATACAGGACAATAACTTTTCCAGAGCATCCTTATCAATAACACAATCCGGATTAAGAAAAAGCAGATAATCGCTTTCTCCGTCGGCAGCGATACCTATATTGCAGGCTTTAGCGAAACCTAAATTTTTACTATTGCGTATACAAACCAGACGGGATTGCAACTCGGCGAGGTTATCAATGTACTTCAAACTGCTATCTTTGGAACCATTATCAACAACAATTATTTTAGTTACAGAAGATGAACACAACAGCGAATTAACCGTCTCATTTAATAAGTGACCTGCGTTATAATTAACAATAATAGCTGATACCTTAGACATATAAAAACATGTTCCCTCTGATTTATCTTAAGCCAATTAAAAATCGTTTATCCAAAACCTTCCAGATTTCACTGTCCGAGGTGGTGCGATTTTGTTGAGTTGCGCGCCGCTTTCGCCACACAAGGGTAATACCGCAAAGTGCGTCTCACTTTGCCTTTAAGATTACCGTATCTTTTCATAAAACAAAAATTGTTAATCCCTTGAAAGAGGGATTTTTGACTAAATATTTTTTAACGATTACTGGAAGAAACGTACGCCTACTACTGTTTAGTTGTGAGCAGTTATCCGAATTGAGTATTACGAATAGCAAGAGAGTAACGGCAAGATACCCGGCATGGTTGAAACACGGTGGAAAAGCACGTTCCGATTCAGCCATAGAGCTTTTTCACTAACCAGGCGATCTTGTGTCCCAGAGTCTGTGCGCTCTGGATTCCTTCCTCATCTTTTTCCACCTCACCCTTATCTCTGGCAACGCTCATTGCCCGACCGGCTATGATAATTTCATTGGCAAAGAAGAAATGATTCATGGTTTCTATGGTATGCATTCCTCCGCTGCGACGGAAACAGGTTAATGAAGCCCCAACTTTGTTCTTGTACATCTTTCCATTTGCCAGGCCGACAAAGCCCGCCCGGTCGATCAATGCCTTCATCTCCGCTGTGACATCCTGAAAATAAGAAGGAGATCCCAAAACGATACCCTGAACGTGCGTCATCTTTTCGATATAATCGTTTGCCGCATCATTCTTAACGGAGCATCGCTGATCCTGATTCTCGAAACACTTGTAGCAGGCAATACATCCGTGAATCTTTTTTGCCGAGAGTTGGACTAGTTCCGTTTCAATGCCGCCTTTTTCGATCTCCCGTAAGAGATAGCCCATCAACGTGGTGGTGTTGCCTTCTTTTCTTGGACTGCCGTTGAAACCGATAACCTTCATCCTCAATCCCTCCTCTGAATCTTATTCATGAATTATAGGTAATCAAATGTCCTGGATCAATCGTTTTAAAAGTTAAGTGATGAATCAATAACTTATTTTGAATTTTTTAACGATTACTGGTTGCAAGATAGCATAAAATTAATGTTTTGAAAATTGAGACTTTCAGGAGGAAGTTATCAATAAAAAACCAGATGTTCGATTATGGATACTTTTTAATAGGGCGCTGTTGTACTGGTTTTTTCAACACCATATCTGATGCAGAAATCTCCGATAGGCTGATCTGATGCTGAATCATAAATACAGAATGTCCAGTTATCGGGATTATTTTTCCACTCATCCAGGAGTTTCCTAACATCATCAATTGTATGATAATCATCACCGATGCCTAATCGAACTCTTCCCGAGTTCAACCATGAGGCATAAGTTTCATAGAATTTATTCGTATCAGGCATCTGCCCGATATATACCTGATTGCCTTTAATGGTTGGCAAGTCTTTCGCCTAACTTTACCTTTTATTAAGACGCATTATAAAATTAAACTTATAAAAATATTGCAGTCCGAGCGACAGATTCGATTGCAATTGCGGCTACTGCTGATCCATAATCCAAGTCAATGTTTTCCATCGTGTCGTGTGTATCATGATAGCCGGTTCGGTTAATATCATAATTTTCCATAAACAATACTGCGGGAAGACCTATGTCGGAAAAAATCTGGCCGTCGGTGTTAAAGAGTGAACTGGCCGGATCATCTATGGTACGAACCTCGCCATCTAGACATGGATGCAGTGCAATTTCCGGTATCTTATGCCCATCTTTGCTGCGCTCGCCATGTTTCTTTCCTAGACGTTCCGGGACTTTATTCCATTCTCTCGTCTTGGCATTCCAGATCATATTGGCCAAATGTGCCTGGTAAGCGATTTCGAGAGACTCACGGCTTCTGCCTGGTGAAATCTGAAACACGTTCTGATCCTTGTCCCGGTTGTGAGCTATCATGTCCATCACAAACAAACCGACAACTTCAACCGGGGATAAATCTACCCATTTATAGTTTTCCAACCGTAACTTGAAATTCTTTTCTATCAACGCCTGAGAAAAATGACGTGCACCCATGCAATCAGACGGGAACTCCTCGCCTGTCAGGTGCAAAAGCCAAATGTCACGTTCCAGTTTTCCTTCCTTTGCAAGCTGTAAAAATATTGGAGCAGCCAGCAAAAGTGTAGTTGTCGCCGAATGGTTGTCATCTGCGCCGGCGGCGGCTAACCTTGCACCCGAGCCTCCGCGTGACTTTTCATATATATCCTCCATATATGCCGTATCATAGTGATCGGCCATGACTACAGCCTGGTTACGATTCTTCCCCGGAATCACAACTAAAATATTGCGTTCATGGGCATGTCCTTCCTGATTGTTCTTCCAACCACCAAACAGTGAAAAATCAAAATCTGTTTTCCATTGAAACGGCAACTCGCCGCAAAAGGCTTTGTCAACCATGCCGGCCTCGGAGATGGACTGGCGATGGCAGCTGATGAGATAATCGCCCAGGGGTTCCAGGTCGCGATGATGATGACTAACCTTGCTTTGAGTGATTTGATCCTGCACACAGTCAGCGTTGTCCTTGTTGATGAAATGTCCATGCGATAGAGTCAGAATACCGTTCCAAAATGCTTCCTCAAAAGCCCGCGTCGCCGTTTTTCCGTAGGTCAAAGGTTCAGACAGTTTTTTCATTCTCTTGGGTAATTCCAGAATTTTTCCCAGTTCCCTCTTAACACGGCGGCCTTCCTTAGAATCATGGGCCCTTTGAGGCAGTGAAGAGAGCCATTCATCAAGGGTTTCATTCTTGGAAATTCTGAGCATGTGTTGAGCAAAGCTTCGTCGTAGGAATTTCCGGTTGCCCAGTTGCCAACTGTCAAGAAGCGTAAGAATATTAAGGGAAGTCTGATGAGCATAGTGGTCATGAACATTATTAAAGTTATTTAATGCCGACAGATATAAGTCACGCCTAAGCAAACGCGGCCATAGTTCGACTGGTTTACTAAGATCAGGCGAATCTGTTCTATAGGCTGTCAGATACCCCAAAGGTCCATGAGGCAGCAATTCCGCCTGATTTGATTTGGTTGACCAGTAGGCTGCCAGCGGCCTATGCCAGAAAACCTCATGCTGGCCTATTCGCATCGCCGGGAAAAGGAATCTGTATCCAAAGAGCCCGCCTTCAACCAAGCTTGCTTCTGCTTTCCGCAGTTCCAGAGGTGTTGCATTGGGGCCATCTAGAATCAGTTTGAAATCCTTAGTCCATATTTGACAGTTCCTAGCCATCGGTTTGTCATAGAGGTCGATGGAATCAAGAGCTGTACTGAAAAGTACTTGGGCCACGTTATCCAGACGAGGATTCAATACAAGCGGGTCATCATAACGATGAACTCTATTCCAACGGTTCGTTCGCTGGTAGGTATGGAGCAGCAGTTCTTGCTGGATTTGCGCTGGCTTTATACTCGGATGAGGTTCGCTCAGCCATCCTGATTGTGGAATACGGATTCCCGCTCCATCGTAGCGGACCGCCCATCTCTGCAGGGCAATTTGCATGGCAAAGGGTAATTCTTGCTGCAAGTGTACGTAAGTTGGCATTCCCCATGCGACAAGACTGCCCGGAAATGGCAGAAGATTCAGTTTCCCGCCCAGATATCGCTTCCGCACCTGTTCAGGAAGGTGGCTGAATGACCTGAAAGTTAACAGGTATCGGACATCTTCGACCGGAGTCCTGTCGTCAATAAGGAAGGATTGAGTCCATGAAGGAAGAAAATCTTGATTCCAGTAAGGAAATTTCAAATTTTGTTCTGCAGGTAGGATACGGAATCCCTGCCGAAATAATTGTGATGCATTTTTAGTACTTTCTCCATAGACCGAGGACATTAATTGTTGAATAAATGCTAACGATTTTTTTTCGGACAATTCTTGACCGGGGGCTGAATAAAAACTTTTCCAGAATCCTTTTTCCGGTCCCTGTTCGCTGCTGCCAAAAAATGTCCAACGTAGCCGGCCCTTGTCGTCCTGCGTTCGGGAAAGAGCCAACGGCAAAAGAACGAGATAGCGCTCATGAGCAAGATGGCCACAATGGGCGGATAGTTCGGATGGCCAATAAGGATTATCCTGGAGATTTACTCCCATGTGTCCCAATATATGATAGGCTGGCCTACCTTCACCAAGTTTGACCAAAAGCTCGATGATCTGTTGGGCAATGTTCTGCAATCCTGGTTTGATCTCATATTCTTCCTCGATTTCAGAAATATGCCATCCGTACGGGTCATCTTTGGAGAAGAGAAGCTTATCAGTGGCGCCATATGGTAAGCGACCGAGCCTCGGTGGCGGCATAAATTCCGAGTATGCTGGTAATGGATAATGCCCCTTACCCAAGAACCATGGAAACCCATTAAGTATTTGCTTCCATCCAACACTATTTCTTTTGGCATTCACGGATGGGATCTTTGTATTCTTGCTCTTTGAATAGATATTCATTGTTTCACCATCTCGAAAAGACAAATTTATAAAGAAGATTCTTAAGAATTATAGGTTGTTATCTAGCATAAAATTACGGAAATGAAAATAATGATTTCCGGAAGAAATATACAATAATATTGAGTAATAATATAGCGGTTGAATATTGAACTTCTACCGGGACTGGTGAACGTTTGGTTAATTCTCTTGTGGTAAACATTTGACCACCATTCTGCTGAATGTATATGCGGTCTTTCGTCTTATACGGTCATCCTTCTGGGGAAAATGAATGTATCAATATCTTTCATTTGGGGGAATATATTTTCAAATGCCACTGCCACGTCAGGGTCAAAATGTTTATTAACGTTGTCCATGATTTCCTTTTTTGCTTGAAATGGTGACAGCGCCTTACGATAGGACCTGTCAGAAATTAAGGCATCATAGACATCGGCAACTGCAATTATTCTAGCGCCCAGGGGAATGTTCTCACCTATTTGAGAATGGTAGCCGCTGCCATCCCATTTTTCATGATGACTGAGGATAAGGGGGAGAATTTCCAGCACTCTTCCTCCTACAGGCGCAATTACATTCACAGCGGTTTGAGGATGATTCTTAATCGTATCTTTTTCAATACCGGACAATTGTCCAATCTTTTGTAATAATTCACTACTAATACCGATTTTACCCAAATCATGCAGGAGAGCAGCTAAGCGGATATTCTCTATTTCATAAGGGGTACACTCCATTTTTAGCGCGATTTGTTCCGATATAACTGAAACACGGTATGAATGACTCTGCGTTTGGCTGTCTACAGAATCTATAATAAGGACAAGCATTTCTATCACGCCCTGATACGTTTTGTTGATTTGTTTGTATGCTGCATCTTTCTTTTCGTAGAGTAGCCCCATGGTGTAGCCCGTTATGATCAGGAAACCTCCCCATGTCAGCAAATCCAGCCAGCGATAGAGTTCGCTATCCATTTCGAACTTAAAAGAGAATGGATACGTATATGCCATAGTGAAGATAAGGGTAATCGAGAAAAATGCGGCTAAAGTAGCATATCGCCTACCGAAGAAATACGCGCCCAACAGAACAGGAAGATAAAAGAAATTCAAGAAAGCCCTTTGATTGGCAATGAAGAAAAAAATAAAACCTGTTATGACAACGAGAAGGAAGATAATGATAAGTTCCCTGTCAACTTTAAATAATCTTTTAAAAATTTTCATCTGTCTTTTGTTCATGTTCGTCTCCGAATGAGAAAAATAAATAATTAGGGGTTTGACCTGCTCGCTCTAACACCATGCCTTTATCGTGATATGCGTACTCCAAAGTTCATATCTATTATCAGCATTTGTTTGTTTCGCAAGATATCCTCTTAACGGTTCATTATGAGTTTATGACTTCAGGACGATTCCGGATCTCTCTGAAAGTTTTGAAATGGCGAGGAGATACGGTATCGCATTTCTAAATCATTATTCAAAATATATGCATGCAATTCCCTCATTAATGATTACTGCTATTAAATGGCAAGCATTGTCAGCTAACAATAAAAGCAAAATGCAGGCCATAATAGATAATATGATAATAATTATTATCACCTTGATATAATTACACATTTTCTGGCAGCATTTTTTTATGACTTCAAATGATCAACCAAATATGGTGTATCAACTAAATATGGTGGAAAAAGATTAAGCCTTATTCACTTTGTATAATCAAAATCGTTTAGTAGATGCGTAAAAAGGGTGTATCATACATATGTTAAATAAGAATAATATAAATATGTGTTGTTGTATGTCTTCAAGTGGTCTTGAACAAATTATGCATAAAGTTAATAGACGAGTACAAAAATTTAAATTGAATTTTTAACGATTACGGTTGTAATCAAGACTTTATGTTAAAAAAATACAAGGCAAGTCTCAACTTTGTCATGGTATATTTAGTCCGTTAAAACATAAATACCTGAAGGAGGCTTGCCCGACAACTATTGTATTTGTATCTTGTCGCTGTCAAATGCTCCGCTGCCATTTTCTAAACGGAGAAGTTTTTCATAATCTACCATCTCTTCAATCGGAACAGCGTATACAGATTTCAAACAGGCAGTATTTATTAACTTGTGAGGTCGCAGCATGCCGACGCTGCCCAGGCAGTAACGGCAGGCCCGGAGAGGATTTCGGGAACTTAGAAATTTCTTGAGTTTGCCTGAAAAAGCCGACGTGCCGATGATCCTGACACCATCCTCCCTGCGATCGTATGAAACCGCTCTATCCAGAATATCCGGAATATATATACTATGGGGACATTTAAAAAAATAACCTTCATAGATGGACTGACAACCCCAGAGTCTGGCAAACCGGCACGTGTTGTAAATACGCTGCGTCAGCGCATGATCTGTAGTCCCGATCGTCGAGAATGCTGCACGAAAGTTTGCGTAGAAATATCTGATTATTGTTACCTGATGCAGCCTGGCTGATTGGTAAATATCCGCCATGTGCGAAGTCAGCAGATGTTGGGTTTGCGGATAGACGGAAATTTCAATTTCATCAATTTCTTTCCATACTTCATCCTTCATCTGTGGAAGCAATATTCCGTTAGTCACCAGTCTGATTTTCCTGCTTATACCACTATGGCGGATCTCTTTTACCAGCGCGAGTATATTGGGATGCAGCAAGGGTTCACCGCCGAGGATCTTTATCATGGGAGACCTGTAATATCGTGAAAGGGTCGAAAGATCTCTGAATACAAAATCCGGATTGGCAATACGCATTTTCACAGCCGGCGAAGCATGATTGCAATCCATGCATGTAATATTGCAGTGATCTACCGCATTGATCTCGCAAAAATTCGACGGAATAATCTTTCTACTGACTATTCCTGTCCGGTAACATCTCCAGTTTTTAATAAGGGATTGCTTCTGCATAGGAAAACATAGTAGTTCTAAGTGTTGTGTGTCAATAAAATATTGGCTTCCAAAGCGGTTCATTGCGGCGCAGAGGACGATTAGAAACAGGTTTTAGAAAATAAAGTATCTACAACGGTAATCTTCTTCTCTTAATTTCTTCCAGTTTAGTATTGATATCTTCCAATAAGCCGGTATCCGTCATATTCCCTGAAGCATTTACAGACTTTGCCCGTTCACAGATTTTAAGTAAATCTTTGCCGGAAATTGAATTAAGCCTGTTTTCTTTTACAGCGGATTTCAGCATTGCAACAAATTCCCCATCGCTGATATCGCCGGACAACTTGACGCGCCACAGGGAAGCTCTGATCGATTTCATTAATTCTTTCTTTATCACACCGGTTTGACTCATCAGGCATTGGGAATGAACACGTTTATGAAGCAGGTTTTTATCGATGATTCCCAGTTTGATGCCGGCGTCCCTGGCTCTTAAAAACCAGTCACTGTCGTCGGAAATCTGATAACTTTCATCAAAATATCCTACTATCTCAAAAGCTGATTTACGAACAATCAGGGAACTGGGAATATAGGCGAGTGTTTCTTCCTGCAAATGATTTGTTCTAACCCATTGGGGAATATCTTTTAATCCTTCCGTCAGAAACAAACTGTGTTTGGTTATGGAATAGTCAATATCCGGATTTTCTTCCATATAATTTATCTGTGTTTCCAGTTTATTGGTATCCCAGATATCATCAGCATCGAGAAATGCCAGATACTCTCCGGATGCTTTCTGTATCCCGAGGTTTCTGGCTGCCGCCACATTCTTATGTTCCCGATGCAAATAGATAATCTGTTCATGCTTTTTGGCAATAGCCGCGCTGCCGTCAATCGATCCGTCATCGACTACAATACATTCCCAGTTATCGTAATTCTGGTTCAAGACACTTTTTATTGTGTCTTCCAGAAATATTTCTCCGTTATATACGGGAATAATCACGCTGATTTTAGGATTATTCAATTTCTTTTCTCTCATTTTTCCTTTCTGCTTAACAAGCCTTTAAATGTTATGCGATCTCCGTGTTATTTGTTCCGGGGGACATTTGATTCAACGCGGCGCCTTTTGATCTGTATTCATTGTTTATGATTGCCTAACGATGCTTATGTGTATCCTTGCTAATATTCAAAACATCAACGCTTTTTAAGTAAGATAGCATAAATTTATAAATTTGAAAAATAAGGAAGTAAGAAATAAAATATTTTCCGATTATTATTGTAAAATAGATCAGCGTTTAAAAAATTGGCAGGTGATTGCCCAAAAGCGCAATACCTGCCAAAATATCAAGAAAAAAGGTTTTTAAAGCCTGTTATTTTGTCCCGGCCGAAAATACCCGGCCAAAATTATGACACGGCATAACAAAAAGATTTACCAGATTCCGAACCAGTGTGAGCTGCCCGCCAGCCAGATCAGAGAGATCAAATAAGCTATCAGGACTACCGTGGCTATTTTCTCCGTCAGGGTTATGGGTTCTTCCTGCTTTATCTCCTTGGTCATGCGTTTTACCTCCAATAGTGTTTTTAACGTTTCTTCTTTGACAATATATATGAAAACGCGGATGATTGTCAATCCTTCCTTGAAATGCTGTTTTTCTTCCATTCCCGATTCACGCGGCATTTCAAAGTTGAAATGATTAAAAATATTGCTTAAATTCTGACCGAACATGTGGTAAATTGAATAAACACAGTCCATACAGGAGGCAAAAAGCATGTACAACGCTACCGCAGTTAGAGCCGGTGAGTCTAACATTGCTGATTCCCGGATGGATTCCCGTGCCGGTAAATACCTGACTTTTTTTCTATCCGGACAGGAATATGGGGTGGAGATCCTTAAGGTTCAGGAGATCATCGGCCGGATGCCGGTCACGCCTGTTCCACTGACCTCCAGAGATATTCTGGGGGTCATCAACCTGCGGGGCAAGATACATCCCGTCATGGACCTCAATGTCAAGTTCGGCATGGACCGGACCGGGATCACCGACGAGACCTGCATCATCATCATTAAAACCTCCAGTTTAATGATGGGGATTCTGGTGGACAGGGTCTCGGAAGTGATCAAAATGGCTTCAGAGGACATTGAGGATACCCCGTCCTTCGGGACGGATGTGAATCCTGAATATCTTTTAGGCATGGGCAAGACCGGAGGGCGGATTTGCCTGCTTTTGGACATTGAAAAGGTTATCACGGCCTCCGACATCATCAACATGAAAAAGGCTGCCGAAGGCAGCAAAACCGGGCCGAAGGACGAAACGAATCAGATATAGACTAAATAGAAAATTGCTTAAACAGGGGATAAAAGTCATGATAAAAATAAAAATAGTTAACGATATTAAGATCGGTTTAAAGGTCATCGGATGTTTTGCTTTGATTTTTACAGTTGCATTGGCGTTGACGCTGTGCGCGCGTCAATATGTCAGCCGGCAGGATTCGATTTATCGCCAGTATACAGGGGCCATCAAAGAAACCGCAGAGTTGAAGGTCGGCATCGGGAAAATGGAGGGGTATCTTTATCAATATATTGCGGCGCCCGCCGACCGCAATAATACTGCGGCAGGCATTAAGGGGGAAATCGCTTCAATAGAACAAATTGTTGGGGCATATCAAGGCAAAAAGATGCTTCCGGCGGAAATGAAATTGCTCTCCGATTTCATTTCCGCCTGGTCTGAAACGCAAAAGGGCTGCGAAGAAATAATGAGGATCGCCGATGAAGGCAAAAAGGATGAGGCCCAGCTCTTGTTGGCCGACACAAGCCGTTTTATCATAGCCCGGAATAACGCGCTTACGGCCCTCCGTAGCCTCTATGATTATAACACAATCCTTAATGAGGCGGCCATTAAAGCAAATGCCGCGGGCATAGGAAGTTGGGCGGGTATACTGTGGTTATTGTTAGCGCTGGAGGGTATTCTTTTAATCGTTATGGGGATCATTATCACCGAATCGATCACCAAACCGCTGAAGAAGGGAGTGCTGATGATGAGGGAGATGAAGAAAGGCCACCTCTCAAAGCGTCTGCATTTAAACAGGCGGGATGAAATAGGCGAGCTGACCCATGCCATGGATCAGTTTGCCGAACACCTTCAGAAAAATGTGATATTTAATATGCAGCAGATATCCGAAGGCAATATCGATACTACGCCGGTTATAACAGACGATCAGGATGAAATGGGACCGGCGCTTCAAAAGATGACGGAGAATATCAGGAATCTGATCAATGAAATAACTGAGTTAACCAGGAGTTCCGCGGACGGCATTCTCGATGTCAGAGGTAATGCCGAAACATTTAATGGAGCCTATAAGGATATCGTAGCGGGTATAAATAAAATGTTAGACGCAATGATGGGCCCGATCGGTGAATCGTCTGTAGTTTTAGTAAAAATGGCTCAAAAGGATCTGTCCGTTCGGATGAATGGCGATTATAAAGGGTTTTACAATGATGTCAAAAAAACTATAAATAAGGTTGCTGAAAATTTGGATAAGGCCCTTCAGCAGGTGGCCATCGGGGCCGAGCAGGTGGCCTCGGCCAGTGTTCAGGTGAGCACCGGCGGGCAGGCGCTGTCGCAGGGCGCAAGCGAGCAGGCAAGTTCTTTGGAGGAAGTCTCCAGCAGT
>Ga0187875_10001082_pt1 | contig 21478 bp, 18 predicted proteins | sample June2016WEW_17_1_2_FD_132978 | JGI IMG/M metagenome (GOLD analysis project Ga0187875, IMG submission 132978) | Peatland microbial communities from SPRUCE experiment site at the Marcell Experimental Forest, Minnesota, USA - June2016WEW_17_10 | ecosystem: Environmental > Terrestrial > Soil >... | reverse complement strand
TGCAGCCCGAGCAAGCTGGCTACTCCGCTGGTCTTCAGCTTGCCGGGAAGGGAAGTGATTCCCGAACTCGCATTGAAAGTACGCGCCGTCGAAACGTCGCCCGCATTCGACGACGTCAGGCTGTGAGCCACCACGATCGTGATCAGATCGCCCGGAACCATCGCCTTGTAGTCGGTCGCGAGCGACGCCATCCGCCCGGCATCCAGCCAGCAACTGCCCAAGGTTGCCGACGGCGCCGGCGATGTCGTCTGCACCCGCGCGATGTATTGCGCCAGACTGTCCTTCGCGTCCTTCTTCGAGGCGCACAGACCGCCTGCCGTCCCCATCAAAAACAGTCCCAGCCAAAGTGCCTTCACGCAAGCCCCCGGTACGTCTCTTCCTGCATCCGGCCTATTGCGGCAGGGCCTCGACGAAGGCCGGCCCCGCTACCCGCGCCCGGAAAGCGCGCCCTTCTTGTCCCCGCACGAAAATGACATCCCCCATCGCGCCCCGCTCCAGACAGGTGACCGGTGCCGTCATGCGCACACCCGTGACGGCCAGCACGGCCATCACTTTGCGGCCCGGCTCCACGATGGCGGTCGGGGCCGGCAAGCTTCCACCTGTAGTTGCCCCGCTGCACGGTGCGGCTGGCACGGGCTGGCTGGTGTGCACCCAGGTGAGAAAGGGCAGACACGCGGCCCGCTCGATGCACGCGAGCTGGAAGCGCAGCAGTTTGGTGTCCGCCTCGCGGCACACCGATGTGACTCTTAATTTGTGTGAACCGGCGGCGGGCACGGCCAGCGGCACGTCCACATCCCAGGCCGGAGTCGGCGATTCTTTCGGAAGCCGGGCACGAAGCTCGCTCGCGATGGCCTGCCCAATCTCCTCGTGGGTGACGAGCGTCCGTGGAACATAGTTCTGTGCTTCCGCCTGGCGCATCGCCGCGCAAATAACCAGACCCGCGCCGACCGCTGTGGCAAATGACATCCGCCTGGCTCGATTCATTCGATCCGGCCTCTCCGCCGAATTAGTGCCCCAGGTTGTTGATCAGTTGAAACATCTGATCCGCCGCCTGCACCACGCGCGAGCTCGCTTCATACGAGCGCTGCGCGACGATCATGTTGATGAACTCATCCACCACGCTCACATTCGATTGCTCGAGATACCCTTGCTCGATCTGCCCCAGACCATCCGACCCGCCCGGCGTTCCCACCACCGCATCGCCCGACGCCGTCGTGGCCGTGAACAGGTTTCCGCCCGAGCTGTTCAATCCCCCCGAATTCGGAAACATCGCCAGCTGCAGGCTGCCCACCTGCTGTGCCGCGGTCTGTCCCGGCAACGTGACTGAAACCGTGCCATCGGAGGCGATCGTCACCGACGTGGCGCTTTGCGGGATCGTAATCGCCGGCTGAAGCGGGTTCCCATTCGCCGTGACCACGTTTCCCTGCGAGTCCGTGTGAAAGCTGCCCCCGCGCGTATAGGCCGTTTCTCCCGATGGCAGCAGCACCTGAAAGAATCCCTGTCCTTCGATGGCCATGTCGAGCTGGTTCCCGGTCGCGCTCAGATCGCCCTGCAGTTGCAGAATTTCCGACGCCGAAGTGCGCGTGCCCAGCCCCACCTGCAGTCCCGCCGCAACCGTGGTCTGCTGCGACGCTGCCGAGCCCGGCATGATGATGTTCTGATAAATCAGATCCTGAAACTGCATGCGGCTGCTGCGGAACCCAGTCGTGCTCGAGTTCGCCAGATTGTTGGCAATTGTGTCCAGATTGGTCTGCTGCGCCTGCATTCCGCTCGCGGCCGTATAAAGCGCTCGAAACATGACTTCCTCCTCAACCTAGACTTTCGCCAGCTCGCTGGCGGCAATGTGATTGAATTCCGTATCGAACAGGCTCATCGCCCGCCCCAGCATTTCCGCCTCGCGCTGCACTTCAATCAGCGACGCGACCGATGCAATCGCATTCACGTTCGACGATTCCAGCGCCCCCTGCCGCAGCGTCACCGACTGTGCCGCTTGCCCGCTGCCGGCCGGCGCCGCCAGCAACGTTCCGCCCTCGGATGTAAGCTTGGTTCCCGCCGGAAAATCCACCACCCGAAGCTGTCCCGCTATCGCTCCGTTCACCGACAACGTTCCGTCCGCACTGATCGTCACCGTGCCCGACGGAACCCGAATCGCCGCCTGATCGCCGAGCGCCGGATCGCCCAGCACCCGATCCCCAGCCGCCGTCACCAGTTCGCCCGCGCTCGAGACCTGAAAGCTGCCATTGCGCGTGTAGCGGGTCCCGCGCGGCGTTTCGATGGCAAAAAATCCGCTCCCTTCCATTCCCACGTCCAACTGATTCCCCGTGCTGGTCAAATTCCCAGCGCTCAAATCAAGGTGCGTCCCTTCGAGCACTCCATAGTCATTGGTCGCAAGGTTCAGCGCATTCGACGCAGCCGGGCGCGCCAGTGCCACCAGCGACTGAAACGTCGTCTGCTCGCCCCGAAACCCGTTCGTATTGACGTTGGCCAGATTGTGCGCCGCGACATCGAGCGCCTGGCTCTGTGCCCGCAATCCCGCGCTGGCCGCATAGAATCCGCTGTCCACGTGCCACCTCGTGGAGTCGCGTGCAAGCGGGTAGCCACGCCACAGAGGTTAGCGGCTTCACATGTAGCGTGAAATCAATAGATTGAACTTGCAAGGCGGGAAGAAAAATTGGAACGCTCTTATAGAAATGTGGTGCAGGCAAGAGTTGCCCGTACGAACCCGGCCCGGGCGGCAAACCATGCCTCCGCGCCATCCTTCAGTTATGCAACTGCAGACACACCGAGACCGCTTCCCCTGCGAACAACATCACCGTTTCCAGATTGTCGCCATCCGCCATTGACCGGACGCTGTACTCTTCGCCTTTGATCACCGTCGGCACACTCAACATGCATTGTCCATCCGTGGCCGCCAGCTTGTTCTTAAAGTTTCCGGCGATCATGTTGCTGATTTCTCCCAGCGCATCCGAGATCTGCTCCTCCGACTCCGCAATCTCCGCACTCAGCATGCACTTCGTCATCTCGCGCGCCGTCGTTCGTGCGCACGTAATTGTCAGGATCCCGCACAGCGCTCCCGCCAGCCCCACCATCGCCGTGAATTCCCGCTTCGGCGCGTGCTCCGTCTTCGATACCGGCTTCACCCGCTGTCCCACCATGATTTCGAATACTTCCTCCACTGCGAGTTCGAGAACCGGCAGCCAGTTCTCTTCATGCGACCGCACCGCCAATGAAGTGTCTGTGCTCATGACTTCTTCCCAATCACCGGTAACACGTGTTCTTTCACCTGCTCCGGCGTAAATGGCTTGCGGATATATCCCTTCGCCCCCGCTGTGAGCGCCTGCACCACATGGTTTTCGCTGCCTTCGGTCGTGATCATCACCACCGGAACTCCCTTGGCATTCTCCACTCCACCCAGCGCCCGAACGAACTCCAGCCCGTCCATCACCGGCATGTTGATGTCGCACAGAATCAGGTCGACTGGCTCTTTTCCCAGCGCCGCCAGCGCCTCTGCCCCGTTTCCGGCTTCCACTATTTTTTCGAGTTCGACCCCTGCTTGCCGCAGCGACCGCTCCACGATCTTGCGCATCACCGACGAATCGTCCACAATGAGCGCCCGGATCTTCTCCATAATTTCCACCCACGCGCGGATCCCGCTTCCAATTCGCCAACCCGCTTGCCATTCTTCCGGTTGACTTAAATATCATCGGCAGGCTAGCTCGCCACTTTAGGCTCTCTTTTCCCCCATCACGACCCGATAGGTCCCGTATCCCATCCCGGACTGCATCATGATCTGTACCTGTGAAAAATGGGGGCGACCGACCTTAGCCCAGCGCTTTAGCGCTGGGAGAGTGTAGAAAGAAATCCAAATCTCGGAGGGACGACCCGCGCTGCCTCCGGCCGACTGCTTTCTCCGCTACGAAATACCGCCCTTCACGGTGCTCCCACCGCCACGCACCGGAACACAACCACCTTATCCGACGTGGTCGTCACCGATGTCGCATACGTCGCCGAAGTAGCCGTAAACGTCGTCACCTTCGTCGCCAGATTGGCATTCGCGTTAAACTCCGCCACCGGCACCGCCAGCGCCGCCGCCAACCCCACTCCCGCCACTGACGAAAAATCGTACTCATAAAGGTTGTATGCCACACCCGCCGTCAACCCACTCACGTTCACGTCAAGTTGAACATTCGTCATCCACGCCGCCGGAGGCCGGTTCGTGCAGCTTCGTCCCCAACTGCTGCTCCCGATCATCCCGTTCTCATAGTCATATTCCGCCAGCGGATCCAGCGGATTCGGCACTTCATCGGTGTAAGTCGGGCCCGCAATCGTAATCGCCACCGGCAACGTTTCCGAATCTCGATCCACCGGCCCAGCCACCGAAAATCCGTAATTATGCGGACCAGAAATCGCCACCGTGTCATATCCCGTTCCGCCCGCGCCCGTATGAATGGTTACGTCCCCCGGAATCACAATCGAATACCCGTGCGCATGCTTCCGGTTCGCACCCTCCCGAGTCTGCGCCAGCGAACCAAACGTGTACCCAAATACGTACGGCGTGCAGCCCACATCATCCGCTCCCGCTCCCGGAGGAATCGCCGGATTCGATGTGAACTTATCCCCCGACATCGTGTACGCTCCGTGATCTTCTATATAGAGCACGTCATCGACGTAGTAAGTCGCATCACTAGGCGAGTGATTCGTCCCGATCTTGATCACCGTCACCTCATGATCGTATTGCGGATCGCGATACCCATTGATCAGCACTCCAACCGTCACCTGGTGTCCGCGGATGATTTCCTTCTTCACCCACGTCATGTATTGCTCATATCCCGTCATCCCCGGAGTCTGCGCCGTGTAATCAAATGTCGACCCCTGCAGCCGCGAATTCGACAGACACTGCGCCGCATCCGCATACACGTTCGGCCCCGAGGCGCCCGTTCCCGGATCCTCAATGAGCAACTGCGCGTTGTAGTCGACGTTCCCATGATGCGCCCTGCAAGCCCCATCCGGACCCGACTGCGACAATCCCGTCCCGCACACCAGCCGCGCATTGAACTGCGACATCCATTGCCCATTGTTCAGTCCCGCCTCCATCATCGACACTTCCCCGCAATACCCGTCGTTGTTCTCCCACTGGTAAAACGGAGTCACTGTTTGCCGCGGATAGATGAAGTAAGTCGTCGGAGGAGGAATCGTTCCATCGACTAATTGCTGCGTGCAGTTTGGTTCATTAGCGCGAACCGAAGTCACGAACGCCAGATTGAAAAGCAAAGCTGCCGCAGAAGTTGCAGTCGCGATCGCGAGCGAAGCAAGTCTGATCTTCTTCACCGATGAACCCTCACGCAAAACGAAAGCCAGGAGACGGCTCTCGAACAAAGTTCCTTATTCTCGCACGATTCGAAAGAGCGGACGAGCCGAGGCGAAACCGTCCAATCGCAGAAAAAAGACGAGGAGCAACCCGCGACCACAATCTTGGGAAACTCCTTGACGTCGCGCCTCACATCTCTAGAATTCTAGAAGCGGATCAATAATCACGGCCAAGCCGAATCGGGTCCGAAGCTTAGTCGCCGAGGCGGCAGCTGCAACTAAGTTATTTGAAATCAAGATTGTGAAGAGCATGCACAGCGCAACTCGTTGATACTAAAGCACCACAATTTTCGCAGCACGCAAGTGATCCCAGACCCAAAACCCTCACTACCCCGCGCCATCGAGCGTGTTCCAATGAAACAAATGCCAGACCAAGAGCCACAGCCCCGCCCGCCCGAGACTTCGCTCTTGCACATTTCTAAATGGCAGAAACTAATTCTGTCTTTGTTGCTCGTTCTGGCGACGCTGGCGCTTTACGACCCGGTCACGCGCGCTCCGTTTCTCAACCTCGACGACGATCTGTACATCACGCAGAATTCAAACGTCCGCGCCGGACTCACGCGCCAATCGGTCGCCTGGGCATTTCACACGTTCGCCAATACCAACTGGCATCCGCTGACGTGGCTCTCGCATGAACTCGATTGCCAACTGTTCGGACTGAACCCCGCTGGCCCGCACATGGTAAACGTGCTGCTGCACGCGGCCTGCGCCGCGCTGCTGTTCTGGATGCTCGCATCCGCAACCGGCATGACGGGCCGCGGCCTGATGGTGGCCGCTCTGTTTGCGCTGCATCCCATCAACGTCGAATCGGTCGCGTGGATCGCCGAGCGCAAGAACGTCCTCAGCATGCTTTTCTTTTTGCTCGCGCTCGCTGCCTACGGAAGCTACGCGCGCCATCGCGGAATCGGACGTTACCTCGCCGTCACGGTTCTTTACGCGTTGGCGCTGATGGCCAAGCCCCAAGTCATCACGTTCCCGTTCGCGCTGCTGTTACTGGATTACTGGCCGCTGCGAAGGATCGCGGCGGAAGAGAAACACTCGGGAATAGATCGCTTTGGAAAGGGCGCGTCTTCAGCCGTGCCGTCCGGAACTCAAACAGAAATACGGGCTTTAGCCCCTGAGGGCATCCCGCGAAGCTTCGTCAGCCTCGTGGTCGAAAAACTTCCATGGTTCGCGCTCTCCGCCGCGAGCGCGCTGATCACAATGAAAGCGCAGAGCGCCGCCCGCCATGAAGAACTCCCGCTGTGGGAACACCTCGCAAACGCGGCGTTGTCGTACGCGAAATACATTGGCAACACCTTCTGGCCCGCGAATCTCGCGCCCATGTACCCGCACCCGGGACGCACCATCAGCATTCCCGCCGCGTCGCTTTCCGCGCTGGCAATTCTGGCGTTCACCATCTTCGTCGTCATCTTCCGCGACCGCCGCTACCTGTTCGTCGGCTGGTTCTGGTTTCTGGGAACGATGGTTCCGATGATCGGAATCGTGCAGGTCGGAGTCCAAGCCATGGCCGACCGCTACGCTTACATTCCGCTGCTCGGAATTTTCGTGATCGTCTGCTGGGGCGCAGCAGATCTGTTGGAGTCGTGGCGCGTTCCGGCTGCTGTTACGCTGGCGACGAGCGTGATTGTTCTCGCGGCCACATCATTCGCGTTGCACCGCCAGGTCAACTTCTGGACCGGCAACTTCACCCTCTGGCGCCACACGCTCGACATCACCGAGCGCAACTTCATCGCCGAAGATAACGCCGCTACCGCGCTGCTGGCGCAGGGAAGGACTGACGATGCGATCCAGTATTTCCGCCGCGCCAACGCGATTCGTCCCGGCGACCCAGTCAGTGCGCTCAACATCGCCACTTACGAGCAGCAGCACGGCAACCTGCCAGCCGCGATCGACGGATATCGGAAGATTTTCGATCTGACGGCCGATCCCGGATTGCTCGCGCTCGCCCACGTGAACCGCGGATATGCCTACCTTGCGCTGAAACAGGAAGACAATGCGAAGCAGGATTTCGAGGCCGCGCTCCAGCGGCAGACAGAGAACCAGTCAGCATACGTAGGCCTCGGGCTCATTGCGCAGAAAGCCGGCGATTGGGACCACGCGGCGCAGGATTTCGGGCACGCGATCAACATCCAGCCCACTCCATTTGCCTATGAACTGCTCGCGCAGGTGCTGGAATCCTCGGGCCGAAAAGAAGCAGCGGAAGCCGCGCGCGCCGAAGCCCAGCGCATGAATTCGGCTCTCACACACGGTGCCGCGGCGGGGGATCCTTCACAGGCTCCCCACACCGCTTCCCCAAGCACACCGTGAACCGGCTGAATCGAGGCGGCTCAAAGATGATGTCCTTGTCCGCGACGGCGATTCAGTCGTATGCGGCGGGGCAGCTTCACTCCCGCCGGCACACAAGGGATCACTTTCCTGTTCCCGTTAACGAAACAGACTGCGAGCCCGCGCCATCAGTGATTTGTAGCGTTGCCGCCCGTTTTCCGGTCGTGGTTGGCTTGAACGTCACCGTGATCGTGCAGTTCGCTCCGGTCAACAGATCGCTGCCGCAAGCCGACTTCGCGGTGAAGTCTGCGGGATTGGCGCCTGCCAGTGCCACACCCCCGAACGTGAGCGAGGTGGCCTCATCGTTCGTAAAGATCACAGTTTGCGCTTTGCTGGTTTTGCCTACCGTCTCACTGCCTAGGTTCATATTCAGCGGCGAGACGCTCACCGCTTGGGTGTTGTTCAGCAAGATGGTGACCCAGTCCTGGGACGTCCATGCCGCATTGCCGGCTACGGCCATGTCGAGCATGCCGTCGCTGTTGAAATCTCCCAAGGCAATGCCGGAGTTATCTACGCCGCCGACCCATGGCCCTTCGTCCAGATTGAAGGTGCCGTCGCCGTTGCCGGTATAGACCAGCGCCGCTCCCCAGGTGTTTTGTCCGCTGTATTCGGTGTCGCAGGCGCTGAACTGGACGGCCAGTGCGAGATCAAGCTTGCCGTCTTGGTTGAGATCGGCGGCTCCGATCCAGTACGGACTGGATCCACCGCTCGGATAGCATTGTTCCCAGGTGCCGAAGTTATAAGGGGTACCCGCTGTGAACGTGCCGTCGCCCTTGCCTAGCAGAATCACGAACGATCCGGAATCGTCCCAGCTGCTGATCGCCAAGTCCAGCTTGCCGTCGTGATTGAAATCGGCGGCTGTGAATCCGACCGGGTTGATGACCGAAGGCGTGAGGAGCGGGGCCTGGAATGTGCCGTCGCCATTGCCGAGCAGAAGATTGACTGCTGTCGCGCCGTAGTTGGTGAGGGCGATATCCAGCTTGCCATCGTTGTTGAAGTCGCCGATCGCCATGCTTGCGGCTTCCGATCCGCTGGCGCCGACGATAACGTTTGCCGTCCCGTAAACGCCCTTACCGTTGTTGAGCAGCACGCTCAGGCTGCCATCTGCGTTCGAGGTCAGAATGTCCAGCTTGCCGTTGCCTCGGATGTCGGCCAACGTCACGCTGTAGGACTGCTGCGTAGTCCCGGTGGAATAGTAAACAGGCGCTTTGAACTTCCCCTTGCCGGTGCCGAGCAACACAGCGACTTCGTTGTTCGGACACCCGCCTCCGCTGTTGGTCATGTTCGCCACCACATCCACCTTGTGATCTCCATTGACGTCACCCAAGGCGATGTAAGTGACCGGGCCACGGTTGGCTTGGCCGCAACCGACTGCGGTGGAGATCGGACTCCCGAATACGCCGTGCGAACTGCCCAGCAGCACGGCAATTCCAACGCCTGTTCCGCCGCCCGCTTCCACTATGTCCAGGTTGCCGTCGTTGTTCATGTCGGCCGTTGCGATACCGTTGACGAGGCCGCTCCAGGTGTAGCCGTAGCTTTGGCTGCTGCGGAAAGTGCCGTCTCCGTTGCCGAGGCCCACCGTCACCCACTCGCCGGCACTGTTCGACGTGGCGAAGTCCAATTTCTTGTCGCCATTAAAGTCGGCGACCACCACATTGCTCGGATAGCCGTCCGTCGCGAACGACTCTGCGGCGGCGAATCCGCCTTTTCCATTGCCCAGCATGGTCCATACCGCGGACGAAGAATACGAACTCACGACCAGGTCGTTCTTCCCATCGCCATTGATATCGGTGATTACGATGGAATCGATCCACGAGGGACCATAGAGTACCGGCGTCTTGAACGTGCCATCGCCGTTGTTCATATAGACGTAGGCGCCGTTCCCGGTTCCCAGCACCACGTCGCCGTCGTCGCCCTTCTTGAGTTGCCCGATGGCCACCGCCATAACGCCAGAATTGGAACCTTGCTGGTAAAACACTGGCGATTGGAAAGTACCGTCGCCGTTGCCGATCAGCACAAAAATACCGTCGCTCTCGTATGCGTTCGCGACTATCAGATCGGGCTTTCCGTCATGATTAACATCCCCGGCGGTGATGGCCCCCGTATAATTCGAGGCGGTGATTGCCACTGCCGTCGGAGCCAGGAATGTTCCATCGCCGTTGCCCAGAAAAACGTCGACGCCATTGCTGGGATCGATCGCGAGGATGTCGAGGTGTCCGTTGCCGCGGAGATCGGCAGCGATCAATCCGCTAGCCTTCTCATTGTTCGCGGGAGGGCCAATCTCTGGATACGACGCTTTGAGAGTGAAGCCGCCCGCGCCGTTGCCCAGGAAGATCCAGAGCGTGCCTATGTTGGAGCCGCAGTTCCCCGTGCCCGACACAACGGCAAAGTCCAGATTCCCATCATTATTGAAGTCGCCCGTAACAATGCCGCCCTCCAAAGTGCACGAAAACGTAGTAATCGACGCGACGGGCCCGAAGCCGCCCGCGCCGTTGCCCAGCATAATGCCCACTCCCGCCGTGTTGCCGTTGTCATCCAGTGTCAGCAGATCCGGCACTCCATCATTGTTGAAGTCGCCAACGGCAAGCGCCTGGACGGGAATCGGGCTGTAATTGGCGATCACCGAGCCGCCGTTAAAGAACCTGGGGTTCACGAAAGTTGCTGGCGCCGGTTGCGCCAACAGAACACTGCTGAGAGCCACTACCGTCAGAGCCGAGAGGAAAATTCCAAGTGCACGAAGAAAAGCCGGCCGTTGCTTTCCCGCCAAAGTTGATTGGTTCAGTCTGTCAATTTGTTGCCGAGTTGATTTCATAAACTCTCCTGGAAGTAAAGAATTCTGCCGTTGCTGGGGAAGCGTGAAGTAGTTCAATATCTACGGCTGATAGATCTGCACGATGTTGTAAACATTGCCTTGGAACTGAACGGTCTGGTCTCCGCCGCCGAAGCAATAGAGCACGTTCTTGTAGACGGCGGAGCCAGGCCAGATGAGGCCCTGCGGCATACCGGTCTCCTTCGTCCACTTGTTCTTTGACACCTTGAACGATTCCGTGTTTTCGACTGGCCCACCGCCGCCGAACCCACCCGCTACGTACAGCGACCCCTTGGCGGAGCCCGTGCAGGACGCGTTCGTTGGTGTGAGCTCAGCCGCAAGAGATGTCCACGAATTCGTGGACACGTTGTAGCCTTCATTGTCCCCAGTGAGTCCGGACGCGCTGTACCCGCCAGCCGCCACAATCGTGGTCCCAACCAGCCCTACCGAGGGCTCGGACTTTCCCACCAGCAGCGGAGCCTCTTCTGTCCAGGTACTGGTTGCAGGATTGTAGCTTTCGACCGTGTTGAGCCGGAGGGAGCCGCTGCCATTCCCCCCGATGACGTAGACGATGTTCTTGTATACCGCAGCGGCGGCGCTATCTCTCGCGGTGGGCATCGCTGCCTTCGAGGACCACGTGTTGGTCTTCGGGCTATATGCCCATACGGCGTTGGTCACCGTCGTCCCATCGTTGCTTCCGCCGAAGATGTATAAAACGTTCTTCACCACCGCGCCGGCTCCGTCGAAGGTCGTTGTTGGAATGGCCGCGCCGGTGCTCCAGGTGTTGGCGACCAGGTCATAGATTTGGTTGTTGGCGACGACCGCGGTATCGGTCACCCCGCCGACCACATAGATCTTGCTGCCGATCACCCCCGCCATCGGGGCTTTCAGGGCCACCGGCATCGCTGCGCCGCTCGTCCAGGTGTTATGGTTTACCTCTGGCGACGCCAATTCCAGCTCACTCTGCGCCTGCACCCCATCTCCATACGTCCCCATCCCCGGCAGCAAGATGATTCCCGCCAGAAATAACAGCCCACTTAGCCCCAAAATCACAAACAACCCTCTGCTGAACTCACGGTAGGACGCCGGCATAAAACCTCCTTGTAACGTGGATTAAGTGCAACCTCTTGCAGCCCATTTTCGGAGTGTCCCCACACCCGAATCTCGGCTATAATCCTCGGAATCCCTCCCCCCGGCAATCGACACGAACGGTCATGAACGGGCATTAGCGGACATTGGCCGAAATTTGAGGGATTTCCACGTCTTCTCAGCCCCATTCGAAACGTCGCCTCGACTCCTGGAAGGAGATCGCCGCCTTTTTTGAGCGCGACGAGCGCACCGTGCGGCGCTGGGAGATTGAGCGCGGCCTGCCCGTCCACCGGGTACCTGGCAGCGCCCGTGGTGTCGTCTATGCTTTTGCCAATGAGTTGGAAGAATGGCTGCGGCGTGGGCAGTCGCAACCAATGAAAGAAACCGAGTCGGACCCGAAACTGCCGGCCGCAATTTCGGTCGTTGTTCCGGACTTACCTGCGGAGTCCAGCCAGAATGTCGCTCCCACGCTTCGCCGAGGAGCTGACAACTTATCGGACGCGGTGCCCCCGAAAACCGAGAGCATGACCCCGCCAGTGCGAATCCTGCCATGGGTGGTTGCCGGTGCATTGGCGATAGCGGTTTTCGCCGGCATTTATTCCTACCGCCAAACCGCCCGCTTCCGCGCCCGAGCCGCCGCCGTTCAACCCAACCCACGCGCACCTGGCCGCTCCGGCCCTCCCGATGCGGTCGCCGTGCTTCCTTTCACGAATGGAGGCGGAGACGCCAATACCGACTATCTCAGCGACGGCATTACCGAATCCCTGATCAACAACCTCGCCCACGTTCCCGGGCTCAAGGTCAGGTCTCGCAATTCGGTATTTCGCTACAAAGGGAAGGATGTGGACGTGCAAAAGGTCGGTAACGATCTGGGCGTGTCCGCAGTGGTGAGCGGACGAGTGGTCCCGCGAGGGAACAACATCGAAGTCAGCGCCGAGCTCACCGATGCTCGCGACAACAGCGTGATTTGGGGACAGCACTACAGCGGTAAGAGCACACAGATACTCTCGTTGCAGCAACAGATCGCAGGGGACATTGCCGACAAGTTACGCTTCAAGCTCACTGTTTCGGAAAAACAACAGGTAACCCGGCAAGGCACGCAGAATCCTGACGCCTACGATTTGTATTTAAAGGGGCGTTATGCATGGAACCGGCGAACGGCTCCCGACCTCGACAAGGCCATCTCCTTTTTCAATCAGGCCATCGCCAAAGACCCCGGCTATGCTCTGGCCTATTCGGGTCTCGCCGATGCCCATACCTCAATGCCTAACTTTCGCGGCGCTCCCAGCGACAGTTTTCCGAAGTCGAATGCCGCCGCCCGCAAGGCCTTGGAGCTCGACCCGACCTTGGCCCACCCCCATGCCATTCTGGGCATGAATGAAACGCAGTACGATTGGGATTTCGCCGGGGGTGAGGCAGAGTTCAAAAAAGCTCTCGAACTCGACCCCAACGATGCGACCGCCCATCAATGGTATGCCGAAACTCTGGATAGGATTGGTGGCCGGCAGCAGGAAGCGCTGGCGGAGATCAATCGTGCGCAACAGCTCGATCCGCAGTCGCCTGTCATCAAAAGGGAACTCGGAGGCATTCTCACCACCGCGCGACGCTACGACGATGCGATTGCCGTCTGCAAGAAGCTCGCGGCCGATGAGCCAACCTTCGCCATCGCGCACGATTGCCTGGCCAAAGCATACTGGGCGAAACGCATCTACCCGCAGGTGATTGAAGAGTTCAAAATCGAGGGCCAACTCTCCGGCGAGCCAGACCACGTTGAGTATGGGGATGCGCTGGAACGGGGCTTTCGTTCAGCAGGCTGGAAGGGCGCTCTCACCGAGGCAGTCGAATTGCACAAAGCCCAAAGGGCGAAGACGGGCTACTTCTCCGCCGAAGAAATTGCCCAGCTCTATGCTGACATGGGAGACAAAGATGAAGCCTTCCGATGGCTCGACATTGCCTATCAGGAGCACGATTGGCTGCTGATCGGTTTGAAAACTTTCGTCCCGTTCGACCCGTTGCGCTCGGACCCACGCTACGCCGCGATGGTCCGCAAAGTCGGGTTGCCGTAGTAATCTCCAATGGCCGGTCGAGGCTCTTTTTGCTTTTCGTGAAAACAGGGCCTACATCGGTTCGCCGATTGCTATCTTGCGCAAATCCGTTATGCTTGTATTCGCGGAGATGACCGCGATATGACCCTGCTCGATGCCCAGCCGTTCGACGTCGCCCGCGCCCGGCGGCGCAAAATTAAGATCGCTGTCGCAATAATCGTTGTGATCGTTCTCGCCGTCTTGGCGTGGATGTACCGCAACTGGTCGGAAGAGCGCGTGGTCGACCACTTCTTCGCCGCTCTCCAGAAGCAAGACTACGAAACCGCTTACGCCATTTACTTCAACGATCCCAATTTCCGCCAGCATCAGCAGAAGTATTCGCAATACACCTACGCGGATTTCTACCGCGATTGGGGCCCCGGCGGAGAATGGGGACTGATCAAATCCTTCCGCATTTACGGCTCGGCGAATACAAGAGGATTCGGCAGTGGGGGCGTAATCGTAGAGGTAGTCGTGAACGAACGTTCCGAACGCGCCCGAATGTTCGTGCTGAAGTCGGATAAGACGATCACCGTCTATCCGTACTGATTCGTGTGGGGCGGACATTCCTGCCCGTCCAAACCGGGCGCAGCCCGGCAGCTATTGCGGCTCTCACATTATTAAATAGCTTCTCAAGCCGCTGTTGCTGCAACCTGCGCCAGCGTCTTGGCCAGCGACGCCTCATCACCCACGGTTAAACAAGTCTTCGAGCGGTCAATCTGGCGCATCAATCCCCAAAGAACTCTTCCCGGGCCAACCTCAACAAAGAGGCTCGCTCCTTTCGCGATCAACTGCCGCACAGATTCATCCCACCGCACTGCACCTGTTACCTGCCGAATGAGCGCGTCGCGTGCCGCCTCGCCCGAAGTAATCGGCGCCGCATCGACATTGCAGATGACTGGGCATGATGGATTGCTGAATGCAAGCGCTTTAAGATCTGCCGCCAGCCGATCCTGCGCCGGTTGCATGAGCGCGCAATGGAAGGGAGCGCTCACAGGTAAGCTCACAGCCTTTTTCGCGCCGCGCTCGGTCGCCAGTTGAATCGCGCGAGCCACCGCGCCAGCGTGTCCGGAAATCACGATCTGCTCCGGCGAATTGATGTTGGCGGCCTCGCAAACTTCTCCCTGCGCGGCGTCCTGGGCGATCTGAGTGACTTGGTCCAGCGATATTCCCAGGATCGCCGCCATTGCGCCCACGCTCACCGGCACGGCTTCCTGCATGTACTTGCCGCGATTGCGCACGGTGCGTACGGCGTCGGCAAATCGCAATGTCCCAGCAGCCACGTACGCGGAATATTCTCCCAGGCTGTGCCCGGCGACGAAATCCGGTTTCAGGCCCTTCTCACGTAAGACGCGCCATGCTGCAACTGACGCCGTCAAAATCGCCGGCTGCGTGATCTCCGTCAGCTTAAGTTTTTCTTCCGGCCCCTCAAAACAAATCTGCGACAGCCTGTAGCCGAGTGCTTCGTCGGCTTCTTCAAATGTCTGCCGTGCTACGGCGTGGTTGCCGAAAAGCTCCTTGCCCATGCCCACGGACTGGGAACCTTGGCCAGGGAAGAGAAATACAATTTGAGATGTGGAGTTCGTCATATTTGGAATTTTGAGGTTAGAGGTCGGATGGCAGAGGTGAAAACCCAAGAATCGTCGGTGTCGCATGCAGCAAAGGTTCTAAGTTCTGCAATCAGACCTCTGACCTCTGACCTAGCCTTATGTTATCGCTCCCGCCATCGCCCGCAGCCCAGCCACTTCTCGTTCAATGGCTTCATTCACTCTGCCTTCGGCAAATTCGGCCGCGACGCGCACCGCGTTCTTGATCGCATTCGAATTCGACGAGCCATGCGTGATGATGCACACGCCCTTGATTCCCAACAGCGGCGCGCCGCCATACTCGGTGTGATCGAGCCGTTTCTTGAAATCCGAAAATGCGTTGCGTGAAAGAATCGCGCCGACTTGGCGCGTGATGGTCGCCTTCAAAGTTTCTTTCAAAACAGTGCGCACGAGCCGGGCCACACCTTCGGAAGTCTTCAACGCGACATTGCCGACAAATCCGTCGGCGACGATCACATCCACGTGCCCGTTATATAAGTCGCGCCCTTCGACATTCCCGATAAACTGGATCGGCAGCCGCTTCAGAAGTTGAAATGCTTCCCGCGTCAAGTCGTTGCCCTTGCCTTCTTCTTCGCCAATCGAAAGCAGGCCCACGCGCGGATGCTCGATGCCGAAAATCGAGCGGCAATAAATCTCGCCCATGACGGCAAACTGTTCGAGGTTTTGTGCAGTGCAGTCGACGTTCGCGCCCACATCCAGCAGAATTGCCGCCGTGTTGAGCGCGGTAGGAAACGCGGCTGCCAGCGCGGGACGATCGACTCCCGGCAACGCTCCCAGCACTACCTTCGCTGTCGCCATGGCGGCGCCCGTGTTGCCCGCCGTCACAAAGCCCGCGGCCTGTCCTTCGCGCACCAGACGCAGTCCGACGCGAATGGACGAATCGCGCTTGGCGCGAATCGCCTCCACTTTATCGTCCATGGTGATGACTTCGCTCGCATGCACGACTTCGATCGGCAAGCGGCGCGCGCCGGGATAATGTTGCAGTTCCGCTTGCAGCCGATCTTCCGGTCCGACCAATAGCACGCGGACGCCGTGGTGGCGTGCCGCCTGCAGCGCCCCTTCAATCTCGGGCCTCGGCGCCTTATCGGACCCCATCGCATCCAGTGCGATTATGCTTGGCATGGAGGGAGAAAACTAGGATTTTTCTTCGACCTCGACCACTTCGCGGCCCTTGTAGTAGCCACATTTCGCGCACGCGCGATGCGGCAGCTTCTGCTCGTGACAGTTCGGACACTCCGACAACGAGAGCTTCGAGAGAGAGTCGTGGGCGCGCCGCGTCGCGGTGCGTTTTTGGGAGTGTCTACGTTTCGGATTCGGCATGATGATTCCTTATAGCTGTCAGCTGTCAGCCGTCAGCTCTCAGGTAAAACCGGTTTTGCTGAGAGCTGATGGCTGACGGCTGACGGCTGGTTTATTGTTCCAGCTTGCTTCTGATCTCTTTCAACGCCGCCCAGCGCGGATCTTCCATTCGCTCCGTGCATGAGCATTCGCTTTCGTTCAAATTCTTGCCGCACTGCGGGCACAAACCCTTGCAGTCCTCGCGGCACAGCGACTTCAGCGGAACCGCCAGCAGTACCTGCTCGCGCAGCGTATCTTCCAGCAACAATCCTTCGCCCTGGTAATACCCGATTTCGGCTTCGGCGTCAGTGACGGACAGCTCTTCGTGCCCGGCATCGGTTCCGAGCGGCCGGTACAGCAGATCGAAACTGCGCCTGACCGGCAGACTCACCGGCTCCAGACAACGGGCGCAAACCAGCTCAAGATCGGTCTCCAGCTTGCCTTTCAGCCGGATGTCCTGCACCACCTCGTGCTTGCCGTGATGCTCCTCGACCAGATCGGCGCGGCCCTCACTCAACAATGGCGAGCGCTGCTGTACCTCTTCTCCCAGATCGATCACACCGGGACTGAACTCCTCCCGGAAATCGACTGGGTGAAGCTCTAACTCCTGAATTTCTATGAACATCGGCACCCCCGCCGCCCCCAAACCGATACCGCGAAGGCCCGCGGAAGTACGCACGGAGACGAAAGTCTCCACGGGAGCAATACGTAAGAATAACGGCCCAGAATGCAGGGTGTCAAGGAAGGCGCGGGGACGGTGTTGATGCTCCAAGATAATGTCACCCCCTAAGCGCAACGACTTTGTCACCCTGTAAGGACGGTGACGATGAGTCAGAAAGAGTTCCAGCGGGTGAAAGTCATTGAGAATGCCGCCTGCTGCAACTGAGTGAACGCCCGAGCCGTTGCGCTAACTGATGCGGCGGACGATCGCGGTCTCCCTCGCTCAAACGATGCCTTCAGCGGCTGTAGCCTGCTTGATCCCTTGTCACGCCCCCGCGTGCCGCCCCTCACAGACAGCTCACCTCCCATGTCATAGCTTGGGTGTCGCCACTAAGGAGCCTCCGCTATGCTGTCAGCTTCTCCCAACAAGCTGAAACTGTCTTTCGACTCCGTCTTCTACTACGTCACGAACATCGAGGACTCGATCGCTTTTTACCGTGACACGCTCGGTATTCGCATGGTTTCGCACGATTACGTCGCGCGCTTCGAACTCGATGGCGTGTTGCTCGAACTCGTTCCTCTTCCGCCCGGCTCCGTCGTACCCGGAAGCGGAAATGCGCGCCTGTGCTTTGCCGTCTCCGATCTCCAGCAGACCTTGGGGCACCTGCACGCCCGCGGCGTCGGAACCAGCGGGATCAAACTCAAGAAGGGCGGCAAGATCGCCTTCTTCCACGATCCCGACGGAAACGAACTCAGCCTCTGGGAATATCAAGACGTGGAGGACGCAAGGACGGCCGTGAAGTCCCGCGACATCCTCGTATAAGTCGAACCAGCCTTGCCAGGATCATCAGTTAAAGGTGCGCTCGCGCTCGCAAGGAGGTTTTCCAGACTCAGCCGACCCGTTCCTTCGGTTACTGCGGCTTTCACGCGGTTTTCCGCTATACTGACTTGCGGCGATGGAGTTCGCCATGAACCGCCCTTTAAGGCTGATAACTCCTACCGAGCTGTTTTAGAACTCAGCGGGAGGACTCCGTCGCGTGAACTATCTCTGGATCTCTCTCGGCGCAATTGTCGGCGCCAGCGCCCGTTACTTTCTCAGCGTACTAGAGCAGGGCAGCCTGGACTGACATCTCCGCAACGCACGAACCGAAAGAACAAGCATCGCAAGGCATTCTTTCCGCATCTCTCAACTGCCGTTACACTTGAGTCCTCAGACAAGCCTATGCTTCCTTGCCAGCGCCATCTTTTTGATATCCCTGACGACGTCGCGTATCTCAATTGCGCTTACATGTCTCCGCTGCTGAAGCCGGCCCTGGCTGCCGGAACTGCTGGCCTCGCCCGAAAGTCTCACCCCTGGGAACTTACCGCCGACCAGTTCTTCACCGGCTCGGAGGAATTTCGCGCCGTTGCCGCACGGGTTCTCGATTGCTCTCCAGATTGTGTCGCCATAATTTCCTCAGCCGGATACGGCATTCAGACGGCGATGCTCAACTTGCCGGTCAAAAAAGGACAGCGCATCCTCGTTCTTGCCGAGCAATTTCCTTCGAACTACTACCCGTGGCAGCGCCTCGCTGAAGAAAGCGGCGCGTCGCTAAAGATCGTCCCTTGGCCCGATAACCAGGATTGGACTGCAGCCGTGCTCGAATCCTTGACCCGCGACGTTGCGATTGCCGCGCTCCCGAATGTCCATTGGACCAGCGGCGGTCAACTCGATCTCGTCCGGATCGGACAGGCCTGCCGCAATCTCGGCGTCGCGCTTGCCCTGGATCTCACACAGTCTCTCGGCGCGCTCCCTTTCAGCGTCGCAGATGTGCAGCCCGATTTTGCCGTTGCCGCGAGCTACAAATGGCTGCTGGGACCGTATTCCATCGGACTGTTCTACGCCGCTCCCAAATGGCACAACGGATCACCTCTTGAAGAGGGATGGATCCAGCGCGCCAACTCGCGCGATTTCTCGAGTCTGATTCTCTATTCCGATGCGTACGATGCCGGTGCTCGCCGCTTCGATATGGGCGAGCGCTCGAATTTCGCGCTGCTGCCGGCAGCGATTCGTGCCATGCAGCAAATATTGGAGTGGAATGTTGCCGCGATCTCTGCCACTTCCGGCGCGCTGAATCGCCGGCTGGCCGATGCGGCCGCAGAATGCGGATTCACTGCGCCCGCCGAGCCCTTGCGCGCCCCTCATTATCTTTGTCTGCGCCGCAATACGCCGATCTCTCAAGAACTAACCGGAGTGCTTGCAAGGGACAGGGTTTACGTCAGCGTTCGGGGAAGTTCGATTCGAGTGACGCCACATGTCTACAACACAGTGGAGGATTGTGACCGGCTGATCGCCTGCCTGCAGCACATGGCGACGAAGTAAAAGCCCGGCTCTCAAGCAACGACCTGTGTAGCAATAAAGCCAGATGAACCCGGCAGAGTTCGCGAAACTGAGAACTGACAACCGAAAATTAAGAACTAAGAATTCCTATTTCAGCTCCGCCGCATGTCGCTGTGCCAGAGACGCAGCCTCGGTCCCGGGATTTTCCTTCTGAATCTGCTGGTAAAGATTCTTCGCTTCGTCCGTCTTCTTCTGCGACTCGTAGAAGGAGGCCAATTCAAGTTGAGCCGTAACTTTGTTAACCACTTCTGATGGCTTGTCAATCAGCTGCTTGTAGAGATCGAGTGCCGGCGAGTCCTTCTTTTCCGAGCGATACACCGAGGCTAATGCAAGTTTCCCCAGCGAAGCGAGCTGCGCGTCCGAAGAGTTCGCCGCTTCCTGCAAATTCTTCTCGGCGGTCGCGAAATCTCCGGTTTGGGCTGCGGTTACGCCGACAAAGTAGCGCGCCATCTTCCCGGTATGCGTCTCCGAATACTTGTCCGCGATCGTCTGAAACTGCTTGCGCGCCGCAGTGGCCCGTTGTTCCGACGACTCGTAGCTCGGAAAATCCGGCTGCGCGGGTGTCCCGGCCGGGCGCAGCGGTGTTCCCAGCGTCCGGACGGCCCCCGCCAGATCAAGGCTCGCCTTCTCATCCTGCGAGTTGACGTAATACCATCCCCCAAAGGCGATGGCGGCAATCACGACAATCGCAACCGCCGCCGCAATGAGCTTCGACTGGTGCTCCTGGCTCCAGTGCAGGGTCTTTTCCGCCGCTTCGAACGTAGTTTTGCTAAAGCGGTCCTGTTTTAACTGATGACGTGTTTCTGCGCGCACAGGTTTTCCTTCTTGGTTGAAACGTAGGTTGGCAAAACTTCAGTCTAACAGGCCCATTTCCAGAGCGTCAAAGCGTCCTGGACTCGGGGTTGGCTCAGTTTGAAGCTGGAATCAACACGAACAGCCAGCTCAGTGGTTTCCCCTTGCTCCTCCGTGCTCTCCGCGGTGAAAGACTTTTCAGACCGTCCACGATCGTGGACCAGCTGGCCGGACTCCGCAGATGTCTAAATTCACAAAAAAAGCACCCTCCGATAAGGAGGGTGCGAATCAACGTCAGGAGAGAAACTGCCCAGATCAGCTACTGAAAATTGATCACGCCGAATATGCCGTCGGCATTGTTCTTCGGACCTGCGGTGTAATAGAGCTGGTTGGTCTGACCGTTGGACGAGCTGCCTCCGCCAAACTCGATTCCCCACAGCTGATTGATGACGATCTTCTTGCCGGCTGCCGTCTCGATCGTGCCGACAAAAGCGCCCGTCGTCAGGTTGAAACCGTTGATCGTGCCGGAATTCGTATTGTTGCTGACCAGCAACGTTCCGCTCAGCGGTCCGAAGTTCGACGGCGCCACTGCAAATCCCCAAGGCTGGTTAAGCGTCTTGCCCTTGATCAGGGTTTTGACGAACGTCCCGCTTTCGGTAAAGATGTCGACATATCCGCCCGCCTTGCCGCTGGTGCTATTGAATGCAATATAGAGCTGCCCGCCGATGTCCTGAATACCGAAGGGAGCATAACCCGGCGGCAACGCCGTATCGGTGAAAGACGTAACCAGGTTGAAGTTGCCATCGTAAACGTCCACTTTGTTATTCCAGTTGTCGGCCGCGTAGATCATGGTATTGGCCGCATTAATCGCCAAGCCGGTGTAGATAGCGCCCGAACTGGAATTATTCACGCCGACGAGCGCATTGTTCGGATCGAAGTGCGACCAGCCGCAGATCAGCCCGTCGAGCGTCGCAAACATGAACGCCGAAGTCCAGTCGTCAATCTTGAATCCAGTCGAGCTGTT
>Ga0187875_10001079_pt1 | contig 21511 bp, 20 predicted proteins | sample June2016WEW_17_1_2_FD_132978 | JGI IMG/M metagenome (GOLD analysis project Ga0187875, IMG submission 132978) | Peatland microbial communities from SPRUCE experiment site at the Marcell Experimental Forest, Minnesota, USA - June2016WEW_17_10 | ecosystem: Environmental > Terrestrial > Soil >... | reverse complement strand
CATAATAAAAAGAAATTGGACTAAATTTATCATATTTATGAAATATCCTTCTGTCGGGGCAGTCTGAACTCCATAACTCACTTTGGAGTCGGAGAACTGTGGAGTTTTCAGCGTTTTGACGTCGGTTTGTCGTCGTAGATAGGTTTATATTCTTTAGAAGATATATCTTAACGAAGAGAGATGATGATATGAATCCTTTAGTGATAGCTGGTTTTGGGACAAGTATAAACGTGAACCGAAGAAGATTAATTATCGAGAACAAACTGGAAAAGAGACGAATGGAATTTTTGCCCTTCCAAATCCCATACGACTCTATCTTTATTGAGGGAAATTACGGTGTAATCTCATTTGAAGCTCTGAAATGGTTAAGTGCCCATAAAATCCCGGTATCTCTTTTACAATGGAATGGGAATCTTATGAGTGTAACTCTTCCAAGAGAACCTATTTCTGGGAATCTGAAATTAAGACAGTTTGAAGCTTATTTAGACAGGGAAACGAGGCAGTATGTGGCTAAAACCCTAATAAAAGAAAAGGTAAAGCAGTCCTTTAATCTCTTAAAAGAACTCTCTAAATATTACAAAGAAATAGACCTTAAGAAACTGGAATTATCGGTTGCTAAAGAGGACCGATTCTTTGAAATGAAAACTAAAGATATAGGGAATATAATGACTTACGAAGGCAGAATGGCAGATATGTATTGGGATTGTCTTATCAAAATATTCAATAAAATCTATCCAGAGTTCAACTTCAGAAGTCGTGGCAATACACTAGACTCTCATAATCGACATAGTTCGGACAACATAAATGCTTTGTTAAACTATGGATATTCTGTACTGGATAGTGAAGTTAGAAGGACTATTAACTCATTAGGATTAGAAATTAGCGTCGGATTTTTACATGAGATTCGGGAATCTCGACCGTCGCTTAGCTGTGATTTATGCGAATTATACCGATGGTTAGTGGACCTTTCTGTAATACAGCTCTTAGAAGAGAAACGGCTAGGGAAAAAAGATTTCATAGTTACTGATAACTACCACATTCGGTTAAGGGAAAAGACGGCTAAGATGCTTGTAGAAAAGATAAAAGACAATTTCAACAATAAGGCATACTATAGGAATGCCAACTTTAGCTATCAGAATATCTTGTTTAATGAGATAAGACGGTTGGTTAACTACCTCATTGGCAAACAAGACAAACTCGAATTCTCTATTCCTTTAGTACAACTGAAAAGGAATGATGAGATAGACCGAAAAGATAGGATTCTTAGTATAGGACCAGAAGAAAGGAAAAGATTAGGAATGAATAAATCTACTCTTTGGTATCAGCAAAAGTACATAAAAGAAGGAAAAAGAATCAAATTGTATAGGAAAACTAAGGAAATCTTAGGATAGTCCATAGAACTTTATGATGGTAACAAGGACTGGGAAAGATTAATGAAAAATAGAGTATGGAGGGTAAAAAAGAATGGGAAATGAGGTCATAGAAAGGAAAGGACAGTGAAAAAGACCGTAAATCCTTAGGATAAGCGCTTTTTAAGACTTTATAAGATAATAGATTCTTATAAATGAAGAACAGGTAAGGAAAGGGGTGCTAAGGCTAGGAAGGAACTAAGGTCTTATAGAGAAACGGATAGGTTCTTTAAGGATATTACTGGGCTATGGACAAATAATTAGGACTGCTAGAAGTTCATTTAAGCCTTATGAACGTATCATTATTGCATTAAGGTGCAAGAAATGACTGTAGACGAAGATGATTCCGTCGAAAAGAAAAATAGGAAAATGATAATACGACAATTAATCGAAGTTGAGATTAGGTTAGGATTTCTAAGTATTCCAGCGCGTGGTATACAATTTATGCCTAGTAAGAATAGCAAAATAAATGTATTGATAAATGGAAATAAAACACAACTTTCATACAATTCAGACCATAGGAGAATATTTGGATTGACAAAATGGTATAAACAAAACAGGGCAAAACCTAAAGATGAAATTGAATTGATTCAAAACACAAATGAGAATTACGAACTGAAATTTATAGGTAAGGAAAAACAAAAAAGCGAAACTGAAGAAGCTGCTAAATTAGTAGATTTATCTGATTTATCTTCACAAGCCAAAGGTAATATAGTAGAAGACAGAATAAAAGAATCGCTACTATTATACGGACAAGGATTATTAAGCGTTTATAAACCGGTTACAGATACAGAAGGTATAGACCTAATTGTGGTTAGAAATGGTCGGTTCAATCCAATATTTCTTCAAGTTAAAGGCAGATTCAATCTTGATAATGATAGATCCTTAATCCTAAGAATAAAAGTAAAAACATTTACGCCACATTCTAATTACTTTGTTGTTGGGGCCTTTTTTAATCCAAAAACGCTAGAAATAGATAAAAATATACTCTTAATTCCCTCGAAAGATATAGTAGAAAATGCAACAAAAGTTAAGTCAAAAGGCGATGTAGAGTGGTATAATGTTGCTACATCTATAGCAGACCAAAAGTCAGCTAAATGGACAAAATACTTGATAAGAAAGGATGAACTTGCTTCTAAATTACTGGAAAAGTTTGAAGAGATTTCTAGGTATATAAAATAAGAAGGACTTAATAAACAACTGTTTATATTAGATTATGCAAATATCTGCCAAAGACTTAGGATGGTTAGCCGTAGATGGCTTCTGTCCGCGTTGTTTCTGGATAGAGCGACACTACAAATTGCCTTATCAGATGGGTTTTCCCGGGATATTCTCATCTATTGACTCTTATACTAAAAATATAGTAGAAAGATACTTTGAAAGGAATGGTAAATTCCCAGACTGGCTTAGCGATGTTGGAAAAGCTAAACACATAACTCACATCAAACCATCTGAATTTAAAGCTACTGTAGGCAATATAACCCTAAGTGGAATACCCGACCTAATTTTCCAAAAAACTGATAACTCATTTTGTATAGTTGATTATAAAACAGCAAGATACACGGCGAATCAAGATGAACTTATGCCAGTATACCAAATACAGCTCAACGGCTATGCATATATTGCCGAGAAGCTAGGAGATAAGCCCGTAAAAGAGCTTTATCTTGTATACTTTGAACCACCACATAGTGATAGATTTTTGGAACTAACTGTAAAGCATACTACAAATGAGGGCTTTGAAATGCCTTTCAAGCCAATGATACACCGAATAAAGAAAGACACTAAAGAGGTTGAAAGGCTTATAACAAAGGCCGGTAAGTTGTACGAGATGGATACCCCTCCAAGTAGCCTTGATGGTTGCAAAGACTGTAAAAGGCTAGACGATTTGATAGGGCTGGTGGGAGAGAGAAATGAAAGCTAAAGTAGTAAATTAACTCAAAATGAGATTCTGAAGCTAAAGTTAAGCTTATATTTCTTAACCTTCATAATATCGCTTACAAAAATGCGTTTATGGCTACGCTATACAAGAAGCCGATGCTGTTTCTGGGGGTTTATAGGTTAGGGATTAGAATCTAATACTTAGCGGATGCTTTAAATAGTTTTAGAGAAAGTGATTATCATGGTTGATGAGAGAACAATAGTTTCAAGAATAGCTAGTGTGATTAAAACAATACCTGATTTCGATTCTGACGTAGAAGAACACATAATAAAGGGTATAAAACGTTTAGATCTAATTGTCAGGTACAAAGGTAAAACGCTTTTTAATGGAGAATTTAAACGGCCTACTGTTTTAGAAGGCAAAAATCCGAGAAATTCAATTTTAGTCGATGACGCACATACCAAATCGAATAATCTGAGTCCACCGGCACGTTTTTTCATAACATCAAACTTCAATGAGACTATAATATGGGATAATAGAGAGACAACAAGACCACTTATGGAAAGAGATATATCAGATGAAACTCTACCCAAATTAATAAAGCGCGATGAAGAATTTGAATTTCCAGAGTTTAAAACATTACTGGAAGGTAAATTTAAGGAAATTACGCTTAAAATTTTAGACTTAGAACGCAACAAAGTTGTGATTCACTATAAACCGCTTGGTGAAAGCTTTGTAGAGGGGCTTAATGCGCATCTTAAAGTGGCTACCGAAGCTGCACTTCCACATGTGCCTATAATTATATTAAGGAAATGGTGGAAAGAGCAGAACTATGAACCGAGAACGGAATTTGGTGATGAAGAAAAAGAAAGAATATCAAAGTTTAGTCTTTATGTATTGGCAAATAAGTTAGTATTCTATTATGTTTTAAGAAGAACTTTTACACAACTGCCAGAGATTGATGTTAGTAATATAACTACTATAACTCAGTTAAAGAAATTAATAGAAACATCCTTTGAACAGGCACAAGAGGCCTCAAATGACTTTGAGACAGTATTTGAAAAAAGTGACGCAGATAATATACCATTCCTAAATGAAGATTTGTTACATCCTGTTCTATCTTTAATAAAATTTCTACAATTTTATAACTTTAGCGGTTTATCACAGGATATACTTGGCAACATATACGATAGATTAATTTCTCCGTCTGAAAGGCACGAAAATGGCCAGTATTATACACCAATACCTGTTGTAGACTTAATCAATGCACTGACTATTAAAGAACCCGATGCAAGAGTGTTAGACCCTGCATGTGGTTCTGGAACATTTTTAACTCGCGCATTTGATTTGAAGTTAAAACTTAAGAAAAATGACAATAAAGAAATAAGAGAAAAAATGCTTGAAGAAATATTTGGGGTTGACATAGCAAGTTATCCTGCCCATTTGGCAACCGTGGCATTATCATCAAAGTTAATGTTTTCTAACCCAGACATATATCCAAGAATTGTAAGACAAGATTTTCTCGATGTTAAGTTTAAGGAAATTGTACCAATGTATAGGACAAGGTCCAAAACCTTGAAAGGAAGAGAACAAGTAGTTAATTTCAAGCCAATAGACGCCGTTGTTAGCAATTTACCATATATACGTCAGGAAGCTATAACCAATAAGGAAAAAGAACAAGAAAAAGTTAGACTAATGTTAACAGAGTCAAAATTTGGTGCTACTGCTCCGACCAACAAATCTGATTTTCACTCTTACTTCTGGTATTATTTAGTCCCGTTTTTAAAAGAGGGTTCAAAGGTTGGATTCCTTACTTCTGACACATGGTTAAACGTAGATTATGGGAACGATTTAAAGATGTTCATTAATAAATATTTCAAAATTGTTGCGATAATAGATAGTTCTATAGAGAGATGGTTTGAAGACGCATTAGTAAATACTGTTATAACTATTTTGGAAAGAACAGACGACAAAGAAGCCATAAAAAACAACAAAATAAAATTTGTTAGAATAAATAAACGAATTTCTGATATTATACCTAATATGGATTCTGCAATTTCGGTTGCAAAAGTAATCGAAAGTGGAAAAGGTAACTCAGATATTCGGATAATGAGAGAAGTAAAACAAGGAAGTATAAACTTAACTGACATAATAAAATCAAAATTTTATCCCTATCTAAGGGCAGAGAATCAATTTTTTGAATTAACAGATTCGTTAAATTTCCTACCTTTAAATACATATATGGACGTGTTTTTTGGTATTAAGACGGGTGCCAATGATTTCTTCTATGTTGAGGATATTACAGAAAACTATAATGCTGAAGAATTAAAATCACGATTTGACCTTAGAATAGGCGAAACAAAAAAGATCAAGATAATAAAAGATGTACTGGCGTTGAACATTTATTGGAAAGTGAATATTTAGTTCCAATCTTAAAAGGTCCAAAGGAATTTACCATCAACGGTAAACTAAACTTTGATAAACCTACCAAAAAGCACGTAGTCTTAATACAAGAATCTGATCGCTCCAAGATTAAACCGCATGCGCTAAATTATCTAAAATACGGTGAGAAAAACCCACACGGGGCTCCTTATTCGAATACTGAGACGTGTAAAAACAGAAGCCCTTGGTGGAAATTATCTCCTGTTATATACCCAGATGTGGTATTTACGATGGATTTTTCCTCGAAATACATGTTCCCGAAAACCAATAGACTTTTGGACAATAGACTTTATTTTGGAAAAGGAAAGAAGAAGGGTGCAGCTGTTGCCGTGTATGCTTTTGTGAACTCTAGTCTGTTTTTCCTTTATCCCGACTTGTACGGAAGAAACTATGGGGGAGGTGGAGCTCCAGTTGAATTTAAGATTTATGAACTTGAAAAAGTTCCAGTACCTAAATTAGAACTTCTCGAGCCATATTCAGATGATCTAAAGAAAAACATGGATAAGATGGAAAAACGTATTATTGGTACAGTTTTCGACGAAATCTGGGATATGAAAGGTGTGTTCAGTTTAGACTGTGTGAAACCGGATAGATTGGAACTTGATAAAATAGTGCTTAAATCCATAGGTTTCAAAAAACCAGAAGAATTTTTAATTGAATGGTATCCTAGTGTGGTAAAAACAATTAAAGAGAGGTTAGATAAAGCAACTAGTGTAAAAACAACTAAAACTACAAGTCAATCTATCAATTTATCGCGTGTTGCAGATGATATAATAAAACAATTAAAATTTAAGAATTTTCCAACGGATTATTTGAGCACAACTTACAAGTCAAAAAGCCTTAAGATAAAGTCGGGTAACAAAATTGATATGGGACGTGATTTGAAAGGTAATTATGTATCGATAGATAAAGAAAAATTATACTTTGAAGACAAATATGTAACTAAATTTGTATATTATTGTGCAAAAAGGCATATTGAAGACATACTGCTTCTTAAAAATGCGTCTGACATAAAGGAAATATTGGAAGAATTTGAGAAGGATCTAAAAGAATGGAAAAAACTTCTAAACACAAGTATTGAGGACATAACAGATGACCAAAAATATAGAAAAAAACTTCTTGAAATATGTACTAATAAAATGAATTATTCTGGTCTACTATAGTTAGGAAACAGTATGTCAAAGTTTTTATGTGCATATCATGCCCGAATATGTTCCGACAGAAAATGAGAAAATAGAGCTACTTAAACAACATTTCTATTATGAAGTGCAACTAATCGGCGAAGGAGCAGCATTATGGTATGCATTAAACTATCCACACAACTACTCATTAGGTTATACTTTACCAACCTTTACTCCGTCTTTAAGAAGGTTGATAAATAATATGTGCTTAGAAGCTGTGCCGCTACACGCAAGAGGATTAATACCATTCTTCACAAGTGAATTGAGGGGAAGAGGTGGAAGAGATAAAGATGCGCTTGCAAGGGACTTTATGAAAGATGGAGAAACTTGGACAAGACCAATAATAGACCAAACAAATTACCCAAACTTAACCAAAGTCCAAGATAGAGTCGATAAAGAACTAGCTCATTTGAGCTACGAAAGAATTCCAGTTGCCCGATTGCAAACACACTGGGATTTAGCTGGGATAACAATGGAAATATCTAGCATGATAACAGAATTTATCCCTAAATGCAAAGATGACTATGTAAGTCCTGAGATAAGAACGTGCTTACTCACTTAGCAAGTCTAGTGCAAACTCTAAAAATAGGTAAGACAAGCGGTATAATACCGTAAGTGTCGGCGAGCATACTTATAAGAGATTTGCCATCCATAAGTAAAAAGGTGATTTTATAGACAATCTAGAATTCGTCCACAAAATGTTAAAAAAACAGGATCCGTTAGTCAGGGCTAGCTTTATGTATACAATAAGTAAGAAAGTGCCTATGACCCCAGAGCATAAGAAGCGGGCTGAAAAGTACGCTAAACAAGATGCTAAGAAGGCAACATTAAAATTAGCCAATAAACTCATTAAGGACTTTTTTAATTCGATTTAAACTCTTAGACTATTATTCAAAACGAATCTTCTCCAAATTAGCGACTATGTTTTTGCCTTTCTTCGTGATTATGTAGCCATTAGTGTATCTTTTTCCTGTTTTTAGTGGCACAATCTCAATAAGTCCATAACCTACTAATTTTGACAGTTTGGCAGACAAGGTCATATCGTTTTTGACGTGTTTTTTAAGATCGCTGAACCTTTTTGGCCCACTTTCTACTGCATGAAGTAAATCAATGGTATAAGGTTGAAGTATTAACTGCAAAATACTCCTATTTCTCTGTTCCATGATACTTTGATATATAGTATCTATATTCTGCTTTACTAAAATCAAAGTGAACTATGATTGAGTTGAGTTTACTAAGAATTCTTATAGATACTTATAAAAACCTTTAATACGGATAAGCATTATGTATTTATCGGGGTAATACGATGAAAAAGAACAACACAAAGAGTAAAATCGGTTGGGCAATTGCTATATTAGTAATAGTCGGGATACTCATGCTTTTTGTTTATTCTTTAGGGAAAAATAGCCCATCTTCTTATCCCAAACCTAATTCGTATTCTACCATCTATACAACAATACCACAAGTATACACATTATCATTATTCTCTCAAGGTCAAGTATTCTCCATAAATGCTGGAAGTTATGAGTATTCAAATTTCACGATACCGCAAGGGGCGTATTCGGTAAATATAACGGGGTCTTACACATCTCAGGGCAAGGTAGAGGTTGCCATTCTAACGCAAGCCCAATATGGTGCTTTTACCCAAAATCCTAGTTCTATCTCTTCCAGTCCATATTATTATGGTGATACACAAGGATCAACAATCAATGCACAGTTATCTCAAGGCTCTTACGTATTGGTCTTCTATGATCCAGGTGTTTTAACGCAAGATACAGTAACAATAGTAAATCCGATCGCAGCTAAATATACGTCGTGAGACAAGTGCCCAAGAAGTTGGTCTTAAACAAAAAAGCAGACCCACCAAAAAGCGAGATTAAAGGATTAATAAGTATTATTTCAATCTTGGTAATTGTTATAATAATTTTGGGATTATTTGCACCCAATTTAATATCTTTATTTCTTAGGCACAAAAATCTCATAAAAATAACTAAAGTGCTCTTTTTTATTAATGGAAGTAGCTTTACCATTTTAAATGGTTTTAATGCTACACCTAATTCCATAGCAAATTATACATTAAATATTGCAAACCCAACGAATTACAATATGACTCTAAACTCATTTGGTATAGAAACCAGTAATTTTAGTTTGTTTGCGGTTACACCAGATATTCCTAAAAACATAACACCATATAACTCAGTGAATTTCACTCTACAAATCAAAGTACCAAGTAATTATACTGGTTCTCTAACTATTGTAGAATTTGAGAAAGAAGATAACCCACCATATTATAAAACTTATAAATACCAGGAAATAAGCATAGCAACCGATAGTGAATTAGGAATATTATCACGTACTAATAAACAATCACTTCTGGCCATATTAACACCTCAGAATTATGAGAATTTCGTTGATAATAAACCGTACAAAGCTATTACCTATTGGACGTTTAACACTACTAACATTACAATAATCAATAACCTAACTAATGGCAAGTACTATATTATGCTTGAATCTAATGCGTGCAATTACACGTTTTCTTATCTAAATGTCCCAATATCAAGTCTAAAAGAAATTTCAACTAAGGGCAGTTCTAATTTTAATTTATCTAATTATAGTAGTGTTGATTTTGAAGTTTTATCTACTCTCCCGGTTGGAATTTACTTAAACGCTTCATTAAGCCGAGAATCTACTTTATTATCTCCAATTAGACTTAATTACACAAATATTTGGAGATACCTTAATAGGGGAAATTATACCATCCTACTAAATTCAAGCGCCCAAAGTGAAGCATTAATTGCTTTAAACAAGTCTATTCTGTTGGTTAATCCTTTCTATAATTTGTATCTAAACAGGACTACTGCATCGATTCCAATAGGCATATCGAGCTATGGCTTATATGATAATCTATCTCACACAAACACATATCAAATAAGCACAAATGAGGTTGTCGGAATTGCCAACATAACTTCCATATCTGCCTACAATTCGACATCTCCACCAAACATATCAAAATATGGGGCTGGCTTGCAACTTAATGCTGTAATGAACACCAATCAGCAAGGTAAATTGCATGTTTATTGGCTACAAGATGTTGTAAGATTTAATACTAGCAATAACAACTTCTATCTTTTAGATAACATATGGAATTACAGCCTGCCTAATGCAAACATGATAAGAGGCTCTATTGAAGGAAATGGGAATATAAGTATATATTCTACCCAGAATAAAGCGAATTATGGCTATCCTTATCCCAGATATTGGCTTAATTATTCTTTGCCATTTTCAGTAAAATTGGTAATACAGACACATAAAACATATGCTGGGATGGTTGTTTCGTTTGGTTATCAATTGCTTAAAAACGACTACTGCGTGCAACAGAGTTATAGATGTAGTTATTATGGTCGTTTGGAGAATGATACTGTACAACAAATTATATTTTATGATAATGTAACGATACCAAATTCTACCAACGCAACACTACTGACTACTCCGTATTATAATACACCTGCAAATGCTACGGGATTTGGTCATTATTACGACACGGAGCTTGTATTTGGTGGCGAAGGTTCCGGAGAAAATACGTCATTTAGTTATACGAACGCTAAATTAGCTTTATATTACAGTAATAATGGAGTACTTAACCAGTTTCCGTCAGCTTATACTTTTGGAAGGGATACGGAAGAAGGCACGTATAATCTGCAAACATCACTTAATCAAAATGGCACAGCCTTGGTTACAATTGGCAATCTGAATCCTTTCTCATCAATTACGACTCAGTATAATACTTACAGTTTGTTGAATCTTTCTTATCTAAAGTAGCGAGAATGAGAAGACTATAATTCGGCGTGTGGATTTCGTGAAAACATACAGAAATTTATATTCCAAATTATGCTCTTATGAAAATCTTGAACTAGCCTTTAAAAGAGCCAAGAAAAGGAAAACGTTAAAAGATTATGTTATAGAATTTGAATCGGATTTAGATAACAATCTAAAAATGTTGAAATATGAACTGGAAAATTTTACTTATGTGCCAAGTCCATTAACTACTTTTATAGTAAGAGATCCAAAAACAAGGAAGGTAAGTGCCTCCCATTTTAGAGATAGGGTTGTACACCATGCTTTATGCAATATTATAGCACCTATTCTTGAAAAGTACTTTATTTACGACTCGTTTGCAAACCAAAAGAAAAAGGGGACTCACGAAGCTGTCAAAAGATTCGGGAAATTTCTGAGAAAATTCTATTTTGTTAATCAACAATCAAGTAAAGCTCAACGAAAACTTTTTACGAATCCGTATATAATGGGCTATGTACTCAAAGCAGATGTCCGCCACTATTTTGATACCGTTAATCATGAAATACTTTTGAATATAGTTAAGGGCAAAATAAAAGACGATGGTGTAATTTGGCTTACAAAAACCATACTGCACAACCATAAAACTGAAATTGATGGTACAGGTATGCCTATAGGAAACTTAACTTCTCAATTCTTTGCAAATGTATACCTGAACGAGCTTGATCAATTTGTTAAGCATAAATTGAGGGTAAAATATTACATCAGGTATGTTGATGATTTCGTTATTCTTCATAACGATAAGAATTTATTAGCTGTGTGGAAGGGTGAGATAGATAGGTTTTTGAATTCGAATCTAAAATTAAAATTGCATCCAGACAAATCAAGAATTGTTCCGCTCAAAAGCGGAATAACGCTTCTCGGCTTTAGGGTTTTTTACAGCCATAAGCTTCTCAAGAAAAGCAATGCCAGAAGAATCTGGAAGCGTCTTGAAAGATTCAAAGAAAAGTATGATATGGGTGAAATGACAATAGGAGAGGTTATACAAAGCATGCAAGGCTGGCTTGCCTATGCCGAGTTTGCAAATAGTTATAATTTCAGGAAAAAGGTTTTGGAGCGATTTAACGTGTTGTTTTTCACAAATGGAAGTACATATGATAAAAATAGACCTGAGGATGTAAATCGGAGTCATTCCAAACCTGGAGTCGGGCCTGTTGTTCGCATTGACGTTCCGCCTGTTGTTGTAGTCGACGTTGAAGTTGCGGGCAAGAGGCCACAGAGGTAACCCACCTACTGAAATACCACATTTTGTGGCAACACCACAGCTTCACGATTTCAGTATTACCCTACTCAGTGTCGCTGTTGAATTTTATGTCTAGTTTTATAGCCCAATAAGGCATCTAGCGCTGTAGGCAGATGTGTGGCTCCTAAGATTTACATTCACGAACTTTGAGTCCGTGACTTAACGGATTCTCATCCGCTAAACCCAAGGTAAGTATAGTAGGAAGCTTAGCCTTTTATTTCTAACGCTCTTACTAGCTTTTGCAGCCTTTCCAGCTTTTCAGTCCTTACTGTTTCAGAAAGTTCGGCTAGATTCTCCTTTGCATCTCTAAGTAGAGCCTTGAATTGTGCTGTATTTGAAGCTACCACCGGCGGCGCGGCCTCTTCGAGGCCAAAGCTAGCCACCCCAAACCAGGAGTCGGGCCCGTCGTACGCACCGACGCTCCGCCCGTAGTCGTAGCCGACGTCCAAGTAGCGGGCAAGAGGCCTTACCCCTGCACCATTTATCCTATATAACCATCTTTTTTCTTGTTCTGTAAGCTGATCTCTAAGTGCTTCATCTACATATAAAGGCACTCTTGTTGCTTCGTGTACTTTGCCCACTTCCCCATTATTTTGGATAAATGGAGTCAAAACGACAACAGATTTTGATTCTGCTAGAATTACTACTCTTTTGTCATTAACTTCTATATTTTGAGGATCAACAAATAGACCTACTTTTGATTGGCCTATTGCAACTTCTGGAATTTGAGAAGCGGGAAATACCCACTCTCTTCCTTTATCATCTTTGGAAGCATCAACTACATCATGTCCTTTTTCGAACATTCCATTCTGTCCAGGGTATACAAGCACCTCTCTTGCCCATGCAGCATAATAACCAGTTCCTTTGAGTTGTTTCCAATCATCAGACCTAACCAACACATCATCATGAAGGGCATTAGAAGGCAGTCCGCCTTTAGTCCTGACTAGCTCTCTCGCATCTAACCAACCAGCATCCTTGCCGATTGGAAGTATTACTTGCTTTTGTGCTTTCTCAACATGTGTAGTTGCCATTTTACCACTCTTTTAATAGTAAATCTTATACTACTTTTAATATTTAAGCATTTCGGCGGTATATAAATAGGTATGTTTTGGTATATTTTATCTACTTTTATTGTTATTTTGTAACCCGATAACGCTCTGGCTTCACAAGTCCCTATCACAATATGACTTACATTATCCAGGCCATCCGACCTATGTCCTTCTACCTGTTATCAACATTGAAGGGATTATGGAGTTCTGGCGTCTAGACGCTCCTGACTGGTTCTACTTGACAATATTCTTAAATTTTTATTTGCCTTCTTGTGCTATGATATGTTTAAGCTCTCTCTTAAATTTACGTTTAAAACGAATTTGATACCAAACCATAGGTTCAGTAACAGTTAATAGCATTTCATACCAGTTCTTTGGATATGTTATTATAGTGAAATCTGAATTTCTGAATTTTTCACATAATTGACGTAAATTGTCGGTATTCTTATTTGCAAACTTTTGAAATGCGATACTAAAGTTTTCCAGTTCCAAATTGGTTACTCTAAAAATATTGCTGTGTACCTCTATGTCACTTTCAGTTAATGTCTGGGTTTGAACCAAATCAGAATTAGTTTCTTCCACTTTGTGAATTAATCTGTTTCGAAGTACATCGAACAAACCATATGCAAGAAACAGTTTCTCTAGATCTTTTGGACGCTGAACCTTTTCTAACTGAAATGAAACAATATCCAATAACAAGATAATAAGAATTATTTTACTCAGTATTGTATCCATTGTTTTGTTTTCCCTAACTATTACGGGCTTAATATTTTGATTATTTATAATTTTTAATAGCAGTTCTGTTTCGGGTTTGTTTAACCCCATTTTAATATAGAGGTAATCACTTAAAATATCCATCTTCAATCTGAAAGGGTGTCCCTTCTTTCCGAAATCCCACGCCACATACTTATATTTATACGTCTTATTTACGGTTTTAGTTCTTAGGTAAGTTATTATCACTTCATCAATGGTCGTTCTGCTGATACCACATAATTCTTCTGCTGCTGTACTTGTTATCGGTTTGTCGAAAAAGTATGGCGCAAACTGCCTAAAATTACCTTTTTCGAACAATTTTTCTAGTGTGTGGGGCTTAGCCATATAATCTGCCAAATTTTCCTATTTTTTGACATGTGCCAAAATGAATTTTTTCTTGTCACCGTTGGTACTCCTAAATTGCAGTACAGATAATTATAACTAACGCCATTCGGCGTGGAGTGTAAAACATATGTCGGAAAAGAGATTAGACGGTAAAGAAGATACGGAGCGTGATCACGCTCCAGCAGACATTAAGAAGGAGATTGTAGATGTTGTTAAACGACATCTCGGTATTGTGGATAGTACATGGTCTGGAACGAGTGATGAGAAACAGCTCGAGTTTGAAAGGCTATTGATGGTCATAAGAGGTGCATTGGCCCAGGGCTGTATTCGTATGCCATTAGTTCTTGCCATGCTTAAGGAGAAGCCCAGTAAAGAAAATGAAGTAAGTATGCCTTTGTCTGGCCTACCAGAAAACCTGAGAGAAAGGATTGCAGAGGTTGCCGAGAAGCATCATCTATCAGAACAGAATGCACTAATAGCGATACTAAGCGATTACGTATCAAACGATTGGTGAGTTTTGCGTCTAAAAGAAGTCGAAAGCTCAGGTCGAGCCCCAAAAGGGCTCGGCTTAGGGCTACGTCACATACACCTTGGCGCATACTTGATAAGGTTAGCAAAGCAAGCAGGGTTCGTTCTCTACAGGTGCTCCGCGACTTACGCGGAGGCCAATCATTGACCCGCTCCTCAAAATATAATAATATTGATGTTAGGTTAGCCAAACGCAATCTTAAGCCATTCATCTACAAGTACCGCCATCGCTGGAAGGCCCGCAAACACGATTCTATAGAACGTGGGATAAAGTTTTACGAAAAGGGAAGGATAATTACTATTATTGTTTATGACGAAGATGCAAGCAAAGCAGGTACCTATTTTAACGATACAAAGAGGGTTTTGTCTCCCAGTGGCAATCCCGACCTACTCAAAAGGTGGAAAGCAACAGTTATAACAGATGTTTATGGTGTAGAGCATCAACCCGAGACACGATTGAATATGCTCAAAGAACTAAAGTTGAAACAAGAGGATTTCGATTACAATGAAAACTTCTACGACCAATGAATTTGCATGCTGTATTATGTGCGGAATCTCAGATAACAGAGTCTTGATTCTTGACAAACATCATCTGCTTGGTCGTGCAAATAGCAAGGAGTGGGTTTATTTGTGCCTGAACTGCCACAGAATCCTCACAACATCGCAGAATAGCATGGCTCCAAAAATACGCAGGAAAAATGCAGATGAGGAAGATAAACGTGCCTATATTGATACAACTATGGGAGCTGCATTAGAACTATTCGGAAAATATCTTAAAGAACGAGGCCTTAAACATGGAAATAGCACTGCGCGCTTACAATAAACTTGTAACGGAGCGCGAACAATATAAAGGCACTCTAAAACATGACATGCCCAATTTTGACGAAGTACTATGTTGGGACACAGAAACTACTATTGATGATAGAAAATCGTTGCGAGTGGGGGTGTTCATAAGGAAAAATATCAAACATAATATAGTCACTAAAATGGGGATTTTCTATAATCCCGAAGAGATTACTGATAAGGAGTTGCAAACGATCAGAAATTTCTGGAAGAAACACCCTCTTTACAAAATTTACACTGTTAAGGAATTTGTCGAGCAAATACTTTTCCCTGCATCATATATTGAGAGGATACCAATAATAGCTTTTAATATTTGTTTCGATGCGTCTCGTATATCATTAGGATACGGATTGGCAAGGAAGCAATTCAAAGGAGGTTTTGTATTCACTTTATCTGACGACGAAAAATGGCCTCGCCTGCGGTTAAAACACATAGCAACAAACGAGACAATAATTGAGTACTGCCCCACGATTTACAGTAGCTTCAAAGGTTTTTTTGTTGATTGTGCCACACTTGCATCAATCATGCAGGGGGAGAAGAGAATATCATTAAAAACAGCATGTGATAGATACAATAAAATTTATTTCAAGACTGAAGAGGAACATGGTGAAGAAATAAATGAAAAATATTTGAAATATTGTGAAAATGATGTCCTATGCACTCTCGAGCTCTTCACGCACCTTAAAACAGAGTATGAACGGTTTAATATTTCACTTCCAATAACACGCGTCTTTTCGGGTGCATCTATAGCTAAAGGAGTTTTAGCTGAACTAGGGATTATGCCTATGGACCTTAGTGATATAAATCCTCAACTGATAGGAAAGATTGCTCAAACATTTACAGGAGGGCTCTGCTCCCTGGGCGTCCGCAAGCAGAATGTACTGGTTGATGCACTCGATTTTACAAATAATTACCCATCCATTAATCTCATACTTGGGCTTTATGAATTTCTAATTTGTGAAAAAATAGCACATTACGATGACACCGAAAACGTCAAGAATTTGATAAATAGCATAAATACAATTGACGATTTAAAAAATGTTGACATCTACAAAAATTTTGCTATTATTTGCGAGCTTCTGCCGCAAGATGATCCGCTACCAACACGTGCAAGATATGGCGATAACTTTACGGTCGCATCGAGTTACGTTACTTCAAGAGAACCAATTTATTATTGTCTGCCGTCTCTTTTATTTTCAAAATTGAAAACAGGCAGAACTCCCGAATTAAAATCTGCTATAAGATTTATTCCGGTTGGAAGACAGAAAACACTCAGAAAAGCTACAATCTTAGGCATCGAGATGGATCCTGCTACCGACAACATATTTAAAATATTGGTCGAAGAGCGTTTGAAATCCAAAAAGGCGAAGGATGGACGAGAAATCTTACTCAAGCAAATTTGCAATATTTTATCATATGGTCTCTATTTTGAGGTAAACAAGGAGAATTTCAAGTCGAATATAACGGTTTATAGTGGTAATGAGAGTTTCCCAGAGTATAGACGCTATGAACGACAAGGAAAATATTTTAACGCCGTCCTTGCAGCTCTGATTACAGATACATCAAAATTATTTTTGGGACTTGGTGAACTTATAGTACAACAGCAAAATAAAGGCAATATTGTAGCTTATCAAGATACGGATTCACTATATCTAACGAAAAACAGCATCGATGACCCGATTTCGTCTCATGTAATTTCTTTTTTTGATTTTCTTAATCCATATGACAAAAATTTAGTGCCGCACTTTCTCAAAATGGAAGAAGAGAATATCTATCTGTATGCGATTTCAGCAAAAAGATACGTTCTCAATTCTGTAGATAAGAAAGGAAATTTTATAATCAAAGATGACAACTACTCGTTGCATGGACTTGGCCATTTGCTTTCTCCATTTGGGGATGACGTAAAATGGGAAAAAGAAGTATGGATTGATGTGTTGAAACTCGACTGCGGTGATATAACTATGGATCAATTTCTTTCAAAATACAGAGACTATTATCCAATATCAAAATTTACAATTTCGACAGCATCTTTAATGAGGCGATTTAGAGTTTTGAATAAAGGGAAAAGCTATAATGACATGATAAAGCCTTTTAACTGGTTTTGGATTGGATATTCAAACGATGTCAATGTAAAACCTATTGTGCCAAGCACCGATGATCCTCAATCTATGCCACATTCGCCATTTATAAATTATAAAGATGGCAAGATAATGAAAGGGCAACATTATTTCAAAACACTAGACGATGAAATGTGGGATTACATTAATCATCCTGAATCAAAAATGGATGGTGATATTGGAGTACTGAAAAGAAAGCATGTAGTTGTAGACAAAATAGTTTATATAGGGAAAGAATCAGACAAAATTGAGGAACATCTAAGTGGTCTGAGTAAAGTCAATTACAATATTTACAGGAATCCGAAGCATATACTATCAAAAATACTCTCACTATCTTGGGAAGAAGCGCAAAAAGCAGGATTCTCAAAGAGCCAGTACCACAATATGATCAGCAATGCAAAGAAAGGAAGATTATTGAATTCGAGGCATAAAACCTTGGAGAAGTTGGGGTTTTTATAATGGAGATATCAGAAGCAAAGGAGATAATCGAAAAAATAATTCGGGAATATGGGCCAAACAATAAAAGCATAAGATACGAAATAGTGCCTAAACTCGGAAATGCCGATGCGAGTTATGTGGAAGCTGAATATAAGATATATTTCAGAAGTGAGTTTATAAAGAGGACTGAGAAGGATGAATTAATTGATGTGGTATTGCATGAATTGGCGCATGCACGAGTAGAAGATATAAAATCTACATTAAAGATGATAAAGCTTGTTCGTAAAATGAAACAACAGGGTCTAGGAAAATATGTTGATAGTGTAGATTTTGGGCACGGCAAGAGATGGAAAAGCAACTACAAGATACTCAGAGAGATCTATGAAGTGGATAATGGAAAGCTAGTTATAAGAGGTGATGAAAAGAAAGCAGCTCCATTTGAGGAATAAGACATTGAGACAACTGGGATTTTTATAGCAACTGATAAAGAGAACATTAAAGAGGATTAAAATGCTAAATTAATTGATGTTATGCTCCCAGAATCCCGTTTTGAAGAGCAAGTAAACTCTATATTGTTAAAGCAAAATATCAAATTTGAATGGAACGATTCCAAAAATAATCAGAATCCGAAGCGATTTAGACTTAGCGTTTACCATCCTAATGACAATTACACTCCAGATTTCCTGTTAGATTGGACAGTATACACCAGAAGAAAAGTTGCCTTAGAAACCCATTCGGAATTCGATAAAGATAAGATAATCAGATTAAAACGCTTTAGGGACATCTATTTTGACGATTATTACCTGATAATTATAACAGAAGCCCGGGACAGCTTCAATAAACAATTAAATGATAATAAATTGAAACGTAATAATGTATGTGATGAGGTTTGGTTTGAACCAGCGCCTACCAAAAAACCAAATCGCAAACCAAATAAAAATTCTAAAAGGCGTGGATTTAACAAATATACACCACCTATTAGTGTTATTAGGTACAATTACATTGAAAGACGTCTATTAGAATTTAAGATTAAGCATTCTTTGTTTATTACAACTATGGCTCCAACTATTCAAGCAAATCCAACCGGCATACAAGTAGAAAAATTAGATACTACCGCAGAGGTAGGAATACCAATTACACCTGCACCAATCAAAGAAACAACAACCGAAACCATCCAAGACCTCAATATTGATAAAAAGATTACGCATAAAAACATACAAATTGATGTAAATTACTTCCTTAAAGCAGATCAAGAAAAGGCAGATAAATTAGTTGTGGAAAAGAATTTTGAAGAAGCCATAAAGATTTATAATAATATGATAAAGAAAGCAAAAACGGCTCAAAAACAGCAAGAATTATTTGATAAAAAGCAAGAGATTAAAAGAGTACTCAATGAACAACACATATATAAGATACAACAGGAAGAAAGCAAGAGTACAGGGGGCGAGCCCATTCCGAAAGAAATTAAGAAAGAAAGATTGTTAGATAAAATAAAAAGAATATTTAAAAGATAGAAAAAAGGAGGGTTCTTTATTTCACATCAACAAGTCAGAATTCACATTAGCAAAGGATATATTTGTATTCGAATATAATAATTAAGTGATAGCATGTCTGGGGGAGATATGAGTAAAGTAGATGACGAGCTGATAACAAAACTATTGAAAGCCTTAGGACTATTGGAGCTAAAAGATAGGTATAAAATCAACTCTGATAATTTTGAAACCACCTTCGATTTGCTTTGTTATGTGTACTCTTTATCACTATTGGTCACGGATAAGGACCTTGTTTTACCAACTACAGGACTATATGACAAACACATGGCCATGTCAACGATGCAGACGGCTATTACTATTGTAGAATTACTCCAGCGTAGATTTCATATTGATATCCCGGCTTTCAGCGTGGAGAATAACATAGAGTTTGAGCCAATCACAATAAGAGAGGTTTATAATAGAATAGAAAAGGAAAAACCTGATATAAAAATGTTCGATACAGTCATATTCGATGACCCACGAACACTTCAACTAGTGGGAATAGACCCAATCATATCTGAAATACCGAAATTTAGAAAAGGAAATGTTCTTTATGTAGCAAACATGAAGAATAAGAAAAGAGGATTCAATAAGTTTGAAAATGACGTAAAGGATATTCTAATGAATAGTTTCCTTTACGAAACAATTTTTATGAATCCCGTAAGAACTGAATCTGGAAAAGAATTTTCAGATATACTGATTGATTTCTTTGGCTCTGTTCTGATTTTTCAATGTAAGACATGCAATACGGAAGACGATGAAAAGCTTACAAGAAAGACGGTAATTGCAGGTTTAAACCAATTGAGTACATCAGTAACACGTGCAAACAACAAAAATGTAAAGTTGTTCATGATGAACTCTATAAAAACAGTTACAGATTATGATTTTTCAAACCTTAAGGAAATCTACCCCATATTGATAGTTAATAAAAAAGTGTCTTTTGCTTCCTTTAATTTCTTCAAGGAAAATTATAAGGATCTCAAACAAATCAATTTCATCCCCGTAATACTCACAATTGACGATCTTAAGTTTCTGATTTCTGAACTAGATACGCCTAGTGACATATTTGAGTATTTGAAAAAGCGCGAAGAAATAATAAGGGATGATAAATTGATATTCGAGAATGAAATCGAATTACTCTCTTACTACTTGATGAATCTTAAGAGTTTTGAACCTAAAATTGTCGGTACTAGATTACCTATCATTACAGGTATCTATAAAGAGTACATAAATGGTAGATACTCTAGTATTTTTAAGGAGAGAAAGAAGTTAGATAAACCGAGCTACTGGATTGATAAGCAGTTGAAGAATGCACATATTACAGATAAAACTGATTATCTTAAAGGTATAGAGGAACTAGCCAAATTAACTAGGATGCAACGCCGGATGCTAGTTTGGAAAATTGAGGATAAGCGGTCAGTAGCCATTAAAGAGCATAGAGACTCATGGGGCATGATGATTTATAAGGAAAAACCTGATATTGCATTCTTGGTTTATTTTACAACCAAGTCCGTTGAAGAAAGAAACAAGTTCCTTATTATGCTCTGTGGAACAGGAAAATATAAGACCAATGTTTATAAAATAATTGGTATCGGCCAAAATCCAATACCCGAAAAAAGAGATATTGAACTGATTTCAATGTGTTGTATAGATGGTCCTAATGACTATAGCGAAAGTCAAAAGAAGGTCATGGATAAAGATATAGCTGATTTAGGATTATGGGGAGAAACAACTGCACCCACCTTTAGTGAGTATCCTGAAGATTTTAAACCTTGACGTCAAAACGCTGAAAACTCCACAGTTCTCCGACTCCAAAGTGAGTTATGGAGTTCAGACTGCCCCGACAGAAGGATATTTCATAAATATGATAAATTTAGTCCAATTTCTTTTTATTATG
>Ga0187875_10001075_pt1 | contig 21533 bp, 21 predicted proteins | sample June2016WEW_17_1_2_FD_132978 | JGI IMG/M metagenome (GOLD analysis project Ga0187875, IMG submission 132978) | Peatland microbial communities from SPRUCE experiment site at the Marcell Experimental Forest, Minnesota, USA - June2016WEW_17_10 | ecosystem: Environmental > Terrestrial > Soil >... | reverse complement strand
CGCTCTTGGCCAGGTTGCGCGGCTGGTCCACGTCGCAGCCGCGGCGCACCGCGATGTGATACGCCAGCAACTGCAGCGGCACGACCTCCAGAATCGGCAGCAGCAGTTCGCGCGTGGGCGGAATCCAGATGATCCAATCGGCCGCTTTGCCCGCCTCTTCGCTGCCTTCGGTGGCAACCACCGCGACCTTCCCGCCGCGCGCCTTCACCTCCTGGATGTTCGACAGCGTCTTTTCGTAACGCAGGCGGCTGCCCTCGTCCGCGGGATCCATCGTCGCCAGCACCACCGTCGGCAGCGTCTCGTCGATCAGCGCGTTGGGCCCGTGCTTCATCTCTCCCGCCGGATAACCCTCGGCGTGAATGTAGCTGATCTCCTTCAACTTCAGCGCGCCTTCCAGCGCGATCGGGTAATGGATGCCGCGGCCCAGGTATAGAAAGTCGCTGGACTTGAACAGCACCTTGGCCAGTTCTTCATAAGGCGTGTTCGAGCTCAGCACTGACTCGAGCTTGCCCGGTATCAGCATCAGCTCCTGGCCCAGGTCCGCCGACTGCGCCGCCGTCAACGCGCCGCGCGCCTGGCCCAGCGCCATCGCCAGAATGAACAACGCCGTGAGCTGTGCCGTGAAGGCTTTGGTCGAGGCCACGCCGATCTCCGGGCCGGCGTGCGTCAGTAGCGTGCCCGCGGCCTCGCGCGAGATCATCGATCCCATCACGTTGACGATGGCCAGCGTCCGCGAGCCCTTCGTCTTGGCCTCGCGCTGCGCCGCGATCGTGTCCGCCGTCTCGCCCGATTGCGAGATCAATACCGTCAGCGTCTCCGGCCCGATGATCGGGTCGCGGTAGCGGAACTCACTGCCGTAGTCCACCTCAACCGGCATCCGTGCCAGCCGCTCGATCATGAATTTGCCCGCCACGGCGGCATGCCAACTAGTGCCGCAGGCCACGATTCGCACCGCGCGGAACGCAGCGAAATCGCGCGCGTGAATCTGCATCTCATCCAGAAACACGCGCCCTGACTCCTGCCCCACGCGGCCCAGAAGCGTGTCCCGCACGGCCCGCGGCTGCTCAAAGATTTCCTTGAGCATGAAATGCTTGTAGCCGCCCTTTTCGGCCATGATCGGGTCCCACAGAATATGCGACACCTGGCGTTTCACCGGCCGGCCCGCGAGGTCGGTCAGCAGGACACCGTCTTTGGTGAGAATCGCCACATCGCCATCCTGCAGGAAGAAGACGTCGCGCGTGTGGTTCAGGATGGCCGGAATGTCGCTGGCCACGAAGTACTCGCCCTCGCCCAAACCGACCACGATCGGCGGACCGTTGCGCGCGGCGACGATCTTGCCCGGATCGAGCCGCGAAATCACGACCAGCGCGAACACGCCCTGCATGTCCTCCACCGCCGCTCGCACCGCGTCTTCGAGATTGCCGCGGAAATGCTTCTCCACCAGGTGGGCGATGACTTCGGTGTCCGTCTCGGTGACGAACGTGTGACCCTCTGCGGTTAAATGTTGCTTGAGCGCCAGGTAGTTCTCGACGATGCCGTTGTGGATTACAACCGTATCGCCATTGCAGTCGCGATGCGGGTGCGCGTTCTCCTCGGTCGGCCGGCCATGCGTCGCCCAGCGCGTGTGACCGATCCCGTACCAGCCGTCCACCGGATTCAGCCGCACCGCCTCCTCCAGGTTGTGCAACTTCCCTTCGGCCCGGCGCACTGTCAGGACTTCGTTGTCATCCACCACCGCCAGCCCGGCCGAATCGTAGCCCCGGTACTCCAGCCGCCGCAGGCCGTCCAGAAGGATCGGCACCGGCTTCCGGTGTCCCACGTATCCGATGATTCCGCACATAAGCTCCTCCCAGTGACGCTCGGGACGCCAGGGTCGTAGCAGACACCGGAGTTCGAGCGCGGCCCGGCGCGGATCTGGTGCCGGTTGCGAAGCGGAACAGCCCTTCAGCCCGCGATCTCGACGCGGTACTCTTCGATCACCTGATTGGCGAGCACATCCTCCGCCAGTTGTTTCATCCGCTCCAGCGCTTCTGCGCCGCTGAGGCCGTCCGCCAGTTCCACCTCGAAAAACTTGCCTTGGCGGACATTCGTGATTTCCTTGTGGCCCATCCCGTTCAGAGCGCGGCAGATGGCCTGCCCCTGCGGGTCCAGAACGGTCTTCTTGGGGGTGACGTAAACGTGAATCTTCATGGCCTTACTTACCAGCATAGATGAGCCCGGAAGCGCGGGCAGAGCTTCACCGCGTCGGGTTGTGTCTGGCGAAACGCACGTAGGTGAACGTTTCCGGAATGTGCGAGTCATAGTAGCCGTGGCGGTTCCAGGTCCAGCCGGCGCAGTTTTCGATCAGCCGACCGTCGCGGTCGAAGTGCTCAAAGCGCGAGCAATCGATGCGCCATACGTCGCCTTGTTTAGGCGGCAGCGAGCGTCCATCGGCCAGCCATTTCAGGCCTTCCCACGGAAACGCGACCTCGGCAGTCCAGCCGCGGTCGATATCCCTGCGGTCGTTGAGCGTGCCATCGACGTGGACCGCGTGCAGCAGGCCCGGGAAGTCGTAATCGATGTAGCCGTTGCGCTTGCCGCGCGGATGTACGTGGCCTCCCACGCCGTCCAGCACCATGATCTTGCGGCCCTGCAGGTCCCATTCCGGGACCTTGTACGGACTGCCCTGGAAGTCCATGTCCTGCCAGATCCAGAACACGTCGTAGACCGTATTCAAGGCATTCATCTCAAACTCGTAGTAGGCATCTTTCCCGGCGATGAAGATCTCCAGGTCGTTGTCGTTGTAAATCGGCCCGTCGTGCTCGGTCAGCGTCGCCCGCACGTCGCGCTCTTCGGCGCGGATGCCGAAATACAGGTACTTGTCGTCCCACAGGATCGACACCCGCGTGTCATACCAGGCCGGCTTGCCGGTCACGATGTCGACGTAGGGAGTCGACAGCGGCGCATGCTGCCAATCCGGCTCGTCGAGTTTGCCGTCGATCCGGATCGAACCCATGGCGCGATAGCTGGTGTAAGTCGCCGGGCGCAAGACAACCTTCTCGACCGGCTTCGCGGCCTGCGGCGGCGCCGCCGCGAGATTCGCCGCGGCCGCCGAGAGGAGGACCGGCCCCAGCAACGTCAGCCATGCCCGCATTCCGAACCAAAGGACAGAAACAAGTTCCAAACGACATCCCCCAATCCGCTTGTCAGTATATGCCCGGCCGCTTCCGCGCTGTGCGTGTCCGTTTAAAGCTTCGGCCGGCGCCCCGCGTTCCCAAACAATCATTGCGAATATGTTTAGAGCGAGGGCGCGAGTCTGGATTACCATGGAAGGGTCAGGAGGGCCGCCATCGTCAGGATCTGCGTGCTCGCCTCCTCCAGCGCGGGCAATTCCATCTTCATCGCCAGCCCGGCTACCCGCATCCTGATCGACGCGGGGTTGAACCGGAAGCAGATTCTCGCCCGCCTCGAAGCGATCGGAGAAGACCCCTGGCGCCTGGACGGCATCCTCGTCACCCACGAGCATTCGGACCACATCACCGGCCTTCCGGTCCTGACGCGCACCAAAGGGATGAAGGCGCGGGTCTTCGCCACCCGCGGCACGGCGGAAGCCATCGACTGGGGCGGCCCGGAGCCGGAGGTCGCCGTTTTTCAAGCCGGTGCGGAGTTTGAGATCGGCGATCTGCGGATCCAGAGCTTTACTATCCCGCACGATGCCGCCGACCCGGTCGGCTTCACGGTCACCGTCGGGAAGACGAAGCTCTCCATAGTCACCGATCTCGGCTACCTGCCGAACAGCGTAAAATGGCACCTCCGCGACAGCCAGTTCATTCTCCTGGAGTCGAACCACTGCCCGGAAATGCTGCGGGTCGGGCCGTATCCGTGGCAGGTGAAACAGCGCATCCTGTCGCGCAAAGGTCACCTTTCGAATGACGCCGCTTCGGACTACATCGCGGATGACGAGGGTCTGCCGGAGCAGACCGAGACGCTGATTCTGGGCCACTTGAGCGAGACCAATAACTCGCCGTGGCACGTGCGGTTGGTGGCTGAACAAGCGTTGCAGATGTGCGGCAAGAAGCCGCGCCTGGTGGTTGCCGAGCCGCGCCAGCAGAGCGAATTATTTCAATTGTAGGATTTTATGATTGCACGTTATACCAGGCCTGCGATGGGCCGCATCTGGAGCGAGGAAAGCAAGTTTTATCAATGGCTTGCCGTCGAACTCGCGGCCAGCGAGACGCTAGCTGAAAGAGGCGAGGTGCCAGTGGAGGCGGCTCAGTTGCTGCGGCAACACGCCGGTTTTACCGTCGGCCGGATCGACGCCATCGAGAAGGAAGTCCGGCATGACGTTATAGCTTTTACAACTGCAGTATCTGAAACGATGAAAGCGGCCGGATGTGCCGAAGCTTCGCGTTGGTTGCACTATGGTCTTACTTCAAATGACGTAGTAGATACCGCCCAAGCCCTGCAGATCCTGGAGTCGGCGCGGCTGATTCTCGCCGGACTTGATACGCTGATCGCGACCTTGCGGCGGCGCGCCCTGGAATTCAAGCATGCCGTGGCAATCGGCCGCACCCACGGGGTCCACGCCGAACCGATCACTTTTGGGCTGAAGTTGGCCCTGTGGTACGACGAAGCCCAACGCGCCCGGCGGCGGGTCGAGGCCGCGGCCGAGGAACTGCGTTACGGCAAGTTCTCCGGTGCCGTCGGCACGCTGGCGCACCTCAGCCCCGAAGCCGAGGAAGCGATCTGTCTGAAACTCGGCCTGAAGGTGGCGCCGATCGCCAGCCAGGTGATCTCGCGCGACCGGCATGCGGCCCTGATCTCCGCGCTGGCGCTGGCCGCGGCGTTGTGCGAGAAGTGCGCGCTCGAGATCCGGCATCTGCAGCGTACCGAGGTGCGCGAGGCGGAAGAGCCGTTCGCCGCCGGTCAGAAGGGCTCCTCGGCCATGCCGCACAAGCGCAACCCGGTGGTGTCGGAGCAGATCTGCGGTCTGGCCCGCGTGGTGCGGGCCAACGTGCAGGCCGCATTCGAGAACATCGCCCTGTGGCATGAGCGCGACATTTCCCACTCGTCCGTCGAGCGGGTGATCCTGCCCGACTCGTTCATCCTGACCGACTACCTCCTGGCCAAGACCGATTGGCTGATCGCCAACATGCGGGTCAACACGGCGCGGATGCGCCGCAACCTCGACCTCACCAAAGGCCTGGTTTTCTCCGGCCAAGTGCTGCTGGATCTGGCCGCCGCCGGGATGCTGCGCGAACAGGCCTATCAGATCGTGCAGGGCGAAGCCATGCGGGCGTGGAACGAAGAAGGCGACTTCCGGGCGGCGATCGAAGCCCATTCGGAGGTTCGCGCCCACCTTAGCGGGGAGCAGATCGAAAACGCCTTTTCCGTTGAACGACAGTTGAAGAATGTCGATGCTCTGTTTGCCCGGGTTTTCGGTCACGACATCGCGTAAATTCCTCTACAAGTGCAATAATTCAATCTTCGGGATCAAATCTCCCAAGTTTGGGATAAACTGCTGCTAGTAGCAAAAACCTAGCCGAGGACCTCTTCGAGCCGGGCGAATGCGAGTAAGAACAAGATGATTTGCCCGAACGCTGTGCACTCCGGCAAAAAACGCAAACATCCGCGGATGGCCCGGGTACTGCTTGCGGACCATAACCCGACATCGCGCCTGACGCTGAAAACCGTCCTGGAAGCAGGAGGTTACAGGGTCGATTCGGCTGCGACGGCAGCCGAAGCGGTGGGCTTAATGGACGAGAAAGAGTACGCGCTGGTGCTGACCGACCTGGCGATGGAATCGCCGGAAGCCGGGCTGCGGGTGCTGGCGCACGCGCGCATCAAGGACTACCAACCCGCCACCGCGCTGGTGGCGGCGTGGCGCAATGAGGCGGAATCGCCGGCTGAGACGGCGCGCGTGCCGCTGGCCAAGATGCTCGTCGAGCCGCAGGGCGTGCCTGAACTCCTGGGTCAAGTCGCCATGTTGATCAGCCGCCGCGCCACGCGCTTGGTGGCCCGGCGCATGCGCCGGCACGCGCTGGCGGCCTCCTAACGCTGATCGATTACCAATAATTTACTACCACGCGGCCAAGAAAACGTGACCACGCAGGCGCGGAATCGCAAAAAACACAATGCGCGCACCGTGACTTCACCGCGAAAACACCGCACTCCACCGCGCTTGGACCGCGAAAACACCATAATCCGACGCCGGATATCGGTCGAGCCAGAACGCTCGCGACGAGCGACTTTGTGACCGGCGTTCTGGACGGGCGACCGATCATCGAACAGGAAGTGCCGCGGATGTCGCACCGCGACCAACTGGCGGACCTGATGCAGAAGGGCCGGGAACTGGAGTGGGTGGTGCTGGCGCGGGCGGTGCGGTGGCACCTGGAGCACTGGATACTGTGGTCCGCGAATAGGACCGCGGTGTTCGACTGAGCAGCGGCCGCCAGGCTTGCGGGTATAGGGATTTGTGCATACTGGCCAGGGGATTCCGAGTTTCATTGAAAAGACGCGAACATTAGAGGTGGTAGCCGACGAATGAGAGAAGTCGAATTGCTGATAGGGGGGATCCTCGTCGGGCTGATGATTGCGATGCCCGTGGGACCGGTGAATATCTTATGCATTCACCGGACGATCGAGGGGGGATGGAAGTCGGGCGTCATCTCCGGCCTCGGAGCGGCGGTGGCCGATATGTTCTACGGCGCTGTCGCGGGCTTCAGCATCACACTCGTCGTCCAGTTCCTTGTACGGGAACAATTCTGGATTCGCTTTTTCGGCGGTATTCTGCTGGTCATTATCGGCATCTCGTACTTCTTCAAGCGGCCCGAGCCGCTGGACGCGCAAACGCAAGACCGCGCGAGCGCGTATTCGGATTTGAGGTCGACATTTCTCTTGACGCTCACGAATCCGACGACGGTGCTGTCATTTCTCGCCATCCTGGCGGCGCTCGGCATAGGGCATCAAAGGCAGTGGTGGCTGACCGTGTTTCTCGTAGGCGGAATCTTCTGCGGTTCGATGTTGTGGTGGATTGTGTTGGGTAGCATCGTAAACCTGTTCCGCGACCGGTTCAACGACCGCATCCTCCTATTAATGAATCGCATCGCCGGCCTACTGATCGTTGGGTTCGGCATAGCCGCAGTCGTCCTTAGCCGAACTTGGCTGTGACCCTGGTCCTTACAGCCATCGACTCATAGATCGCGGGAAAGAACGTCCCTTTTCCGACGTACTGGACGAGCGGCCGATCATCGAGCAGGACGTGACGCGGGCGTCGCACCACGACCGACTGGTTGGCCTGATGCCGGAGGGCAGAGAACTGGCGCGGGCAGCACAACAACGGCTCGGCCCACCACTAAAACGTGCGGACGCCCATGGTGACGATGTCGTCGACGCGCAGGGTTTCCTTTACGACGAAAGGTTCGCCGTATTTCACGCCGATGAGGTTCCCGTAGAAGCGGGCGATGGAGCGGTGGCGGTCGAGGATTTCGTCGCGGTTGGGGAACAGGCCGGCGGCGGTTTCTGTTTCGCCGTATTGCGAGGCATAGGCGAACAGGGACTCCATGCGGCGGTCGAAGTAGGGCGTGATGTCCACGACGAAGGAGGGAGTCACGTTGGCGTAGAGCGAGGCGTAGAGCAGCTTGTGAGGTCGGTGGGGCGCGACGGATTCTTCCATCTTGCGCAGGCCGGCGAGGAAGCAGGCTTCAAAACCCAACTGCGAGGCGACGGAGTGGTCGGGATGGCGGGCGTCCCAATAGGGCAGGATGACGACCTTGGGTTTGAGGCGGCGGACGACGCTCATGAGGGTCATGCGCAGCGCCAGGCTGTTGTCTAGGCGCGCGTCGGGCATGCGCAGATTCTCACGAAAGGCCAGGCCGAGGATGGAGGCGGATTGGCGGGCCTCGGCGAGGCGCAATTCAGGGGTGCCGCGCGAGCCCATTTCGCCGGCGGTGAGGTCGAGGGCGCCGGTGAGGTAGCCGGCTTCGGCCATTTTCATGAGAGTACCGCCGCAGGTCTGCTCGATGTCGTCGGGATGGGCGGCGATGGCCAGCAGGTCGAGCGCGGGCGCGGCGGAAAGATCGAGATCGGGTGGGTAGAACATGGCCGGAGCGACCACTACCAGCTTAGATCGCGGCGCACGGTGAAGCGCTGGCGCGTCTGCAGAACCAGAATCAGGAGCATGCCGGCGAAGAAGCCGCCGATGTGGGCGAAGTAAGCCACGCCGCCGCGCTGCGCGGCCACGTCGCCGATGGAGCCGACGCCGCTGAAGAACTGCAAGCCGATGAACCAGAGCAGCAGCAGCCAGGCGGGGAGCTCCAGGCTGAACAGGATAATGCACCAGCCGACGGTGGTGATGCGCGAGCGAGGGAACTTGACCAGGTAGGCGCCCATGACGCCGAAGATGGCTCCGCTGGCGCCGATCTGAGGGATGCGGCTGTCGGGGCTGACGGCGTATTGCGCCAACGCCGCGACGGCCCCGCAGAGCAGGTAGAAGAGCAGGAATCGGCTATGACCGAGAAGGTCTTCGATGTTGGGGCCGAAGACCCACAGGAAGACCATGTTGCCGATGATGTGCAGCCAGCCGGCGTGGATGAACAGCGAGGTGAAGACGGAGATCCAATGGAAGCGCGCGGGCACGAAGCCGAAGGCGTAGACGAAATCGTTGGTTGAGAAGGGGTCGAGAGAAAACTGATAAAGGAAGATGAAGACGTTGAGGGCGATCAGGCCGCCGGTAATCAGCGGGATCCTGGAGGGGCGGCGGGAGTTGTCGTGGAGCGGGAGCATAGGTGCGGTTCCGTTTTCACTCGCGGAAGTCGGAGAAGGCGCCCTCGACGCGCCGCTCGCCGCGGGTCATCAGCGCCCGCGCCACAGCCTGTGTGGCGATGCCGCCGCGGGCACCGAGCGCGGTGCAGTTGAGTGCCGCCATGGCGTTGGAGAATTCCAGCGATTCCACGAGAGAAAAGCCCCGCACCACAGAGTAGCAAAATGCGCCGTGAAAAACGTCGCCGGCGCCGGTCGTATCGAGGCAGGAGACGACGAAGCCGGGCGAGTAGAAGAAGCGGCCGTCCATGCGGGCGAGGACGCCGTGCGGGCCGAGGGTCATGGCGGCGCAACGCATGCCGTACTCGTTCTGAATGCGGGTGAGCGCCTGGAGCGGGTCGGCGACGCCGGTCCAGCGCTCGGGGAATTCGCTGCTGGCGATGAGGTAGTCGACGTTAGGCAGCACGTCTTCGAAGCCTTTGTAAATGGTGTCGACGTCGACGGTGACGGGGATCGAGTGACGGCGGGCGATGGCGGCGGCGCGGGCCACGAGCGCGGTGTCGTGGCCGTCGATGTGCAGCAGGCGTGCGCAGGCGATCATGTCGTCGGTCAATTCCGAGGGGTCCATGGTGAGGCACTCGGCGCGGTGCCAGAAGACGGTGCGCTCGCCGCTGCGCTGGTCGATCAGGATGTAGGCCGACTGGTTGGGGCAGTTGCGGCGGCGCTGCACGTGATCGAGATTGACGCCGGTGCCCTGGAGGCTCTCCCACTGGACGCGGCCGCGCTCGTCGTCGCCGATGGCGCCGATGTATTTCGTGCGCAGGCCGAGTTTCGCGCAGCAGACCATGGCGCTGGCGACTTGGCCGCCCGGGCTCAGGAGCTCCGAAGTGAAAGGGACTTTGCCGCCATAGGGCGGGAAATGGGGAATCAGAATCAGCGTGTCGGTGGCGTTCAAGCCGACTCCGACGACATCGAACTGGGCCAACGACAAACCTCCGCAGGGGGCGCTCTACTCAGGATGACATGGGGCGGTGGCCGCGGGATGGGGCGTGGTATCTAAGGGAATCGCGGGCGCGCTTAGCGCTGCGGCATCTCGTAGACGTAGATCATGTAGGGATGGTTGTGGAGCTCGACCTTTTCGACGTGCGAGGGCTTCCAGCCGCGCATTTTGAATTCGAGAGAAACCACGCGGGCGCCGGGCTTGAGCTCACGCTCGAGCTTGGGCCGCAGCGTGTCGTTGGCTTCGGTCATCAGGTACAGCGAGACGACGTTGGCCTGGCTGAGGTCGACGTTGAGCATGTCGCCGGCGATGATCTTCACCTGGTTCTGCAGACCCTGGCTTTCGGCCTGCTCGCGAGCGAGTTTGACGAGGCTTTCGGAGATCTCGACGCCGACGGCGCGGGCGCCGAAATTCTTGGCCGCGGCGAGCACGATGCGGCCGTCGCCGCAGCCGAGGTCGTACAGCACTTCGCCGCGCCGCAGGCTGGCCGCTTCGAGCATTTTGTCGACGACGGAGATGGGAGAGACGACGTACGGCGCCAGCTTGCGCGGCTCACCGGCCGAACGCGGCGGCTGGATCCACCACGCCTGGGCCGAAACGACAAACAGGACGGCCCCTGCGGCCAATCCGGCAACACCCCTGAGAGTTTTCTTCATGACCCTTGTCGCAGTGCCGCGCTGGCGGCGCCCCGCTTTTCTGTTTTAGATTTTACTACCTTGCCGACGAGCTCGGTGATCGCAAACCAGAGGTCGCGCGGCTTCGAGATCGTGTATTCCTGGCCCTTGAAAAATCGCACCGCCGCGCTGATGGCATCGCGCCACGGCGTCACCGCAGGCGTCAGATTGTAATTCAGGTAGAAGACGGGGAAATCGGGGCCGGGCGAGGCGCGGAGTTTGTCGGCGGGGATCGATTCCTCAACCAGGGTCTTGGGCCCGATGATGACGAATGCGTCGGGCTTATCGGGAGCCTCGAGCTCCTGCACCAGAAGGTCTGCGAGGAACTCGGTTTCGCTGTTTTTGTTAGCCAGGCGGGTGATATCGACGCGTCCCAGATGGAGCGTGCGAACGGCCTCCCCGATGGCCGGAAAATCGATCTGCGTGGCGCCTTCCTGGCGATAGAGAACCTTCTGTTCCTGGGTGTTGAAGGCGACGACGGAGAATTTTCCGATGCGCGGATCGCGCTGCATGCAGCGCAGCAACGACACGAGCGCGCTGGTGTCGGTCTGCTGGAGCGTCGACGCCTTCTCGTTCTGCGGAGCGAAGTTCACCAGCACTTTGAGGTTAAGGCCGTTCGTGCCCTCGCTGCGCGTGGTGAACGGCTGGGGCTCGAACGGTTCCAGGTCCGTGGGTGCGATCTCACCGGCATCGAGGGTCAGGGCCACGCCCTTGTCCTTCGGGCCGAGCACCGCTTCCGAGTCCCAGAAAGAGGAGCAGACACGTTCCGCGCGGTCTTTCATCAGCCAGTCCACCTGGTATTTCCCTTCGCCCAGGTCGAAGCTTCCTTGCAGGTTGGCCTCGCCGCGGGCATCGTCCTCAATGGGTGGGACGTTGAAGGACTTCACAAAGTAAACAGGAGAATCGGGTTTAGCAGCGAGGGAAACGCGAAAAAGCACCGTCAGGGTATTGTCCGAGCCGGCCAGATCTTTGAGCGGGACGGTGATGTCGAAGCCGGAATGAAAGCGCAAGTCGAAGCCAAGAGATGGCTTTTGCGGGGTGACGGTGCACAGCAGGTCGCGGCGGGGTTCGCGCGCTTCCAGCACCGCCAGGTCGGTGCCGGGCAGATTGGGCGCTCCGCCGGGACCGTTGAGCAGGGTCTGTCCAGAAAGGCCGCCACAGGCGATGAGCGTGCAGAGCGAGGCGAACAATGGGCGAAATAAAGAGCGAGCCGCTAAGCTGCTGGAATGTCGCCTGGTCATACCCGTAGTGCCCTGTGATAAGGTGCGCGCTCCGATGACACGTTCTCCAGGGGAGGACAACGTATTCACAACTGATAGGTAATGATGACTCGAACAGCGCGCGGAGACAAGGGCTTTAACCAGTAATTCATAGCCGCCGGGCGCGGCGGCGGGCGAAAGGACGGTTCAGGACGAGTTGCGGAGGCGTTCCAACGCCGCGGCGCGCGCGGACGCCGGTACGGCCAGGGTGTGCGCTTTGTGCTACGCTTCCGAATTATGGCAGGCCGCAGCGTCAACAAAGTAATCTTGCTCGGGCACCTGGGTAAGGATGCCGAAACCAGGTACACGGGGAGCGGAGTTCCCGTCTCAAAATTCACTCTGGCGACCAATCGCCGCTTCAAGGACACGCAGACCGGCGACTGGAAAGAAGAAACCGACTGGCACAACATCATCCTGTGGCGCGCTGAAAACCTGGCGCCGTATCTGACCAAGGGCAAGCAGGTGTACGTCGAGGGAAACCTGAGAAGCCGGAGTTGGGAAGACAAGGAAGGTCAGAAGAGATACATCACGGAGGTCGTGGTGGACGAGATCATCCTGCTGGGCAGCCAGGGCGGCGCAGCCCGCGAACCGGCGCACGGCGAGGAGAGCCAGGAGAGCCGGCCGCGCGGGCCGGCGGCGGGACCGCGGCCCGAGCGCGCCGCACCGCCCAGCGCGCCGCAAGCCGCGCCGCCGGCGGACGATTTCGGGCCCGGCATCACCGACGACGACGTGCCGTTCTAGCGGCCGGCGCGCGCACTGAGCGTGGAGTCACGGCCTCAATTCCCGGCGCGGCTGGAGTTGGGTGGACGAGTGGCGCTGCGGGCCATTCACCCCGACGACGCAGAGGCGGTCTATGCGCTGGTGGATCAGTCGCGGGAGCACCTGCGCGCGTGGCTGCCGTGGGTGGATGCCTCGCGCAGCGCCGTTTACACTCGCGAATTTTTCGAACATGTGGTTGAGCAGCGGGAGCGGCAGACAACCGCGGCGTACCTGATTCTGGAGCGCGGGCGCATCAGTGGCATGATCGGGCTGCACGATATCGAGTGGACCAACCGCAGTTTCCTGATCGGCTACTGGGTGACCGCGCGCGCGCAAGGGCGCGGGTTGATCACGCGCGCCTGCCGGGCGCTGGTGGACGTTGCGTTCGAGGAGTGGGACCTGGAGCGCGCCGTGATCCAGTGCGGCGTGGGCAACCAGCGCAGCTCGGCGGTGGCCCGTCGCCTGGGATTCACTCTGGAAGGCATCGCGCGCCACGCGCAACTGTTGCACGGCGAATTTATCGACCTCGAAATATGGAGCCAATTACGCGCGGAGCGTGCGCTCTAGCAGTCGGATTGTGTGATGTTGTGCTGTTCTCGGGAAACCACTCCTCGCAGCCGTGGCGCGATTCCGAGAGCGCGAGCAAGCCGTCTCCAGTAGCTTCGGATGTTGCCGTCTGAACACTACCTCAGAGCGATCTCTTTTTTCAATTCCGCCACGGCAAGTCGCCAGCCGGCTTCGGCACGGAACACATCGGCATCCGAGGAAGCGGCGGCGGCCTGGGATTCGGCGTAGGCCGATTTGAGAGCCAGGCCGAGTTCGAACTGCTTAGTCAGGCGCTCGCTCTCGCGGCGCAACTCGAGGCTTTCGCGCGCGACGTCGACCATTTGCAGGGCGCGTTCGACATTGCGATAGCCTTTGCGGACACGCTGCTCGACGCCGTCCTGGACGCGGCGCAGGTTTTCATCGGCCTGCGCCCGCAGGGTCTCGCGCTCGCGCACGAGTTCACGGCGCTTGCCTAAGTCGAACAGGGTTTAGGTCAGCCCCACGATCAGGAGGATCACTACGCCCGACAGGACAATCGCGGCCGGGCGTTTCCCCAAGCCAGCCTCCAAGTCAGGTTCGTGCGATATGAACTTCATTTCGACTCTTACTCCCGCGAAATCGATTCGTCGCACCGGCCCGTTCATCAGGTCGCCAATCCATCCAGAATTCTCCTCAGGGATCGGCTGCACAACTCCAGGAATCCCTCTTCGCTGAGAGCAAAACGGCCCGCTCTGTAGAGCGCCACGTAGCCGTGGGCCAGCGCCCAAAGCTGTAGGGCGATTTCCCACACGTCGTCCTGTTTCATCGCTCCGCAGCTCATGGCTTCGGCCACGCAGTCGGCGATGGGTGTCAGCGTTGGGGAACGGCGGGCGCGGAAATCTTCGGGAAATTGGCGGGCGTCCTTGAGCGCTTTGGAGAACACGTAGTCGTAGAGCCGGGGATGCGCCAAGGCGTACAGAAAGTAACCTTCCATCATCCGGATCAGGCGGTCAAAAGGCGCCGCCAACTGGCGCCATCCGGTCTCTTCGATGGCCTCCCGCAGATTCAAAAACTCATTTTCTGTCAATGACTTAAGAAGAGCATCCCGATTGGAGAAGTGGTAATAAATGGCCATCGGGGTGATGCCTGCCGCAGCCGCCACGGCGCGCATGGTGACCGCGTCGGGACCCGCTCGTTCGAGCAGTTCCAGCGCCGCTTCGCTGATGCGTTCGATGGTCGGTTTTCCTGTTGACGGCATTTTATTATACAGTGTATAGCTTCTCTCTATACGCTGTACAGTCGATTCCGCCGACACTACTCAATTCCACGCTGCGAATGAGCCCGGTGCAGGCACAATGAGAAAGGTATGCCGGAGCTTCCGGACGTCACGATCTATGTCGAGGCCCTGCGCCAGCGCATCGTCGGGCAGGCCCTCAATCGAATCGTCGTGTGCAGCCCCTTTTTGCTGCGCTCCGCGGATCCTCCTCTGGAATCCGCCCACGGCAGAAACGTCCGCGAGGTTCGCCGCTTGGGCAAGCGAATCGCCATCGGCCTCGAGGGTGGCCCGTGGCTGGTGCTCCACCTGATGATCGCCGGCCGGCTCCATTGGCGGCTCCCGGGCGCCAAACCTGGCGCCGCGCGGCCCGGCGCCAAAGGCGTGCTCGCGGTATTCGAATTCGAGTCCGGTTCCCTGGTGTTCACCGAAGCCGGCTCGCAGCACCGCGCTGCGCTCCATGCCGTCTCCGGAGAAGACGGCCTGCGCGCGCTAGACGCGGGTGGAATCGAGGTTCTGGACGCCACTCCCGAGGCCTTTGCCACAGCGCTGCAGTCGGCCAACCACACGCTCAAACGGGCGCTCACCGATCCGCGTCTGTTCAGTGGAATCGGCAACGCCTACTCCGACGAAATCCTGCACCGCGCCCAACTTTCACCCGTCGCGCTGACATCCCGGCTCACGCCGGATGAGATGGCCCGGTTGCACCACGCGGCGTGTGCGGTTCTTGTTGAGTGGATTGAGAAACTGCGCGCCGCCAGCGGCTCGGCGTTCCCCGAGCGGGTGACCGCATTTCGACAGGATATGGCGGTCCATGGAAGGTACGGCCAGCCGTGTCCGCGCTGTGGAAACCGGATCCAGCGGATCCGCTATGCGTCGAATGAAACGAACTACTGTCCCGTGTGCCAGACGGGAGGCAAGCTGCTGGCCGATCGGGCGCTGTCTCGTCTCTTGCGGGAGGATTGGCCGCGCACGTTGGAGGAACTCGAAGCTGTGCGCGGACGCTGAGGCGTATTACCCCGCGAGGCTTCGATCGCTCACGGGCCGTTGGGCGATTGCCGCGCTCGCGGCTTCACTTAATGCGCTTGCAGCGCGGTCTCAGTGCACTTGCAGTGCATACTCCCGAAGCAATTCGCCGTCCAGAGTCGAGAGGCGAATCCAGTAGCGCGCGCGCTCCAGGCTTTGCTCGACCGGGAAGCTCACGCTTCCTCCAGCTGCCGCCACGGTCTTTGTTTCGAGCACACGTCCGGCCGGATCCACGAGAGTAATGCGGTAGCGGCTGAACGGAGCGACGTCCGAAATGTCGATGCGCAGACGTAGATGCCCGCCCGCCGCGCTTTCCACCGTAGCCGGTGTGGCACTCCCGCGCTCGCTTCGGAGCAGCACCTCACTCCCGCCGTCCGCGGCGCCATGCCAAGGCACGTAAATCCCCAGCCCCACCAGCACGCAGGCCGCGGCCGCCACGGCCGCCCAGCGGATTGAGAAAGGGGCGCCTAGCCGGCCTGCCAGGCGCTGTCCCCAGCTCAACGTGGAGGCCGCACCGCGCGCTGCTGATTCCTTCCGCTCCACTAGGAGCGCGGCGTCCCGGGTCGCTCGAGCAAACTCGCGTTCTTCCTCGACCCGCTCCTGACATGCCCCGCACCAGAGCAAATGAGTCAGACACCGCTGCCTGTCATTACTTGAAAGCCGGCCGAAGATCAGTTCGTCAATTTCCCGTTCTTTGAGGCAACTCAAACCACGCTCCGACTCTTCCAACCGGGCCTCCGAACCACCAACAAATGAGCACGCTAAGAACCGAACCATTCGATCCCTCGCTATTCTGATTTTTAGCGGAGGTTCGTCTGACGTCCGTCTGACCTCCGTCATCCTAACAACTCATTAAACAAGTGTCATGCTCCCGCCATTTTTCTCATCCCAAATTCAGGTTCTGCCATCGCCAGCCGTTTCCGGCCCAGCTCGCCGAAGCGTGCTTTGGCCCGGGATTTCAGCAGCCGGAACTGCGTTTCGGTCAACTGCATCTCCCGGCAGATCTTCCCCTGAGTCTGGCCGCGCAGGTAAAAACGCGTGAGAATCTCCTTGTCGCGAACCGATATTTCCTCCAGCACCTGGACCATGAGTTGGGTTTTCTGGCGGCAGATCGCCTCTTGTTCCGGGTTCTGGCGGCCGTCCGCGATCAGGGTTCCTACTTCAAACTCCGCGCGCTCGCGCCGCGACTGCACCGCGGCGTCGATCCCCGCCGCCACCTGCCGCCGGATAATCGTCCGGACGAATCCCATCAGGGCTTCGGGCTCGCGCAGCGATCCTGCTCGAATCGCCTGAACGACCGTCAGATACGCGTCGTGCACGCGATCGTCCAGGTCCGCCGGTCCCAAATGTTTACAGAAATAATAGCGGATGCCCCGGCTGAAATTCTTGTACAGCTCCTCCATCTCTATGCGCTCACCGCGCTGGACGCCTTCCACCAGCGCACTCCAGCTCCGCAATGAGCTGCCGGGCGACGGATGGACGCCCGCTGGGGCCTCATTCGAATCTTGATTCGCCGGAAGATCTTGTGCATCGTCCCGGTCGGTGTGCCTGCTGGAATTACACTGCTTTGCCATTTTAGTTCCGCCCAACCGAAATCCACGCGCCCCAGAATGCGGGCCGTGACTGCCAGCCTCCCTTTGCCAGGAGTGCCAGTTGTGCTTCCCGCAGGGCGGCCGAGGGTTTGATGCCCTGCCGGAAGCACGCATAGAAGACCTCGAACAGCGCGGAGGCGTCGTCCGGAATCGACCACAAAGTCCCGATTGCCCCGGAGGCGCCCGCGGCGATCCAAGACTTGAAAAACCCAGCGAGTCCCGCCCCCGGCTGATGCGTGCCCAGGCCGGTGCCGCATCCGCTCATGACCACGAGACTCCCGGGCAGCGTGAATGCCCCGACGCTGCGCGCCGTCAGCCCATCGGCGCGGCCGTCCGGGCGCAACGACAACATCAGAAACATCTCCGAAGGCCGGCGCACCACCACCGCCGACTGCTCCGTCGGCCCGCCGGGCATCAACACGAAACCGCGCTGGTCGGTCTCTTCCTGGATCAGGTGCGCCGCAATGTGAATCACTTTCGGCCGCGCGGCCACTTCGAGTGCGAAGCGCTCCGGCGTCGCCGCGCCGCCGGTGAGGAGCCGCGCTCGCGTTCCCTGGCTGTTCCATTGCCGGCCGATACGCTCCAGTTCCGTCAGGCTGCCCGGCAGTCGCGGCAATTCCAGGCCGGGCTCTGCCGCCGCACTCGTCTGCTGCCCCGCCCAGCGCGCGTCGGCCCGGTTGTAGATCGGGTCGCCAACACCCAGAAACAGTTCGGCGGGCCGCTCCTGCGGCTTCCCACCGAGTGCCAGGAACACCGACGCCACCGGCTCCAGGATGTGGTCCTGCACCAGATACCGCCGGACTCCACCCTCTCTTCGGCAGATCGCCGCCAAGGGCGCTTCCAGCAGCGCGTCATCCAGCGACAACAACCACCTCTCCCGTGAACGGACCTTCTCCGAGAGTCCGCCGAACAACTCCCGGTACAGACCCTCTCCCTGCGTCTCCGCCCCTGGAAGCCCCCGTCGTACGGCCTCGCCGAACGCGTTCAGCGCCCGCGCCAGCCGCTCCCGCCCCTCGAGCGGCACCTGTTCGAAGGAATCGCGCGTTACCGCCCACAACCACGAGCGCTCCTCGCCAACACTGAACGACAACAGCGCATCGCCCCGTCCCAGCTTCGTTTGCAGCCGCTGCCACCCGGCATCCCCATTCAGTCCGAGACTCGCCCCGGGCGCCCTCGGCCCGCGGTTCTCCAGCGTCCTCAGTTTCTTTTGCAGCGCCAACGACGCCGCGGCCGCGCGCGCCTTGCCCCGTTGGTCGTTCCCAAACCGCCAGAACTCCTGCGAGCGCCATCGCACCAACGCTCCACGGTACTCCGCGTCCTCGGCCAGCTTTGCTTGCGACTGCTCCCACAGCGCCGCGTTCCGCGTCTGCTCCACTGCCACGAACGCCTTCCACATGAGCGACTTGCTGCCCTCGCGCGCGCCCAGCTCCGCGGCCAGCGAGGCGTACGCGCTCGCCACCTGGTACAGGCCGATGCCGGCCAATAATTGAATCTCTTGCGACGGTACGATTTCCTGCCGCCACGTCGTGGCAATGTCGAGCGCTTTGCGGTACGCTCGCAGAGCTTCGTGCTGCCGTCCCGCCGCGGCAATCGATTGCGCCAATGCGAACGCGCTCTGCCACGGCGACGCGCTCGACGGCGAATCCGTCCGCGAATTGCCTGCCAGCTTCGCCAGCCACACCGCCCGCTCTGCCTGTCCCCGCTCGAGCGCCAGGCGCGACAGCGCAATCAGCAACCGCTCCACGTCCGGCAACCGGTACAGTCGCCGCAGCCTGTAGGATTCCAGCAGAGCCTCTTCCGACCGGCCGAACTCCCGCCGTTCCATCCACAGCAGCCCCAGGTCTTCCGCCAGGGCCGCCCGCACCTCGGCGTTGCCCTGCGCGTCGGCCACGTCCATGCCGCGCTCCGCCGCGCGCTGCACCACCTCCCCGTCCCGCATGCGCAGTGCCAGTTGCGATTCGCTGGCGTAGTAATGGGCCCAATACTGCGACTTGGCCGGCAGGGCGCGCTGCGCTTCGTGCAACTCCTGCGCCGCTGCGTCCACGTCGCCTAGCAGCGAGTACAGCGACACCAGGTTCAGCCCCACCACGGCTTCCGCTTCGGCGTTGCCGCACCGCCGCGCCACTGCCCGCGCCTCCTCATACACATCCAGCGCTCTGCGGTACTCGTGCAGCACCAGGTAACTGCCCGCCAGCGCATTCAGAAACCGCTGTTCGCGGCCCGGATTGCCCGCGCTTTTCGCCGCCTCGGCTCCCGCTGCGAAGGCCCGAATCGCTTGCCGGTACTCCAGATTCGCCAGCGCATGCATTCCCTGCGCGCTGAACTGATCCAACTGCGAATCAATACCGGAGCGCGAAGAAGGCGCTATCCGCGCGGTGGCGACCAACGCCAGACCGGCGAGCCAGACGGCGGCACGCACTCCAATCTGCTTCACGATAAGTTCTGTATATCAGAAATAGGACCAAAGATCTAGTACTAAATCTAGTACTGACAGTACTCCCAGTGTAGTACTTCAGTTTGAAATCCTACCTGGGAGTTTTGTCACACCTTCGTAGGTGCGCTGCGTCAGAATCGTCGGTTTTTTAGACGTGCGCTGTGTTCGCACGATCGGGCCGGCAGAGCCTGCCCCGTCCAGTTCATCCTGCAACGAGCCTGGACTACAGCACAGGCGGAATGATGATGATAATGGGGCCGAATTCCATGTTCAATCTCCTCTTCCGAAGCCCGATCTGGGGACCGGGTTCGACTTCCAGCTAGCCCCACCATCGGCACTGGCAAGCCTGCACTTTAGGCAAGTGGATGAAAAGATTGTGAAAATTTGGCGCGTTACCGCGTCATCCTTGTCGCGGCGCCCTGCTGTTCGCCCCCACCACCGTGTTGGTTCCGCCAGTCTCCGCGCGGCGCACAATCCTGACGAGCTTGTGCGCGGCGCTTTTCGGGCTCGGCGGTGCGCCCACTTTCGTGCGCACCATGCAGGACCTGGCCGGCAGCGGCGGCGGAGTTTGCGGTTCGTGTTGCGGGATGCCGCGCCTGTTGGCTCAGCTCTCCGAATCTCGCTTGACGCCGGGTGTAGCGTGAAAGCAGCGGGCTCGCGCCACAGTCGGTGGGTTCCGCTTGTGCAGCCCGTTTGGATGATGCAAGAACATGCCAAATCTATCTAAGGATAGCTTATTATCTAATTGATTCTAAAAACAAAAGTCGATAATTGGCTTTGTTCCTCCATTTTTTCGTTTTTGAGCGCCGCGGGACGAACTCTGCCACCCTTTTGAATGCCCTTCTGGCCGCGCCGCACTCCCGGCGCGCAAATCCTCACTGAATCAGCCAGAATCACTCCTTGAGACGCCCTACGCTCCTGCCTTGAGCTCCGCCACCCGGGCGGGCCGCGCCATGTACCAACAGGCATCCGGGCCAATTACGTCTTTGAAATGGTTGCAGTCGGGTGTACAATGCCCCGAGGCCTTTGGCCCGACGCGGAGGCCTGGTTCGGACGCCGGCTGGAACTCCCGGCGCCACCTGCTGATCGAATTTTGAGACCGGTGCCCACGCTGGGCTGGGCATCCGTCCTTGGAGGAAACCAGAATGCCGTCTCCCAAATCACCGAAGCGCCAGACGCTTCCCAAAAGCCACAAGAATGCACTGAAAGGCGCCACCTTGATCGGCGCCGTCAACCCCGAACAGACCATAGAGGTGACCATCCGCATCCGTCCGCGCCCGGCCACCGCGGCCGCCGCAAAGGCGCGCGCCGCCGGCAAGCCGCTGACCCACACTCAGTTCGCGGAACTGTTCGGCGCCGATCCCGCCGATATCGCCCGTCTCGAGGACTTCGCCCACCGCCACGGCCTGACCGTTCTCGAAGCCAGCGTCGCCGAGCGCAAGTTGCGCCTCTCCGGACCCGCCGCGGCGATGCAGGCGGCTTTCGGGACGACTCTCAACAACTACTCCATCGGCGCTGTGGAGTACCGCGGCCGCACCGGCACCCTCTCCGTCACCAATGACGTGCACTCGCTCATCGAGGCTGTGTTTGGTTTGGACAACCGGTCGCAGGTCCGGCCCCACTTTCGCTTCCACCCCCATCAACAGCCGACCGGGAACGAGCCCAAAGCAGGGTTGAGGCCGCGCGCCGCCAGCGACGGCTCTTTCACTCCTCTCGAGGTCGCGAAGTTGTACCAGTTCCCGGCTAAGCTCGATGGGACCGGCCAGACCATTGCCATCATCGAACTCGGCGGCGGATACACCAACACCGACTTGAAGAACTACTTCGCCGGTCTCAAGGTGACTGAACCCCAGGTGACCGCCGTCTCCGTCGATGGCGGTAAGAACGCCCCCGCCGGCGACCCCAACAGCGCCGACGGCGAGGTCATGCTCGATATCGAAGTCGCCGGTGTCGTCGCGCCGGGCGCGCGCATCGCCGTCTACTTCGCGCCCAACACCGACTCCGGATTCATCGACGCCGTCACCGCCGCCGTGCATGACACCGTGCGCAACCCAAGCGTCGTCTCCATCAGTTGGGGTTCGGCCGAAAGCGACTGGACGGCTCAGGCGCTCAAGGATCTCGATTCGCACTGCGCCGACGCAGCGTTGCTCGGCGTCACCATTTGCGTCGCCGCGGGCGACAACGGCTATACGGATTCAACCGTCGCCACCGTGAAGACGGCCAGCGTCGATTTCCCCGCCTCCAGCCCCAAT
>Ga0187875_10001074_pt1 | contig 21543 bp, 28 predicted proteins | sample June2016WEW_17_1_2_FD_132978 | JGI IMG/M metagenome (GOLD analysis project Ga0187875, IMG submission 132978) | Peatland microbial communities from SPRUCE experiment site at the Marcell Experimental Forest, Minnesota, USA - June2016WEW_17_10 | ecosystem: Environmental > Terrestrial > Soil >... | reverse complement strand
TTCCTCAGGCTTGATACCCACCCTCTGAATCACTTCTTTCATGACCATCACGCCAAGGTCGATGCTCGGAACTTCCGCCATTGCCGAGTCGAACCTGCTGAACGGAGTCCTTACGGCGCTGACTATTACTATTTCATCTTTATTTTTCATTCTGTTTTTCTCCTTCTGCTGAATGTATGAAGAGTGTCACCGACTTTTTTATCCCGCCATATTGAACCGGATCAGCTATGACGCCATCCCGGATATTGCCCGGAATAAGATATTTTCTCCTTTATCTGGCCGCCATCCGGATGGCTCCGTCCAGCCTTATGACCTCTCCGTTGAGCATGGGATTTTCTATGATGTGTGTAACAAGGCTGGCGTATTCATCCGGCCTGCCGAGCCTCGAAGGAAAGGGTATCATCTTTCCAAGGGCATCCCGTGCGGCTTGCGGAAGAATATCGAGCATCGGAGTGTTGAAAATTCCAGGCGCTATGGTCATCACACGGATACCGTAATCCGCACATTCTCTCGCCAGGGGCAAAGTCATGCCAACTACACCCGCCTTCGAGGCCGCATAGGCGGGTTGTCCAATCTGACCGTCGAAAGCAGCGACCGAGGCCGTGTTTATGATAACGCCCTTTTCACCATCTTCGTTTGGGTTGTTGTTTACCATCTCTACCACGGCAAGACGCGCCACATTGAACGTGCCCACCAGATTGATCTGGACCACGCGGTTGAATAAAGCAAGCGGCATGGGTCCCTTTTTCGAGAGCATCTTAGCCGGGTCGCCAATTCCAGCGCAGTTGATCACCGTATTGATGCTGCCAAACGAATCGAGTGTTTTTTTGATCGCACTCTGAACGCCCTCCTCGCTGGTGATATCCGTTTTCACAAAAATGGCATTGCCCCCCAATTCCGCGGCGAGCTTTTCCCCCCGTGCCGAATCGAGATCAAGGATCGCGGCCTGCGCGCCGGCTTTTATAAAATTTCGAATACACGCCTCCCCCAAACCGGAGGCGCCGCCGGTGACTATTGCCTTACAACCTTTAATATTCATCCTTCTCTCCTTTCCTAAAAATGGATGCAGTTTCGGAAACTCTGCTAAGCTTCCTTCGCAAGGATCCATTTGGCTTCTTTGCGAAGCTCCGCTCTGAAATCGGGATGCGCAATGGCTATTAAAGCATCCGCGCGCTCGCGCATCGATTTGTAGTAGAGATCTGCGACTCCGTACTCGGTGACAACATATTGGACATACATGTGCGGGACAATCACATGGGCGCCGGGGGACAATCGGGGCACGATAGTGGATACCACCTGGCCGTTCTTCAACTTTCTCGTGGAGGGCAGGACATTGAATGCCCTGCCGCCTTTGGACCAGGCTGTGCCGATGACAAAGTCCAACTGTCCTCCCGCAGCCCCGACGAGGCGGTAGTCCACTCGTTCGGCATTCAAATGACCCATTAAATCAACCTCCAGGTCCATGTTGATGGCGACAAGATTGTCTATTTCTCGAAGGACATACGGAGCGTTTATATAGGAAGTCGGGTAAAAAACGCAGTCCGGATTTCGCGTGACGAATTCATACATATCGTGGTCACCCATGCAGAAGCTTGCCACCGTTTTGCCCTGATGAATTTTTTTCAGCCTGTTGGTGACAATTCCTTCTCTGACCAGGTGCGGCAGACCCATGGGAAACATTTCCGTATGCACCCCCAGGTCTTTCTTCCCCTTGTCCCGGAGCAGCCGGATAATGGCCTCGGGAAGTGTGCCGATACCCATCTGTATGCAATCCCCGTCTCTAATATATGATGCCACATGTTCTGCAATCCTGGATTCGATTTCCGTTGGCTCCCCTTTCCTTTTGAACTCGGGAATGAGACTTGAGTGCTCGACAAAGAAATCGAAATCCGAAATTGGCATCCAGTTCTCTCCGTAAACGACGGGCATTTGATCATTGACCTCTGCAATCACAACTTCTGCTCCCTGAATCATTTCAGGAGACAGGAAATTTGATAACCCAAGATTCACCATCCCGGCCTCCGGTGGACAGACGGACACCATGGCCACATTGCATAACTTTCCCATTCTCGGGCCGGCATCGGAGCTGTTTACAGATTGGTAATCCACAAGTCCCGCTTTAGCCAGTCCGCGATTTAATGGATTGAAGAGAAGCGCGCTGTAAGTAAACGAATCCTTGACGCTTTTCATGAATTCAGCATCGTAGAGTTTCATCGGGCGGATCGGAACGGCATCGATGATCCTGACCCCCCTCAACTCTTCGGCCCTTCCCAGAAGGGCATCCACCAGATGAGATGTTGGGGAACCAAGAGACAATCCAAAGCCCACTACATCCCCGGATTTGACCTTCTTTACTGCTTCCTCCGCAGTAAGAACTTTGTTCTTGTACTCATCGTTCCAGGTCATGTAAGTCCTCATCTCTTCCTCCTTTTCCCTTTGTACAGCCGTCTTCCTCGTCGACGGTCAAACGATGGTTTTTCCCCTCTTCAAAACCCCATCATCCGCCCGACAATGACCTTCATTACTTCCGTTGTTCCTGCAAAAATCGCAATGACGCGGGCATCCCTGGCAAAACGGCAGATGGGGTACTCTTCCATGTAGCCGTAACCTCCATGGAGCTGGACGCAATGGTAGGCCACGCGATTAGCCATTTCGGGTATCCAGGCCTTCGCCATGGATACTTTCTTCGTGATCTCTTTTCCTGCCAGATGGTCGGCAATCAGCGAATCGACGAATGTCCGCCCGAGTTGGATCTCTGTTGCCATCTCCACGATTTTAAAGGTATTATGTTGGAAGGAGCCGACCGGGCTTCCGAATATCGTCCTTTCCTTGCAATACTTGACCGTCATATCGAGCATGGCTTCCGCCATGGACTGAGCCATGAGACTTGAGATCAGCCTCTCCTGCTGCAGCTTCTGCATCAGGTAATAAAAACCTTTTCCCTCTTCGCCCAAAAGATTTGAAACGGGTACGCGGCAATCCTCGAAGAAAAGCTCAGCCGTATCCTGGCTGTGCCATCCCATTTTTTCCAACTTTCTCCCCCGGCTAAACCCAGGCGTTCCCGATTCGACACAGATCAGGCTAATCCCCTTATGGCCCGCTTTCGGGTCTGTTTTAGCAACCACAATCACGAGATCTGAAAGAATGCCCAGCGAAATGAAGGTCTTCTGCCCGTTGACTATGTAATGATCGCCGTCACGAATCGCAGTCGTACGGATCGACGCAAGGTCTGAACCGGTGTTCGGCTCCGTCATCGCAATCGCGGTTATGATTTCGCCGGATGCACAGCCTGGAAGCCATTTCATCTTTTGCTCTTCATTTCCAAAACTGTAGATATAGGGAACAATGATATCACTGTGGAGAGGGGCCACCAGCCCTGTGATTCCTCGATAGAACAACTCCTCGCAAATGATAATGGAGTACAGGAAATCAGCCTCGGAGCCGCCGTATTTCTCCTCAAGCCATGGACATAAAAAGCCATTTTCACCCATCTTGTTCCAGGCTTCGCGGGGAACAATTCCATCTTTTTCCCACTGATCGAAGTGAGGCGATATTTCCCTATCGAGAAACTTTCTCAGGGAATCGCGAAAAATGCGGTGTTCTTCACCGAACAGCTTTAGTTCCATAGTGTCGTCTCCTTTAGAAGGTGTTGTCCGATGCATTTGCTCAGCAAATGAGAAAGATACGGCAGAAGGGCGGCTCGAAAATGTATAGTGACACTCACTTACTGCACCTGGTCGCAATTGTCAAGAACTTTTATGGTTTATCACCCAGATTATTGCGAGGCAGAGAGTTATGACGGCAAATCAAGAACCTGGAGCTTGATATCATATATTTTTAACGTTTACCCATAGCAACCGGGTTATTGCCTCGGTGCGACCCCAACAAGACACAGGGAGCGGAGAGCGGGGAGCAGGGAGCAGGGAATGCGGAAGACGGAAGACTGAGGGCGTAGAGGCGCAAAGCCTGTTTCACGCGAAGACTGATCATCGACAGGTCAGGGAGAGACGCGAAGGCGGAGGAGCCACTGATGAAGTAAATATCCGGGCTTCTATTTTGGCAAAGTATGTGCAGGGCTGCCAGATTGTGAAAAGAAGGGCTGTATGAATGCCGTTGACTTCTCAATTGGCAGTCATATCTTACCCTCAATTCATTTTGCTCCAGCAAATGCGATTTATCGGGATGGCTCAGTAAATATGGTTTCTGGAAAAGGCTTTAACCACCGCCTGTCACCTCATTGGAGGGAAGGGCAGAAAAACAGCAGCACTGAAGTCAGAATCCTGCTTGAACTTCGAAATCTGCCTGGAATTCCATTTAGCGCTCTTAAACTCCCAACACCCGCTCTCCGCTTTGACATCCACACCCAGCTTCCACCGGCAGCCTGAACGTTGCCGGCTAAACAGCGGCGGGCTCTCGTTTTGATGGTGATCAAATTTTGGTAAGGAGGAAAAGCAATGCAAAGACATCTCCTGAACTATGACACTATGCTGAGGATTGCAAACGCCATCTCGCATTCCAAGGATCCCGAAGAAGTTGTGTTGATAACCGTGGATAGTATAAAAACGGGTCTGGGCGCCAAAGGATGCGCGGTTTTCCTAATCAATCGCCACACTGATGAACTTGAACTGGCCGCGTCGTTTGGTTTGAGTGACGACTACATCCATAAAGGCCCTGTGAGCGCATCGCGTTCAATAGCTCATTCTCTTGATGAGGGTCCTGTGGCAATCTACGACGTCACTGACGATCCGAGAATCCAGTATCCTGAAGAGGCACAAAAGGAAGGAATTGCTTCCATTCTTTCTGTACCCATCGTGGCTGGCGGGCAGACGATAGGGGCTTTGCGCGTTTACACCGCCGAACCATGGGAGTTTACACTGGATGATGTGAATTTTGTGCAGGCCATGGCCTCCATGGCTGGTATGGCTATTGAAATGGCCAGACTCTATAAAGGGATGAAGGATAACATCGAGGTATTGAGGCAACTCAGAGATCCGAAGTCCATCAAACGCAAGAGAAGAACGCCTCACGAGGGAGTTCCCTTAAGTGTTGCCTCGGATGTGATTCGAAAAGACACGGCAAAGTGAGCGGCTTGAGGGACAAAGTGACCCCAAGCCCCGGATTGGCTGAGGTCCAGGTCATGCCTCAGCAGGTTCTGACAAGGAGGAAAAACAATGAAAAGACACCTTATCAACTATGACACTTTGCTGAAGATTGCACGCGCCATCTCTCATTCCAGGGACTCCGAAAAAGTTGTGTCGATGACCGTGGAGAGTATAAAAACGGCTCTGGATGTCAAAGGATGTGCGGTTTTCCTAATCAATCGCCACACTGATGAACTTGAACTGGCCGCGTCGTTTGGTTTGAGTGAAGACTACACTCATAAAGGCCCTGTGAGCGCATCGCGTTCAATAGCTCATTCTCTTGATGAGGGTCCCGTGGCAATCTACGACGTTGCTGACGATCCGAGAATCCAGTATCATGAAGAGGCGCAAAAGGAAGGAATTGCTTCCATTCTTTCTGTACCCGTCGTGGCTGGCGGGCAGACGATAGGGGCTTTGCGCGTTTACACTGCCGAACCATGGGAGTTTACCCTGGAGGATGTGAATTTTGTGCAGGCCATGGCCTCCATGGCTGGTATGGCTATTGAAATGGCCAGACTTCATATTGGGGTCACAACGGTATCGAGCGGATCGGTCGAGTAATGGTTGCAGCCCTCCTTATCGCCTGCCTTGACCTTGGCGATGTCGGGACCGGCCGCATTGCACCATTTCTCATATCCGGCAGCTTTGGCAATAGCCAGGTGGGTTTCGTCGTGCCAGGCGAGAGAAATGTTAGGGAAACTGAGGGACAGAAAGACCGTCAGTGCAACTGTTACGGAGATTCTATTTTTCGCAGGCATGTTGATTCCAGATGTAAGCAGGCTTCTTCGCCTTAATCTGTGAGGGCTCCTTCACCCGCCTATTTCATCCCTATCTCTTTAAAGAAGGCCATCACCTCGTCTTTACATACGTTTGGGGCTCGGAAACCCGCGTAATGAGCCAGCGGATGTTCGTATCCCACCAGTTTTGCTCCGTCGATTTTTGAGGCAGTTTCTTCAGCAAGAACGTACCTGAGCCATTGATCGTTTTTAACGTGCAGAATGAGCGTTTTTGCCTTCATGCGACCGAGTTGGTCGTTAATATCGTAGATATCGATCGCCTGATTCCGAAAAATGAGGTCATCCACGTCAAAATCCTTGCCCTTCGATATCAGGTTGGCGCCTTCGTCACCTTGGGGCCCCCAATAAAAAACATCTTTCTTTACCTCGTCCCATGGCTGTTTCACTTGGAAATCAAAGCTTAACCCAGTCTCTCCGAGAACTGACCATCCGAACATCATCCCTTTGTTGGGATGCTGATCTTTTGGCAAATTATAGTAATCTCCGCCTGTCCTCTGCCACACCGGATCACTCTGCATTGCAGCGGTCATGAGCGCAAAGAGCCATCGCATGACCGGGTCAGCGGCCGTGCAGCCCTCGATGGGCATAATCGCATCCACGAAATCAGGATGCATCGCTGCCAGGACATAGCTTTGAGTGCCCCCCATTGAGACACCGGTGGCGAGTTTCACCCTGGCGACCCCCAGGTGGTCCTTGAGCAAACGGTAATTGGCCTGCACGCAATCGAGAATCGAGTACCTTGGGAACTTCATTCCCAATCCATCGCTGGGCTTGCTGGTCCCCCAGAGTCCTAATGCGTCCAGGAATATTACGTAGTACTTGTCGGTGTCGATCAGTTTACCCGGTCCCACTACCGGGCCTTCAGCAAATGCGTTCCCTTTTTGTCCATCATACCAGTAGGAGTACATGAACGCTGAGTCACCGGAGTAGTAAGCGCTTATGATTACAGCGTTGACGATTTTCCCGTGCTTATCGCGTTCCGGGGCGCCAACGGCTATATAGGATAGGCGAAGTGGTTCCCTCCCCAACGATTCCAGGGTCACGCCACCCACGCCGCCCAATTCGAAGGCGGATGGTTTCCCCATGTCGTATTTTCCGCCAATGACAAAGTTGGGCACAGAATAGTATTGCTTGAGGGATGCCAAATCCGGCACTCCTGACAGTCGCGTTATTGGCTCAGCATAGGCGCTGGCCGCCGAGGCGACAAGAACCAGGACAAACAGAATCGCAAAAAGCCATCTCCTGTAGTTGTTGGACGAGAATCTCATGGGCCTACTCCTTTTTTCTGTGATTATTCCCATATAAGAACCAAAAACACAAGAAGGAGGTCAATGAGGCCGGTTTTTGCAATCTCAGGACACACACCACCATCTCCGCATTCAATAGCTTCTCAGCTCATTGCAGGATCGAGTTCCCATGGCGCTCTCTCAATTTTTGGGTATTAGAGTGAAGGGGTGAATCGGGCAACGGTTGGAAGCCGGAATGAAAAGCTTCAAACAGGATCTACCGGCTATTTTCGACGTCCGTTCAGTAAGAGACGCCACTGTATACATGCTTGGGTTACATACTGAATGGGCGCCGCTTGATGAGTGCTGTTAACAAGTCTGCCATACGAGGCAAAGGGGCGCCGGATTTTCGTAATGTGGATGACGAATCTGCGCTCCGCGAGCCCGAGACCGGCATAAAGCTTGCGTTTTAGGGCCGAAAACGTGCTTTTGAGCACTAATAAGGCGTGATTTCTTAACGTTTACAACTAAAAACCATGTTATTACCTTGGTCCGACCCCGTTTGCAGTTACGAGAATATAAAGAAATGCCCGGTTTGCCCCGAGACCATCAAGCTCGAAGCGATAAAATGCCGTTTTTGCGGTGAGAAATTTGACCTCTCTGATGTGGCCTGGCAGGTAAACGAAGTAGGAAATGTTTTTACCAATGCTTATGTAATGGATGGTAATATCGTTGAGCATAATTGGAGGAGCGCCAAATGGACCGGAATCAGGCTGGAAGGCCGGAAAAGGTGGGGACCGCAGTCAAACTGCTCTACATCACTTTAGGGATTGGGATGTTGAGGAGCAGCATGGAAGTATCGATGTCCGCCCAAAAGGCGCCACCGGCAGTCATGATCTTCATTGCGCTCTTCGTTTTAGGGGTTTTGTGGCTGTTGATACACATGATCGGGAAAGGCCGTAATTGGGCGCGCATAACTTTCCTGGTGTTGTTCATAATCGGCCTGCCATTTTCTGTTCTCCCACTATTGCAAAGTCTGGCTGTAAATCTTTTTTCGGGACTGCTCGGCGTTGCACAAATGGTCATCCAGGTAGTCGCACTCGTCTTTCTCTTCCAGAAACCATCCTCTGACTGGTTCAGGATGATGAAAGCAAAGAAATCTCCTCAACATGGGGAACCAAGCGTGCAGTGACACGCTGTTCGCTCAACCTCCCGAAGAAGCCTGTTCGCGGGAACCGGCGGACTAAAAAGATCGCCCGGAAGATTAGCCGGTGCAAAGGGTGGGCCGCGATAACTGGCTAAATCTACGTAACGACGATTCAAGATTTTGACTTATACGAGGTTTAGAAGTGCATTTTTGTTCCGTTGACCGGTTAATCCATGCCATCTCTGTAGGCTATTGAAATTGCGAGATTAACCGGTTAATAGCCGAAAATACGCTTTTAAGCACTAATAAGGCATGATTTTTTAACGTTTTTACCCGTAGAAACCGGGTTATTACCTTGGGTCCGACCCCAAACCAAAGATATAGTACCCTACCGAAAAAAAATAACCACTCTGCGTCGTGCGAGCGCGTAGCGGGCAGGCCGACCGCGCGACACGTCTATATCTGGCGCTTTGGGCGTTGGCGGGAGGCCTGGATGGCGCCTCCGGACGTCTTAACAAAGATCATTTCCCTTTCCCTGCAATCGCGGCAGAGAACGTCGCATCGTATGTGTATTCGAGGTCTTCGAACGATTTGCCGGGGGTCTTGCGGAACACACGTCCCTCGATGACCTTCCCATCAAACACCTTGGCCTCGAAAACATCTTCGGTCGATCCGCCGCCCTGAGTCACCTTGAATAACGGATGACGAACCGCGACCGATATGGGTTGCTTATTGGCATCGATGGTCACTTCGACGCAGTGCAGTTTACCTTGCTTCGCCAGGTTGATTCGTTCGAAATCATCCTCGAGCGCCTTGCCGCTCAGCGGCACGTCCGTCAGCAGCAAACGGATATCTTCCTTGTTCTTGTCGAAGAACCCCGGTTGAGCGGAGGCATAGGCATACGCCAGATTGACAGGCTTTCCGTCCACGATGAGCTTTCCGTCCGCCTTGCCGTCTGCTGCCATGGCCATCGAACTCATCGCCACGAGGCCTATCAGACCCATGAAAAAGATCCCACGATTTATGACTGTCATTTGAATTCCTTTCATCATTAGATCCAACTATCAGGAACCGTACTCGATTCCTCAGAAACGCTCATGATCTCACCCAAAGAGATGCCTTGGAACACCGGTAGGTCCATTGAATTGTTCTAACCACTGTGAGCGGAAATGCAATAGGGATCCACTAACGGACGGGGAAAAGGGCCCCATCTTGAAACCATGTTATTACCTTGGTCCGATTCCAAACCCAGCAAAACCGCCCAATTATAGAACATCGAGCGTTAATGGAATCCTCCGTCCTTTCCCCTCACCACTGAGTCGGCTTGTTCTTCCACTCAGTACTCAGTCCTCAGTACTCAGTCCTTTTCTTCAAGCCTGGGTGGAGCAGGCTCTTATCGGGGCTGAACAGGTCCGGGAAAGTAAGTGGACTGAGAGCATTGCCGTCGGGAGCAGGGACTTTGTTGATGTTATAAAGCGCGGACCAGGGGTGAGGGCAAAGGAGCGCCGGATTTCCGGAATGTGGATGACGAATCTGCGCTCCACAAGCCCTAGACCGGCTTAGAGCTACCATTTTAGGGACGAAAATGTACTTTTAAGCACTAATTAGGCATGATTTTTTGACCTTTACCCATATAAACCGCCTTATTACCTTGGTCCGACCCCAACGAAACAAGACCCCAACGAAACCAAGTGAGCACTTAAAACCCAGCACGGAGGATTATGTATGCCAGTATCCAAACCCGACTTCCAGACGATGGCTGAAAAATGGCGCGCTCCCTATGTCTCAAGGGACAGGGTTGCAGAGTTTACCGGCGGAATTATTAACCCTCGGACCCTTGCGAATTACGACAGCAAGGGCGAGGGACCGAGGGGGAGAATCCGCGTAGGCAGAAAGGTTGCCTATGAGGTGAATGAACTTTGTAAATGGCTTGCAGCCAGGGCGAAAGCACTGGATCAAAATTGAACGCTCTCGCTTTTGGGAAGCGCAGTAAAAGCTGTATTTTGATTGATTCACCAACATACGGTTTAATTATCCCATATTTATGTTTATTAAATGGGATAAAAAAATTTTGAAGGTAATAAATGAACCTTGAAAAATATTATTGCATACTATGAATTATTATGTTTCCGTATGTACCATATAACGATATTAAATCCGATTAGTTATATGGAGGCTGACAATGGAACTGAGATATTATGATACTAAAGGAGCTGCCGAATATCTTAACAGCCTTGGGCTTCTATTCCGCGCTGGGACATTAGGCGTGTGGCGTAGTCAAGGAAAAGGACCAAGATACAAGAAGATAGCTCGAAAAGTCTTTTATGAGAAAACCGCCCTTGATGAGTTCGCAAAAGGTCATACTGTTGATACGGTAGATTCTGGTTCTCTTAATAAATAGGGAGGCCGGAACATGGAGGGAAAGGCTGTTCTGCACGGCGATGCATTGCCTGGAATAGTGGGAGAGTTCGTTGAACTGGCTACCAGAAATAGCGAAGCCTGTCCCGCTGCTGTATTGGCAACTTTTCTTGTACGGTTTGGAGTAGAAGTCGGGACTTCAGTTTATTACTTGGTCGGAGATACTAAGCACTATGCGCGAATCTTTGTGGCGATAGTGGGAGAATCCAGCAAGGCCAGGAAAGGGACCAGTAGCAAGCCGGTTGAAAAGTTATTTTCGATAAATTCGTATAATTCGTGCAATTTCATGGGCGACGGGAAACACCATTCATTCGCCGATACTTCACCTGGCCCGCTTTCGAGTGGAGAGGGTCTTATTAATCGGCTCAAAGATTCAGAATACGATGACATAAACAAAGACAAGCGATTATTCATCTTGGATGAAGAACTCGCTTCGGTCCTGAGAGCCAGCAGGCGCGAGGGGAACACCATTAGCACAATAATCAGGAGGTTTTGGGATGACGGAAATGTTGAACCTCTCACCAAGAATGCCCCGATTCGTACCACAGACGCGCACGTCGGGATTGTTACCCACATTACCCTGTCTGAGTTGCACAGGCGCTTCGATACCGTTGAAGTCAGTAACGGCTTTGCTAATCGCTTCTTATGGGTAAGTGCGTGTAGAGACAAGCAGGTAGCTCTCCCTGAGCCAATGCCGGAAAACGAACTCCTGAGAATCCAGGAAAGAATTCTGGATTTAATCATCCAGGCGAAGCAAAGAACCAGGATCACACTTTCGCTTGAAGCTGGGGAACTTTGGGAAAAACACTATCCAGATGTTTCAAGGGAGCATCCTGGACTCACTGGAAGCGTGCTTGACCGTGCAGAGGCGCAAGTATTGAGGCTTTCGCTTCTTTACTGCCTGCTTGATGGAAAGGACACTGTGGAAGTTTCTCACTTGAAATCGGCTTTGGCGTTTTGGAAATACTGCGAAAAGTCGGCACTTCATATTTTTGGCGGTTCTGCCGGACTAAGTACGCTTGCAAAGAAAATCTCGGCAATCCTCAAAGCCGGAGAAAAGAGCGCCACCGAGTTGCACAGAGCATTAGGCAATAATCCAAGAAAAGAGCAAATTGGTGCAGCATTAGGTGAGCTTATCGACTTGGAATACATCGGAGTTCGGAAACAACCGTCAGGAGGCCCGAAACCGATTTCCGTCTATTTCGTATTGGATTCACGGAATTAACGAATTTACGAATTTATGATTTTCGTGTTGCACGAACACGCCCCGCGAACTTTGATTCAGAAAGGAGTACAACCATGAACGATTGGCAAGGAGCAGAACTGGAAGGAAAACGACTTAGACTGCAAAGTGGACCGGCTCTTATCACCGGCAAACTTGAGGCTTTTACCGATCTTCTCCTTCAACTATCCGATGTTGAAATTGTGGTCCCAGGACATTACTCGGCAAAGGCTGAATGGACTGAAATTCACCAAAGCAAGATTGATTATTGCTTCCCCGCTGACGCAAGGCTCAAGAGTTTGGATTACCCGGAAATTTGGGGCGTGCGCGTAAAACGTTCGTGTAACACGAAATCACAAAAATCGAAACAAAAACAACGCATTATCGCACATAGGAGTTTCTATGGGCAGAAAAAAGATACCCGTCAATCCACTGAGAATCATCGAACTGGTCTCACAAGGCAAGACGCAAGAGGAAATTGCCGAGGAATTGGGCATTTCCACCGTGACCATTGCCAGGCGCATGGGGGAAATCAGAGCAAAGCAGGGCATCCTGTTAAGCTACCGGGCACTTCAGGGCTTCCATTTGACCGAGCTACAAGCAGCCGTTCTCAATGCAATCACCCCTGAGAGATTAGCGAATGCGTCTCTCCTGGAGATCGTGAAGGCATTCCAGATTTTGAAAACCCTGGAACTTAGCGTCGAAGGGAAGCCCTCGAAAGTGAAGGGGCTGCTGGCCTATTTGGAGGAATTGGAGAGGGAAGAAAGTGCTGCTAATTCTCCCCGTGACGAAAACGGATAAAGCAGGGGAGTTACTCTTGTGATGATCCTGGCGGTAAACTTACCTGATTTTTCTTCGGCTTCCAGTCACGGGCCAATTCCTGGGCTTTGACGATTTGTGCGGGGGTCATCATTTCGGCTGCGCGGTCCCTATTCTCGGCAGCGTGCTCCTGTCCTTGCGCCGCGGCCAAATTAAAAAAGAGGTGAGCCTGGATATATCCCTTGCGACGCCTAGTCCCCTCTCAGGGCATTGCGGTCACTTATCTTACCCTCCCATCTTCATCCCAATATTCCCCCCTTTTCTGTCTTTCCCACCTTTCCCTTTCCTTCCTTGTGTTCTCCCTCTCCCTGCTGTCATCGTCAATTAGTCCCTTTTCCAGTTCGTGAGTTATTTCATCATCTAGTGCTCTCTTAACAGGGCTAGGGGTGTGAATGTCTACATCAATCCTTCCATCAATAGTAACTGTTCCCCGTTCTGCAAGTGTGGGAGCGGGAGCCATTGACAGTAGGACTATTCCAACTACAGCCACTATTGCAACCTTCCATTTCATACTTTCCCCTCCTTTCCTAGTTCTTTAAATTTTGAACACGGGAGATACGCTCTCCCAAAGATTTCATCCGCAAACTCCCTTTCCCTCCTTTCTTTCTTGGAAAGATAGAGCGATTTGTATGGCTAATGACCTCCAGTATCACACCAGCTCCCGCATAGAATAGGCCCTGCCCCCCAACGTGTCAACTTCTTACAATATCCCATTTTGGGATATTCCGCCAGCTTCCCTATCTTCTTCTCCGCTATGGAAAAAAGCATCTACACCTCACAACAAAAGCGGTTACAGGAACTCCTTCACCAGTTGCGGCAGGAAGCCGGATTGCGCCAAATTGACCTCGCCAAACGCCTGGGAGTGCCTCAGTCCTTTGTCAGCAAATATGAGAGCGGAGAACGGCGCTTGGACATTCTGGAACTTCGCGCAGTGTGCGCTTCGCTCGGAATCTCTTTGCAGAAATTTGTTCGACGGCTTGAAAATGCTCTTTCGGAGATCCCGGACCAAGAATCTTAGATCACTCACGGGCTTGGGCAATTTTTCCTGGAAATCTGCTTCCTACTGGAGCGAAGCTCCAAGTGGGTCAACCATTGACCCGGTTCACTGGAACCTTTTGGCGAGTTAATGTCCTCATTAATTGATGTCATTCAAATATTTTCTTTCGCGTAAAAAGAGGGTGTAATCTCTGCATGGAGGCATGGCCCTTGGGGTCTTGGGGGGGGGTCTCCGAAGAACGGCGAGAATCATTCGCATCTAACTGGAATTATTAAGAGCGATTGTATCGCCACGCGACCAAGAATTGAATCCCATTCGAGGTTATTAATTTTCGGTCATTGGCTTGGACTGTCGATAAAATGTCCAATCTCCCTTCCAAGAGATTCCAGTAAATAGGCTTTACATCTCGGTCTATCGTATATTGAATTCTAAATTATGGGGACACAATGGGGACAAATCTGGCATTAACGCGAAATGGGTTGCGGCATACCACCGTAACCCATTGATTTTACTACGCGCCCAGGGTGATTCGAACACCCGACCTACGGATTCGTAGTCCGTTCAAATACCTTTTCCTAATTTTTCTTTCCTTAAGATAATCCTTGACACAACAACGGTTTTATGCCATACATGGTGTTACGCGATAGGACACTTTTTGACAACTTAATCTGTTTTCGTGCACGCAATATGCACGCAACCAAACTCGAAAGGTTCCGAACATGGCCATTCAAATCTACTGCTCAGGGTGTCGGAATAGCTCTTCTCTCGATTCGAAGAAATGTCCCGTGTGCAAGACTGCCTTCGGACGCGACAAGAAGTATCGAGTCAGTGTGTCCGTTAAAGGAAAACGGGCGAACCGCATTGTCGAAAACCTGACGATAGCGCGGGAAGTTGAGGCGGCGCTTAAGGGTGATTTAGTCCGGGACGAATTCGAGATTGCGGACCACCGGACACAGGAAAAGCCGCTCACCCTGGCGGACGTGTGGGATACGTATCTTGCTTGGGCCAAAGAATACAAGAAATCATGGCGCGATGATGAATACTACTACCGGAAACACCTTGAACCGCGCTTCGGCTCTAAGGCGCTCAGAGAAATTTCCGCATTCGACATAGAGAAGATGAAGACCGAGCTTAAGAAGGGCCTGAATGCTCAAGGCAAACCCTTTGCGGCGCAGACTATCAAACACCAGATTGTCATTATCCGCCGACTTTTCAACCTTGCTCGAAAATGGAACCTGTATGACGGCAAGAACCCGGTTGATTCCGTGCAAATGCCAAAGGTGGACAATCAGAGGACCGAATTTCTGACGGATGACGAGTTAACACGACTCATGGCGACACTGGACACTTGGCCTTGTAAAGACAGTGCGGCCTTCGTCAAGTTTGCCATGCTTTCAGGTGTGCGGCGCGGCGAACTTTTTAAACTTACTTGGGATGCCGTCGATTTTGAAAGAAACATGGTGAGTCTTAGAGATCCCAAGGGCGGGAAGACGACCACCCTGCCGATGAACTTACAGGCAATGGAAGTGCTTCGCTCTCTTGATGTAACATCTCCATTCGTGTTTCCAGGGAAGGACGGCAAAAAGAGGACGGATTTCTCAGGACCTTGGTTGAAGATACGCAAAGCGGCGGAACTGCCGCCCAATTTCCGGTTTTGTGGCCTGCGCCATAATTTCGCAAGTCACCTTGTATCCAACGGTGTGGGCCTTGGCGTTGTCCGCGACTTGCTTACCCATAAGCACGTCGGGACCACTGAAAGATATGCTCACTTTGCACCCGATGCCGTAAAAGCGGCGGCCGCAAAGGCAGGTGAGCTGCTTACGCCGAAGTCTGGACAGGTTTTGACAATCGTTAAATGATTTCAGATTCCAGGGATAGGGCGGGAATAGCTACCCCACTCGAAAAGTCCGTTTCCTGGCGGACCTGCCCTGGACCCCCACCAGGAAGTGCAAACCAGGAGTGCACAGTCCGATGGCAAAGCAGACTTTTAAGAAAACTCGTGAGAACGAAGAGAAAAAGCAATATCAGTTTGAGAGTCTTCTGAAACTCACTAGGGCCTACCAACAGTTCCTGCAAAAATATTCCCAGGCGGTAGAAGAAGAAATACAGGATCACATCGCATTTCAGAACCGGCCTGACCAGAAGCGGAAAGGTAAGGGTGAGTTTGACCCCGAATCATTATGGATATTTCGTTTTTTCTGTTGGTCCACAGAATCGGGAAGGGTGAGCGCGGAATTGGGCCGACGGATGGGGTATACTCCAACTCAATTAGCAGTAAGGGTGATAAGCGACGCGGGGTATTTCATGACAATGGACGGCAAGGTGAATCCGGAGGGTGCACCCATACTCAAGGATGGCCGATTTCTTACGCTTGAACTTGACCTAAGCGAAAGCAAGAAAGTGATTAAACAGCAGATTGACTTTTTCCTTAATACCTTTCATCCCAAGGTCAGACATCTTTCCAAAAAACGAGGTGGTAACATCCTGGAGCCGGAAGAAACCGACAAAATGATTCGTGTTTATGAATTGGTGGAAAATGAAAGCGGAAATGTCCTACATGCCACATGGAAGATGTATCCAGGCACCAATGGGAAACAACCGGCTTATGATGATGAGACAAACCGGCGCTGGCATAATATAAATGACTGGCACCACAAGATTAGCGAAATAATTCGAGGCTTATAACCCGCTTACGGTTCCTATCCTTTCCGTATTATTTTTTGGGTACCCCCCTTTTTCTTAGATATACGGCTTTTTCCGCGATTTGTATCCTTTCATGCAGATTTAAACTGAGTTTCTAAATTCAACGTATGAAAGGATGCAGTATGACTAATCTTCTGAGAGTTTCCAGAGTCAATGACAGGCCGGATTTTCCTTTGAGAGCGAGCACGCTTTACAAGTGGATTCACACCCGAAAGCACAAGGAGCTTTTTGTCCGTTTGGGCGGCGGCGTCTACGTCAATCTTGATAAGCTGGATGAGATAATCCGGAAAGGTGGCACGAAAACAAAATAAAAGCCGCGTGGCGGCGCGGCTATGCAAGGAATCTGACATGAAAGCTATCACATGAACTTTATCAAGGCGACCAAAGCAAGTCAACAAGCTGATAATAAGCACCAGCGCAATGAAACCCGCTGCCCATACACCCTTCAGCCTGCCATAACCTCTAGCTTATGGGAGCAAGGGCTATGAACGGATTTAATAGCACTCGTACAGCTTTGCAAACACCCCACAAAAAGAATCCCCCGAAAAGACCTTTCGGAGCTTACCTGGATGGAGAACTCATCCGCTCAAGGGCATGGCTCTCCCTGAGATCATCGGCGGTACAGGTCTATGCGCTTTTCGAGTCAATGGTTATCAAGCAGAAGCCGAAGAAGAAGGGCAAATCCATTCGTCTCAATGAGCGCAACCTAAAATTCACTTACAGCCAAGCCAAACTATAGGTTTCAGACAAAGCCGATTTACCCGTGCCCTGGATGAACTGATTGACCGTGGTTTCATCGAAGTCGTACAGCCTGGAAATGCAGCGACGAAAGAGGCAACCGTCTACGGCATGTCGGACACGTGGAAGAAATACGGAACCCCTGACTTCAAGGCAAATCAAAGGATTCAGGTAAAGCGAGGATTCTGCAAAGGGAGAAAGAAAAAGAACGTGGTGGATATGGCTTTAATTAACTAAGTACATGCGTATCCGCATGCGAAAGGGATTCAACCCCGACAAGTGGCAAAAGCGGTCTAAGTTCCTGACATCAATAGGGGTTATGCGGAAAATGAACTAACACCGTTTCGCATGTGAAGATTTTCAGCCTCACATGCGTTTCGACATGCGAAAACCCGAATCATCACATGCGGAAACAGATGTTAAAAAGGATGAACGATGAGCACACCACTTGAGGCGATTCACAAATTTTGCGTGGCCTGTGTCGGCAGTCCCTTCGAGGTAAAAGACTGCGGCGGCGATAAGTGTTTGAACGGCGAATGTTATCCGAACGGGGAATGCTGGTTTTATAAGTTTCGCCTGGGCAAAGGGCGACCGTCCGTGAAGCTGATACGCCAGATGTGCCTATGGTGTCAGGGCGGCAGCAAAGAATTCGTCAAAGATTGTTTCGAAGGAACGGGCCACTCAGGTGTGTCAGCTTGCCCGTTATGGCAATATCGTCTCGGCACGAACCCGAAACGGGCAGGGATAGGTCGAAAATTTCCTGCAATCGGTGCCGTGAGTGGACATTTTACCGGCTAGAATCCACGAACAGAACCGAGGCCGTATGGGATTTTCTCATCGTCTGAATAGTCCAGTGCTTTTTCCTTGCGCGCGTACCGTGTAAGGTATCTATTTCCCTTCCTTCCTCATGTCTAGGAATTTCGCGCGCGCGCACGCGCGTTAGGTGTCAACTAGCGGGGCCTAAAACAGCACACAAACGACATTTAGATACGCTAATCAGCAATGATTGCAACATCTTGGCAAATCTATGGCGTTCCTATCTGCCCTTCCTCTTTTCGTACGTTTCCCACCACTGGTAGCGGGTATCAGTGACGGAACGAACTTGAATTTCCCCGGTGATGCGGTTTATGCGGACATAATCATTGCCGTGGAAGTGGGAATAATAAAAGATTCCGCTTGCCGCGAAACCGCTGAACAAGTAAATCGACACAGCCCACAAGATCAAGACCGCGAGCCTGAACCAGTTGGATTTAAGCCAGAGGAACGCAGCCAGCGGGTAGTATTTCCAACCGGTGACGATATCTTGTTGGCTTAAGACAATATCGACTTCGCTTTTTTCCATTGTTATCCTCGTTGTTGGCTCGCCTACTGGTTAAATGGGCTACCATTAGTCTCGAATGTTCTCTAAAATATCATCAAAAAGATATATTGCTTCCCAATCAACTTGAACTAAATCTATACAACGTCCGGACACCTGAAAGTAATCATCCTCTATAACATTGCCGTCAGCGTCTATGCCTCCAAGTTTAGTTTCTTTTTTCACATCATCTATCTGTAAGACAATGGCAAACCTACCATTGACAAGTCTGTCATCGCTAAAGTTGTCGCTCTGTCGAAGTATGTCCAAATGAGAATGGGTTATTTCAGCCATGATAGCTATAGTAATGTCTTTTTTTACCAAGTGATATTCGAACCGGGCGATATATCCTTTTGGAGTTAGGTCAATGTCTTTTAAGCGTGCAATTATTATTATTGATTCATTATTTCCAACGCGAAAAACATCACGCACATCTAAAGTGTTAATATGCGAACGTTTCTTTTTCAATACTGTACCCCAATCCATAACAGCATTATATTTCCTAGATAATGCGGCAATTAAGTCGTACTGTTCCTTCTTCCTCGATAAATCATGTTCCTGTTTAGCTATTTTCTTTTCTGTTTCCTTGTGGCGTGAATATACGAAATAGCCACCGACTATTGAAATTATGACAATGAATATCAAGATTGATTTAATTCTCATAAAATCGCTCCAAGAATGCGGAAAACGAATTATTACCTGGTGTTGGATTTCAAATTAAATGGACTTATTTGACCTGATTGAATGGCACAAACGATTTATGACGTTGTTCACCTTTTTTCTCTGCCAATAGAACACCACGGTTGGCCAAAGAATTACTGTGATGAGAATAACTATCCAATTCGGGAGATCATTCGCTCTCAGCCAATTCCACTCTTTGCCTTTCGGCTTCCACTCCCTTGCGAGGCGCTGTGCCTCTGCAAGTTGGGCTGGTGTCATTTTCTCGGCAACCATATCTCTGGACTCTTTGGCGTGCAATGCGCCTTGCGCCGCCGCCAAATTAAGCCACATATGCGCCAGCACATAGTCCTGCGGCACGCCTTCACCGTCTCCGTACATGAATCCTAGATTGCGTTGAGCAGCAGAATTACCTTGTTCTGCTGCTTTGCGATTCCACTTCACGGCTTCGATATAATCCTGTGGCACACCTTCGCCCATATGATACATCAGTCCCAGATACCATTGCGCGTCGGCATCCCCTTGCTCAGCCAAAGGCTTAAACACTTTATAAGCCTTGACGTAATCACCTCTGTCATAGGCCGCTTTACCGTCATCGTAACCGGTACTTGGAGCCGCAGCCTTCGGTTCCACACCCGGAAGCGGCGTAAGCTTTTCCCCTGGATTTACAGGAATTATCTCTTGATAGATGTCGTCTGGTACTGCGGCCACTGGTCGCCTTCCTTCGGGATCATGAGCAAGGACTGTGAATCCGACCAGTAAAGCAATTAAAAGCAGCAAATTTAATCTTGTCGTTTTGGCCTCCTCGATCTGGCGGGTATCAATGGCAAGAAGGCAAGCAGGAGAATATGGTACTGAAATTACATTACTTCTCACATTCCGGTTTTGCAAGAAATTTTTTGGACGGCGGCTCGGCTTGGAGAGTCTGGCATTGGGAGGGTATGGGTTGAGCATTGAAAGTCCATTGTACGTAATTCTGGAAAGGTCCCTGCTTTGTTTTTCCCCTTCCGACTTTTTTATAGTAGTCCGCAAAAACTATGCATTTTCCCCCGCGCGTATCGGGCCGGAAAACTCCAGAAGTTTAAAACTTAAAAAATTGTGCGGGGACCTCGGATAGGGTATGTGATTGGGTGCGCGTCCTGAATGTCCCCCGTGGCCACCTCCCGCCGGGCGGATGGGACCCATCCACGTCTACTGAAACGACATGGGCTTATCCAAAATGGACAAGTGTCGGATTTGGGTAAAATCTCTCGACATGGATTTCCGTCGTTTCATTTAATTAAGAGGGTCCTATCAATCCCGACTAAACTGGAGCTCACAGAATCAACGCTGGAACTGACAGAGTTCAAACTGGAACTGACAGAATCAACGCTGGAACTGACAGAATCAACGCTGGAACTGACAGAGTTTAAACTGGAACTGACAGAATCTACTGCATTGGCATTTTGAGCCAAGCTATTAGAAATGTTGTCGATTCCATGATACACAACGAAAAGAGAAGCCGCCCAGAGCAGCACCACGAGTAATCGAAACCACTCATGGCCGATCCATTGAAGCACCCCCATAGTCTGCCAACGCTCTTTCAAATTAGGTCTGGCGGTTTTGATTTCCTCTTCCAAATCAATGACCTCATTCATCTCTTCTACTCCATCAAGTGTGTGAACATTTTTCGACTAGAATCTCGAAGACGATGTTTGATATGGCCGGGTGTATGAACGTCGATTTCAAGCGCCGAAATGCCCTTCTGCGTGGGCCTATTATCCGGTGAAAATCGAGCAGGCCGGTATCCTGAGACTCGCATTTCTGGAGTGAAGATTCGAGCGGCGAAAGACGGCTTCAAATTCCGTCCGTGCACGCAATATGCACGCAACAGAAAGGGCCTACAGAGCAACGTCTGTAAGCCATTGATTTTACTAACGCGCCCAGGGTGATTCGAACACCCGACCTACGGATTCGTAGTCCGGCACTCTATCCAGCTGAGCTATGGGCGCAAACCTAACTTTAATTTCTAGCAAGAAATCGTCCTGAAAGCAAGGGTTAGGACGGAGGGTGAAGAGTGAAGAGTGAAGGGTGAAGAGTGAAGGGTGGAGATGAGTGAAGGATGAAGAGTGAGGGGTGATGGGTGAGGGGGGAGGGGGAGGCAGGGAGCGGGGAGCGGGGAGGGGGAAGCAGGGAGCGGGAAGGGTGAAGGGTAAGGCGGGAAGCAGGGAGCGGGGAGCAGGGAGCGGGTAGTGCCGCTGCTCCCTGCTCCCTGCTCCCTGCTCCCTGCTTTCCACCGCGTCAAACAGCGGCAGCGGCCG